>Ga0207698_10001346_pt1 | contig 14319 bp, 10 predicted proteins | sample KBSCornC22_FD_184298 | JGI IMG/M metagenome (GOLD analysis project Ga0207698, IMG submission 184298) | Corn rhizosphere microbial communities from Kellogg Biological Station, Michigan, USA - KBS Corn C2-2 (SPAdes) (version 2) | ecosystem: Host-associated > Plants > Roots > Rhizosphere > Soil ...
CCACACCCGCGCCCGTTCCAGGCGAGCAGCCGCAGGCGCCACCTTCGCAACCCGCGCCCGCTCCAACCCAGCAGCAGCCAGCAAGGCCGCCCTCCGTCGCCGCTGGTGCACACCCGAGCTTCGATTGCGCGAAGGCACGGACCAAAGGCGAGATCGCGGTTTGCTCCAACGCCGGGCTTGCCGCGCTCGACCGGAACATGGCGGACCAGTATCGCGGCGCGATCGCCCATGCGACGCCGGACCAGCGGGCCCTGCTCCGCCGCACGCGCGACCGCTTCATCGCCTATCGCGACCGCTGTCCCAACCGGTCGTGCATCGGCGACGCCTATGTCGGCCGCATGCGCGAGATCCGCGACATCATGGAAGGAAACTGGCGCCCGCACCCGTAAGTCCAGTGGATAAGTCGGCGCCGCTTTCTTGCCCGACCGCCGTTCCCGGCGGCATAGTCCAAGCGTGACTCAACCCTACGTCCCGCTCCGCGTCTTTTCGTCCTTCACCATGCTCGAAGGCGCGATGGAGCCCAAGACGATCGCGGACAAAGCCGCCAAGCTCGGCTTTCCGGCAATCGCCGTCACCGACCGCAACGGCCTCTACGGCGTGATGCCGTTCAGCGACGCCTGCATCGCCAAGGGCGTGCAACCGATCGTCGGCGCGATGCTCTCGGTCGCTCGGCCGCCCGAGCTCGGGGGCGAAGGAGGCATGGATTGGCTCGTGCTGCTCGCCCAGGACGAGCAGGGCTATGCCAACCTCTGCAAGCTCGTCTCGACCGCTCACCTCGACCGCCCGCTGGAGCAGGACCCGCATGTCCCGTTCGCCAGGCTCGAAGGCTCGAGTGAAGGACTGATCGCGCTCACCGCGGGCGGGGAGGGCGCGGTCGCGCGGCTCATCGCCGACGGCCAGCAGCCGCGCGCCGAAGCCTATCTCGATCGGCTTCGGTTGCTGTTCCCGGACCGACTCTACGTCGAGATTTCGAGGCGCGGCGACAGTGTCGAAGACGCCGCCGAGCAGGCGCTCATCGAGGTGGCCTTCGCCTGCGACCTGCCGCTGGTGGCGACCAATCCCGCCGCTTACCTCGACCCGTCCTATCATGCGGCGCACGACGCCATGCTGTGCATCGCGAGCTCCGCCTACGTCGAGAGCGCCGAGCGGGCGACCTCGTCGAGCGACGCCTGGCTGAAGGACGGCGCCGGCATGGCGGAGCTGTTCGCCGACCTGCCCGAGGCGCTCGCCAACACGGCGGTCATCGCGCAGCGTTGCGCGGTCGCCGCGCCGAAGCGCCGGCCGATCCTGCCCAGGCTCGGCGAGAATGAGGACGAGCAGCTCCGCGCCGACGCGCACGCCGGCCTGGACCGGCGCCTCGCCGGCCGCTCGGACGAGGACAGGGTGCGCTACCGCGAGCGGCTCGACTATGAGCTCGAGATCATCACCGGCATGGGTTTCGCCGGCTATTTCCTGATCGTCGCCGACTTCATCAAATGGGCCAAGGCCAACGACATTCCGGTGGGGCCGGGCCGCGGCTCGGGCGCGGGGTCGGTCGTCGCCTGGTCGCTCACCATCACCGATCTCGACCCGCTCGCGCTCGGCCTGCTGTTCGAGCGCTTCCTCAACCCCGAGCGCGTGTCGATGCCCGACTTCGACATCGACTTCTGCGAAACCCATCGCGACAAGGTTATCGCCTACGTCCAGCAGAAGTACGGCCGCGACAAGGTCGCGCAGATCATCACCTTCGGCCGCCTCAAGGCGCGCGCGGTCTTGAAAGACACCGGCCGCGTTCTTCAGATGCCCTACGGACAGGTGGATCGCCTCGCCAAGCTGATCCCCAACAACCCGGCCGACCCATGGACGCTGGCGCGGTCGCTCAACGGCGTGTCTGAGCTCGCGGCCGAGTACAAGGACGATGCCGACGTCAAGCGGCTGTTCGATCTTGCGCTGAAGCTCGAAGGGCTACCGCGCCACGCCTCGACCCACGCGGCCGGCGTGGTCATCGGCGACCGCCGCCTCGACGAGCTGGTGCCGCTCTATCGCGACCCTCGCTCGGACACGCCGGTGACCCAGTTCGACATGAAATATGTCGAGGCAGCGGGCCTGGTGAAGTTCGACTTCCTCGGCCTCAAGACGCTCTCGGTCCTGAGGGAAGGGCAGCGGCTGCTCGCCGAACAGGGTATCGAAATCAATTTCGGCGCGCTGCCGTGGGACGACGAGCAGGTCTTCGACCTCCTGCAGCGCGGCGACACCGTCGGCGTGTTCCAGGTGGAATCGGAAGGGATGCGGCGGACGCTTTCGGCGGTGAAGCCGACCTGCTTCGAGGACATCATCGCGCTCAACGCGCTCTATCGGCCGGGCCCGATGGACAACATTCCGATGTTCGGCCGCCGGAAGAACGGCGAGGAAGCGATCGAATACCCGCATCCGCTGCTCGAAGGCATCCTCAAGGAGACTTACGGCATCTTCGTCTACCAGGAGCAGGTGATGCAGGCGGCGCAGATCCTCGCCGGCTACTCGCTCGGCGGCGCCGACCTGCTCCGCCGCGCCATGGGCAAGAAGATCCAGTCGGAGATGGATGCGCAGCGAGCGACCTTCGTCAGCGGCTGCGCCGAGCACAATGCCATCCCCGAAGCCAAGGCCAACGAGCTGTTCGACTTGATCGACAAGTTCGCCGGCTACGGCTTCAACAAGAGCCACGCGGCGGCCTACGCGCTGCTCACCTACCAGACCGCCTGGCTGAAGGCGCACCATCGCGCGGAATTCTACGCCGCCTCGATGAGCTTCGACCTCGCGCTCACCGACAAGCTCTCGATGTTCGTCGAGGACATGCGCCGCGGCGGGATCGAGTGCCTAGCGCCCGACATCAACGCAAGCGGCGCCTCCTTCACGGTCGAGGGCGGGGCGGTCCGCTATGCCCTGGGCGCACTCAAGGGCGTCGGCGAAAAGGCGATGGAAGCGCTCGTCGCGGAGCGCGAGCGCGGAGGGCCATTCGCCAGCCTCGAGGATTTCGCCGCCCGCATCGATCCGCGGCTGCTCAACCGCCGCCAGCTCGAAAGCCTCGCCGGCGCCGGCGCATTCGACAGCATCAAGCCCGACCGGGCCGCCGTGTTCGCAGGCGCGGAAACGATCCTCGCGCATGCGGCGAGCGCGCACGAGCAGCGGGAGACCGGCCAGGCCGGGCTGTTCGGAGTCAATTCGGCGGAAGCGGCGCCGATCCGGCTTCCGCGCGACGCTTCCTGGACACTGGCGCAGCGCATGGCCGCGGAGCGCGAGGCATTCGGCTTCTATTTCTCGGCGCACCCCGTCGACGCCGCGAGCCATCTGCTTGCCGCGCACAAGGTCAAGAGGTTCGCCGACCTCGCCGAGGTCAGGATCGCCGAAGGCGAGCGGGTCAGCGCGACCATGGCCGCGCTCGTCGAGGAGACCCGCTGGCGCACGTCGGCGCGCGGGCGGCGCTACATGATGGCGACGATGAGCGACAGCTCCGGCCAGTTCATCGCGACCGCCTTCGACGAGGAGGCGACCTCCGCGCTCGAAGCGGCGGCCAAGGGCAGCCAGTGCGGCCTGCTTTCGGTCGAACTCGACCGCCGCGTCGGGGACGACACGCCGCGCGTGACCGTCAAGCGCGTTCAGCCGCTGAGCGACCTTGCGAAGCGCACCCGCCTGCAGATGGCCGTGCGGGTGCCGGACGCGTCGACGGCGAGCCTCGTCGCGCGCGAGCTGACCAATGCACGCGGATCGAACGGCCTGGTCCGCTTGATCCTGCCGCTCGCGCGGGGCGGCGAAGCGACGGTCATCGCCGGCCGCGATTTCGCGCTCGACGCGGAGCTCGCTGCCCGCATCGAGCGCGTCGCGGGGGAGGGAAGCGTCGACCTGTCAGCGCAGGAACCGCCGAGGCTCGCCCTCGTCAGTTAGGCTTGCCAGAAGCCTTCCTTGTTCACGAGCGCCGTGATGTTCGCGTTCTGCTCTTCGTCGAGGCTGCGCTTGAACGCCGGGAAGACCTCCTCCTCTTCCATCCGCGCATGCTCGGCGACGAGGGTGCGGAACTCGCGCACCTTCTCGAGCCAGTTGGAAGCGTCGGGGCCCATCTGCGAAAGGTCGTAGAGGAAGGTCTTGATGTAGCCGTGCTCGCCGTTGAGCTGGTCGGCCTCGACGGCCTGGTCGGCATCGCGAAGCGCGGGGTAGACGACCATCTCTTCCTCGTGCGCGTGCTTGTCGAGCATGTGCGTCAGCTGCATCAGAAGCATGCTGCGCTTCCAGGTCTGGCTCGAATCGGTCGCGAGCATCTTGTCGAACACCGCAAGCGTCATGTCGTGCTCGGTCGCGAGCACTTCGTCCCAGTCGCCGCTGATGCCGGAGACTGCCTGGGTGACGAACTTGCGGCCGTAATTGGCTGCGATTCCGATCGCCGCGCCGGCGAGGCCCGCGGCCAGGAGCGGGCCTGCGTTGTCGCCCCACGAAAAAGCGCTGCGGTTGCTGCTGCTGCTCCGTCCGGAGCGGTTCCCGCTTCGGTTCGACGAGCGGCTTTGGGTACGCGTGGCCATACAATCCTCCTGGGCTGAAATTTGCCCTATCAACGGTCGGAGGAGGGGGGCCGTTCCTGTCGCGAGGCCCGTTCGCGCCACCGTTCGGCGTGCGGTCAGAAACTGTTGAAGGGCTGCTCCGGCGGCGGCGCGGCTTCGTTCGATGGCGGAGGCGCCGACTGCGGCTCAGGCGCCGGCTGCTGCGTCGCTGGCGGAAGCTGCTCGACCACGTTCTGGAGCGGCGGCAGCGCCTTGGGACTCTCATATTCCTCGCCGGGCTGCGGCCGTGGCGCCTTCCGCACCGCCGGGGGTGCCTTGTTCACCGGCGGGGTCGCCCCTTGATAGATGCACACGTCGAGGCCGTCGCGGGCGACGAGCGGGATCCGCGCGGCGATGATGTTGCCATAGCGCCGGGTGAAACCCTTGGGCGCGATCGCGCCCCGCTTCTTGGGGAGCGGCAGCACCGCGGCGATCCGCGCAGCCTCGGTCGGGCTCATCGCGCTCGCGTCATGGCCGAAATAGCGTTCCGAGCCGGCGTTGACGCCATAAGTGCCGATCCCGGTCTCGGCGAGGTTCAGATAGACCTCCATGATCCGCCGCTTGCCCCACAGATGCTCGATCAGGAAGGTGAACCACGCCTCCGCGCCTTTGCGCGCATAACCGCCGCCGTTCCACAGGAATGCGTTCTTGGCGGTCTGCTGGCTGATCGTCGAGCCGCCGCGGATTCGGCCGCCCGATGCATTGCGTTTCATCGCATCTTCAATGGCTTCGAAGTCGAAGCCGTGGTGCGAACAGAACTTGCTGTCCTCGGCCGCGATGGCGGCGCGGACCATGTCGCGGTCGATCTGCCCGACCGGCATCCAGTCCTTGTGCGCGCCGCGCCCGGCGGCGAGGTCGCCGATCATGTTGAAGGTGATCGGCGGGTTCACGAAGCGGTAGGCGAGCACCCACAGCAGCGAGATGAGGATGACGGCGAGGACCAGCTTGACGATCCACCCGACCAGCCGGCCGAGGAAGGAGCCCTTCCGGCGCCGCTTGTAGGTGGGGATCGTCGAACCGCGCCGTTTCGCCATGACCGACTGCTAGCGATGCTGACAAAGTCCGTCGAGAGTCCCACTTTCCATCGATGCGCGACCTCGATCTTGTCTTCTCCCGGCTGGCCGGATCGCCGTTCCGCCGGCGCTTCCGCCTCGGTGAGAAGGAACGGACCTACCTCGCCGTGCGCGGGCTGCCGGTCGTGACCGAGCACGCGAGGGAGTTCGTCGCCCGGCGCCTCGCCGCTGCAGAGCCCGTCAACGACGGGAAGCAGACGCCGATGCGCGGCCACCCGGTCTTCATCGCGCAACACGCGACGGGCACCTGCTGCCGGTCGTGCCTGCAGAAGTGGCACGGCATTCCGGCCGGCCATCCGCTCAGCGAGGCCGAGCAGGAGCATGTGGTCGCGGCGATCGGCCGGTGGCTGGAGCAGCAGCGCTAAGACCTCGCCTTGCCGCAGTGCAGCAGCGCATTTACATGCCGATCATGACCTCGACGAACGACATCCGCCGCTCATTCCTCGATTATTTCGAGAAGAACGGCCATGAGCGGGTCGCTTCGGCGCCGCTGGTGCCGCACAACGACCCGACCCTGATGTTCGTCAACGCCGGGATGGTGCCGTTCAAGAACGTGTTCACCGGGCTTGAGACGCGGCCCTACCAGACCGCGACGAGCTCGCAGAAATGCGTCCGCGCCGGGGGCAAGCACAACGACCTGGACAATGTTGGCTATACCGCACGGCACCACACCTTCTTCGAAATGCTCGGGAATTTCTCGTTCGGCGATTATTTCAAGGATCGCGCGATCGAGCTCGCCTGGACCCTGCTGACCAAGGAGTGGGGCCTGAGCCCCGATCGGCTGACGGCGACGGTCTATCACACCGACGACCAAGCCTTCGACCTGTGGAAGACAATCAGCGGCCTTCCCGAAAGCCGCATCATCCGGATCCCGACCAAGGATAATTTCTGGGCGATGGGCGACGACGGTCCGTGCGGCCCGTGCTCGGAAATCTTCTACGACCATGGCGAGCACATCCCCGGCGGACCTCCGGGCAGCCCGGACGAGGACGGCGACCGCTTCGTCGAGATCTGGAACCTCGTCTTCATGCAGTACGAGCAGACGGCGAACGAGATCGTCTCCGAACTGCCCAAGAAAAGCATCGATACCGGCATGGGCCTCGAGCGCATCGCGGCGGTGATGCAGGGCGTCCCGGACAATTACGACATCGACCTGTTCCGGGCCCTCATTGCCGCGAGCGAGGAGCTGACCCACACCCGCGCCGAGGGCGAGAACAAGGCGAGCCACCGCGTGATCGCCGACCATCTGCGCGCGAGCGGCTTCCTCGTCGCCGACGGGGTGCTGCCGGCGAACGAGGGCAGGGGCTACGTCCTTCGCCGGATCATGCGCCGGGCGATGCGCCACGCGCACCTGCTTGGAGCCAAGGAGCCGCTGATGTGGCGGCTGGTGCCGGCGCTGGTCGCGGAGATGGGCGCCGCTTACCCGGAGCTGGTCCGCGCGCAGCCGCTGATCGAGGCTACGCTGCAGCAGGAGGAGATGCGGTTTCGGCAGACGCTCGTCACCGGCCTCAAGCTGCTCGACGAAGCGACCGCGGAGATTCCGGCGGGCGGCACGCTCTCCGGAGAAACCGCGTTCAAGCTCTACGACACCTACGGCTTCCCCTACGACCTCACCGAGGACGCGCTTCGCGCTCGCGGGCTGCAGGTCGACCGCGAAGCGTTCGACACGTCGATGGCTGCACAGAAGGCCGCCGCGCGTGCCGCCTGGAAGGGCTCGGGCGCGAAAGCCTCCGAGGACATCTGGTTCGACCTCGTCGAGGAATATGGATCGACCGAGTTTACCGGCTACTCCGGTGACCAAGGGGAGGGCGTGGTCCTCGCGATCGTCAAGGATGGCGAGCGGGTCGAGACGGCGGAAGTCGGCGAGACCGTCCAGGTCCTGCTCAACCAGACGCCTTTTTACGGGGAGAGCGGAGGCCAGATCGGCGACAGTGGAAAACTGTCCACACTCAAAGGCTTCCAAGGCGAAGTCGAGGATACGTCAAAGCCTTTGGGCAAGCTCCACGTGCTTCTGACGAAAGTGATCGCCGGCGAGGTTTCCGTCGGCGACACCGTCCAGCAGAAGGTCGACAGCGAGCGGCGCAATCGGATCCGCGCCAACCATAGCGCGACCCACCTGCTTCACGCGGCGCTGCGGCACCGGCTCGGGACGCACGTCAGCCAGAAGGGCAGCCTGGTCGCGCCGGATTATTTCCGCTTCGACTTCTCGCACCCGCAGGCGATGACTCGCGACGAGATCGAAGCTGTCGAGGCCGAGGTCAACGCGCAGATCCGCGGTAACGAACCGGTCACGACCCGGCTGATGACCCCCGACGAGGCGATCTCGGCCGGCGCGATGGCCTTGTTCGGCGAGAAATATGGCGACGAGGTCCGCGTCCTGTCGATGGGTCGCACCGAAGACGCCGATTATTCGGTCGAGCTATGCGGCGGCACGCATGTCCGTGCGCTCGGCGACATCCAGCTGCTCAAGATCGTCAGCGAGAGCGCGGTTTCCTCGGGCGTGCGCCGCATCGAGGCGCTGACCGGGGAAGCTGCGCGCAAATGGCTGTCCGATCGGGAGGCGAAGCTCCGCGAGGCCGCGGCAACGCTCAAGGCGGCCCCGGACGAGGTTCCCGCGCGCATCGCATCGCTCGTCGAGGAGCGCCGCCGTCTCGAGCGCGAGCTCGCCGACGCGAAGAAGCAGCTTGCGATGGGCGGCGGCTCCGCGAAGTCGGCTGGGGCCGAGCTGGAGCAAGTGAACGGGCACAAGTTCATCGGACAAGTGGTCGAAGGCTTCGATCCCAAGGGCTTGCGTGCCGCTGTTGACGACATGAAGAAGCGGCTCGGAAGCGGCATCGGCGCCCTCGTCGCCGTCAACGAGGGCCGCGCCAGCGTCGCGGTCGGAGTGACGGACGACCTTGCCGGCCAGGTGAACGCCGTCGACCTCGTCAAGGCTGCCGTTGCCGCGCTCGGCGGCCAAGGCGGCGGCGGGCGGCCCGACATGGCCCAGGGCGGCGGTCCCGACGGCGCAAAGGCGCAGGACGCGCTCGACGCTGTCAAGAATGCGTTGGAGAAGGTGCCCGCTTGATCGATACTGCCTCGGCCGAGCCGGTCACCTTCAAAGGGGCGTGCCACTGCGGCGCGGTGCGGTTCACCGTCACGCTGACCCAGGGCTTCGCCTCCGCGCGGCGGTGCACCTGCTCCATCTGCCGGATGAGGGGCGCCGTCGCGGTCAGCTCCACGCCTGCCGAATTCCAGCTGACCGAGGGTGAGGACCAGCTCGCGACCTACCGCTTCAACACCGGCACCGCAGAACATCATTTCTGCCGCACGTGCGGCATCTACACGCACCACAAGCGGCGCTCCAACCCCGACCAGCTCGGCGTCAACGTCGCTTGCCTCGAAGGCGTGTCGCCGTTCGATTTCGCCGAGCTGGTGGTGTTCGACGGAGATCGCCATCCGGCGGACGATCCCGCCGGCAAGACCTATGTCGCCGGCGTGCTCCGTTTCGAGCCCGCTTCGGACGGCTGAGCGTCCCTCAGGCGGCGCGAGCCGAACCTCGGCGCTTCTTCGAGATCGGCTTCGGCCTTGATCCTGGCGCGCAGCTCGTCGCGCTTCTCGTGGATCGATGCGATGACCGGCCCCATCGCCACGCCCAGGTCGACGAGCGCCGCCTCCGCGATCTGCAGCGAGGCTTCAACGGCCTCGGGCACGGCCTGGCTCGCGCCCGCTCGATAGAGCGAGGCGGCCTGCGCCGTGTCGCGGGCCCTCGCGATGATCGGCGTATCGCGAAATGCTGCGCGCAAGCGCTTGGTCAGCCGCGCAACCAGCACGGGGTCGTCCATCGTCAGGACGATCGCGGCGGGCCTGCCCATCTGAAGCCGCTCGACCAGCGTGCCGCGTGCGACGTCCCCGAACAGCACGGGATAGCCCGCCGCGCGGCCTTCGCGGACCGAATCGGCATCGGCGTCGATCGCAATATATGGGTGCTCGTGGCGAGACAGCATGTCGGCGACGATCCTCCCGACTCTGCCGAAACCGAGGATCACGGTCCTCGAGGCGCCGCCCTGCTGAAGCGCCTCAAAGAGCGCCGACCCGTCGCGGTCGACGCTCCGGCCCGCGAGGCGGCCGACCTTGCCCAGGATCGGCGTGATCGTCAGCCCGAGCGCCGTCACGATTTGCCAGAACGCCGCCGTTTCCGGGCGGATCAGCTGGGCCGCCGTCGCCGAGGCGAGCACGATCAGCGTCGTCTCGGACGGCGAGGCCATGAGCACGCCCGTTTCCGCCGCCACGGCCGTGCGGCTGCCGCCGAGCCGCAGCAGCGCGGCCGTGACGAGCGCTTTCACGGCCAGGACGGCCGCCAGCGCAATGAGGACCGTCCGCCAGTTGGCGGCGATCAGGCGGAGGTCGACCGTCATTCCGACGGTGATCAGGAAAATGCCGAGGCCGAGGCCGCGGAAGGGAGCGGTAATGACCTCGACCTCGCCGCGGTATTCGGTCTCGGCAATAACGATCCCGGCGATCAGCGCGCCGAGCACGGCCGAAAAGCCGATCGCCGAGGTGACGAGGCTCGCGACGATCACGACGAGTAGGCACGCGGCGAGGAACACTTCCGGGCTCTTGGTGCGGGCGGCCTGCGCGAACAGGATCGGGAGCAGCAGCCTGCCGCCGAACAGAAGCCCGAGCGCAACCGCGCCTCCGAGCACCAATGTCCCCAGAAGTGGCCCGACGCCCGCGGTTGCGGTCGGCGCCATCGCGCCGAGCGCGAAGACGATGGGGACCAGCGCAAGGTCCTCGAACAGGAGCATCCCGAGCGCCGCCCTTCCGACCGCAGAGTGCGTTCCGACCAGCGGAAGGACGATGGCGGTGGACGACAGGGCCAGCGCGAGCCCGAGGCCGATCGAGCCCGGCAAGCCCTGGCCGATCAGGCGAAGCCCGCCGCCGATGATCAGCGCCGAGCCGATGAGTTCGGCCGCGCCGACGCCGAAGACGATTCCCCGCATCGACCAAAGCCTTCGGAACGACAGCTCGAGGCCGATCGAAAACAGCAGGAGCACGATTCCGAGCTCGGCGAAGGGCTCGACGTCGTGCGGCTTCGAGATCGTCAGATAGTGAAGCCACGGGTGGGCGGTCGTGAGTGCGCCGAGGCCGGCGGGCCCGACCAGCATGCCGATCAGGATGAAGCCGATGATCGGGGTAATGCGGATGCGCGCGAAGGCGGGAATGACGATCCCGGCCGCGCCGAGGATCACCAGCGCGTCGCTGAAGCCGGAGGTGCTGAAATCGGCTGCCATGGCCGCGACTTTGCCCTTTTCGCGGCAACGGCGGTAGAGGCGACGTCATGACGGCAGAACGCGATCTCGTGATTGCCGGCGGCGGCCCCGCAGGCATCATGGCCGGGCTCCTGTTCGCGCGGGCCGGGTGCAAGGTGCAGGTGCTGGAAAAGCACGCCGATTTCTTCCGCGATTTTCGCGGGGACACGGTCCACCCTTCGACGCTCGAGCTGCTCCGCGAACTCGGCCTTCTCGATGAATTCCTGAAACGGCCGCACGATGAGGTGCGGACTCTCACCGCCCGCGTCGCCGATCGGCAGATCACCATCGCCGACACCAGCCACTTGCCGGTGGAGAGCCGGTTCATTGCGCTGATGCCGCAATGGGACTTCCTCGATTTCCTCACCCAGGAGGCGCGGCATTATCCGACCTTCTCGCTAAGGATGAAGGCCGAAGCCGACGACCTCATCATTGAGAATGGGCGCGTTGCCGGTGTCCGCCTGAAGAATGGCGAGGAGGTGAGGGCGCGGCTGACGATTGCCGCCGACGGCCGCGACTCGATCCTGCGCGCCAAGGCGCGGCTTCCGAAGCAGGACCTCGGCGCACCGATCGACGTGCTGTGGTTCCGGCTGCCCAAGGAGAAGACCCCGGTCAACGAGACCGGAGGCACGTTCGGCGCGGGGACGTTCCTGGTCGAGCTCGACCGCGGCGATTACTGGCAATGCGCGTATGTGGTTCCGAAAGGCGCCGCGGAGGAAATCCGGCGGACTGGGCTTGCCGATTTCCGCTCCAGCGTCGCCCGCGCCGCACCTGAGCTCGCGGCGGCCGTCGATACGCTTCAGGACTGGGACCAGGTCAAGCTGCTCTCGGTCACGCTCGACCGGCTCGAACGGTGGTGGCGGCCCGGCCTGCTCGCCATCGGCGATGCGGCGCACGCCATGTCGCCCGTCGGCGGAGTGGGCATCAACCTTGCGATCCAGGATGCCGTCGCCGCTGCGAACATCCTCGCTGGGCCGCTCGCAGGCGGCGAAGACGTGGATCCGCTCCTGCACAAGGTCCAGGACCGGCGCATGCTTCCGACCAGGGTGATCCAGCGTGCGCAGAAGTTGGTGCACGACCGCGTGCTGACCCCGCTGGTGGTGCGCAGGGCGGTACTCGACAAGGTGCCGTTGCCGCTGCGGCTGTTTGAGCGCTTCCCGATTCTCCGCCGGATTCCCGCGCGGCTGGTCGGCCTCGGCGTGCGGCGCGAGCATATCCGCTCGCCCGACGCGGGGCTCAGGCGGGCTGCGCCGCCTCGGTCATCGCGGCTTCGAGGTTCTTCACGATCGCCTCGAAGAACTGCTCGGTCGTAAGCCACGGCTGCTCGGGCCCGACGAGGATCGCGAGGTCCTTCGTCATCTGTCCGCCCTCGACCGTTTCGACACACACGCGCTCGAGAGTCTCGGCGAAGCGGACGACGTCAGGCGTGCCGTCGAACTTGCCGCGGTATTTGAGGCCGCCGGTCCAGGCGAAGATCGACGCGATCGGATTGGTCGAGGTCGCCTTGCCCTGCTGGTGCATCCGGTAGTGGCGGGTGACGGTCCCGTGCGCCGCTTCCGCTTCGACGGTCCTGCCGTCCGGGGTCATCAGCACCGAGGTCATGAGGCCCAGCGAGCCGAAGCCTTGCGCCACTTGGTCGGACTGCACGTCGCCGTCGTAATTCTTGCACGCCCAGACGAACTTGCCGCTCCATTTGAGCGCCGAGGCGACCATGTCGTCGATCAGGCGATGCTGATATTCGATGCCAGCAGCTTCGAACTTCGCCTTGTATTCCTTGTCGTAAATCTCCTGGAAGATGTCCTTGAACCGGCCGTCATAGGCCTTGAGGATCGTGTTCTTGGTGGAGAGATACAGCGGCCACTTGCGGTCCAGCGAGTAGTTGAAGCAGGCGTGGGCGAAGTCGCGGATCGACGCGTCCAGGTTGTACATGCCCATGGCGACGCCCGAGCCGGGGAAGTCGAACACGTCGAAGTCGAGCTCCTGCCCGTCCTCGCCGACCCACTTCATCGTCAGCTTGCCGGGTCCGGGCACGACGAAGTCGGTCGCGCGATACTGGTCGCCGAAGGCGTGGCGTCCGACGACGATCGGGTCGGTCCAGCCCGGGATCAGCCGCGGGACGTTCGAAATCACGATCGGCTCGCGGAAGATGCAGCCGCCGAGGATGTTGCGGATCGTCCCGTTGGGCGACTTCCACATCTTTTTGAGGCCGAATTCCTTCACCCGCGCCTCGTCGGGGGTGATGGTCGCGCATTTGACGCCGACGCCATGCTCCTTGATCGCCTTGGCGGAATCGACCGTGACCTGGTCGTCGGTCGCGTCGCGGTTCTCGATCGACAGGTCGTAGTAGAGCAGGTCGATATCGAGGTAGGGCTGGATCAGCCGCTCGCGGATCCACTGCCAGATGATGCGCGTCATCTCGTCGCCGTCGAGCTCCACGACGGGGTTCTTCACCTTGATCTTCGCCATTACGCTTCCCTGCGATTTTCCGGATTTCCGCGGCGCTCTAGGATGCGTGCCGAGCGCGTGCAACCGCGCCGTTGTGCCGCTGCCAAGCGCACTCTAAGGGGACCGCGATGCCAGCGCTCGACAAGCACGACACGCCGCTCCCGACGACCACCGTCAAGTGGCGATTTCCCTCGGTCCATCCGGACGGACGCAAATATGTCGTCGGGGCGGCGGCAATCACCTTCTTCGCCTTCCTCCTTCACGTCCACGTGCTCGACTGGGTGCTGGTCGGCCTGACGATCTGGGTCGCGGCCTTCTTCCGCGATCCGGTGCGCACGACCCCGTCCGACGATAAGCTGATCATCGCCCCCGCCGACGGGCTCATCACGATGATCGCACGGGTCGCGCCGCCGCCCGAGCTTCGCGCCGGCGACGGGCTCGGCGAGGCGGAATGCACCCGCGTGTCGATTTTCATGAGCGTGTTCGACGTGCACATCAATCGCGCGCCGATCAGCGGGCGAATCAAGCGCATCGCTTACGTGCCGGGCAAGTTCGTCAATGCCGACCTCGACAAGGCGAGCGAGGACAACGAGCGCCAGCATTTCCTCGTCGAGGGGCCTGGCGGCCTGAAGATCGGCTTTACCCAGATCGCCGGCCTTGTCGCCCGCAGGATCGTGTCGTTCGTGCGCGAAGGCGATGATGTCGAAGCGGGCGAGCGGATCGGCCTGATCCGCTTCGGAAGCCGGGTCGACGTCTATCTTCCGTCGGGGACGTCGCCGCGCGTGTTGCTCGGCCAGCGGACGATCGCCGGCGAGACCGTCCTCGCCGAGGCGGGCGTCGACGTGACTCTGACCGGAATCAGCCAATGAACGAGGACGCGGACCCGCGTCGAATCCCGTTCCGCGCGATGGTCCCCAATGCGGTCACGCTGCTCGCGCTGTGCAGCGGCCTCAGCGGCGTCTA
>Ga0207698_10001348_pt1 | contig 14301 bp, 13 predicted proteins | sample KBSCornC22_FD_184298 | JGI IMG/M metagenome (GOLD analysis project Ga0207698, IMG submission 184298) | Corn rhizosphere microbial communities from Kellogg Biological Station, Michigan, USA - KBS Corn C2-2 (SPAdes) (version 2) | ecosystem: Host-associated > Plants > Roots > Rhizosphere > Soil ...
ATCGCGGGCGGGATCATCGCGGACAAGTGGCTCGGGCGCCACGTGACGTTGCTGGTGGGCGGGGTCTTGATGGCCATCGGCCACTTCTTGATGGCGATCCAATCGGCCTTCGTTTTCGCGCTCTTGTTCCTCCTGCTTGGCGTCGGCGCGTTCAAGGGGAACATCGCGACTCAGGTCGGCGCACTGTACGGGCCCAACGACCTTAGGCGTGCGATGGCGTTCCAGATCTTCTACATCTTCATCAACGTCAGCGTGATCGCAGCCCCGCTCATTTCGGGAACTCTGGGTCAAAGTGCCAGATTCGGGTGGGATTATGGGTTCGGGTGCGCAGGCGTTGTGATGGTGCTCGGCATTATCATCTACCTTGCGGGACGCCGTTACCTCCCGAGAGAACGCGAGCAACACCTGGCCGATGTCTTCGGGGACGGAAGCGTGGCTGAGACCGAGCCAAGAGCGAAACAACCGCTAAGCCGCGACGATTGGATGTGCGTTGTTTACTTGGCGGTCCTAATTCCGGTCCTCGCGGTAGCCCTTCTGACTAACCAGGAAATCTTCAACGCCTACCTTACCTGGGGCGATCAACAATTCGACCTGACGCTGCTCAACCACAAGAGCAGCTGGCTAATAACGGTCGACGCAACGGTAAGCTTCGCAATGCTCGTCGCGGTGGCCGCGTTCTGGAAGTGGTGGGGGACGAAGCATCGTGAGCCCGATGAAATATCGAAGATGATCATCGGCAGCGTCTTCACGATTGCCGGCGGGCTTGCCCTCTTCATGGCCGCGCTGACTCAACCAGCCGGAGGCAAGATCAGCCTCGCGTGGCCGATGGTGTTTGAACTCTGCAACAGCATCGGCTTTGCTCACGTGCTGCCGATCAGCCTTGCCCTATTCTCGAAGATTGCGCCGAAGCAGATCGCTTCGACGGTCATCGGGCTGTACTATCTGGCCTTCTTCGCGGCGAACGCTGTCGTCGGCTATGTCGGCGGTCTGTACTCTTCACTCCCGACGACCACCTTCTGGCTGATTCATGTCGCCAGCGCCGCTTTCGGTCTTGTCGCCTTCGTGGTCCTGAAGATCGCGATCGGGCACCGGATGATGGACTCGCCGCAGGACCAGGCAGCAGCTCTCAGCTGATTAGAGGCTGACCTCCGCCACCTTCTCGTGCATTCCGCATTCCGGCTTGCGGCCGAGCAGCTTGTTCAAAGCGGGCTTCAGGAATCCCTCGACATCGCTCAGCCAAATTTTTGCGTCTTCGATGTCGAAACGCAGAAGCTGGAGCTTGGGGTCATCCTTGCCTTCGTACCATTCAGCGATGAATGGATTCCACAGGCGGTCGATGGTCGCCCGATCGTTTTCTGCACGAAGCGTGCCGCGAAGGCTGGCAAACACGTCATGGCCTTTCGCCGAATAGGCAGCGATCGCGCGGTTCGATGCTTCCAGTGCTCGAGTGAGGTCATGATCCTTCGCGGTAAAGAACCACACCCGGCCTTCGTCTTTGTCGCTGTCTTCGAATGCGGCGGTCATTGGCTGGGTCGCGCCATCCCGCTCACCGTCCACTCCGAGCATCACGAATGGGCTATCCTTCAACTCGCTCCAGAATCTCGACTCAATTTCGCGATCGTCAGCCATTCTCAATCTCCTTGTTTGCCATTTCAGAACAAGTGCCGAGGGTCACTGTTCCAGCCTGCGGATCACGGGCCGGGCCACTCTGCCGCGAGCTCAAAGCGCTTGTTTTTGCGTGCCGAAAAAATACTGGCGCAACATGCCGGAGACTTCGCTCGTTCGGCCATTAATCGCGCAAGCACGCAACCGTGAGCTGGAGATGATCGAGCGTTCGGCGGCAAACTTAGGGATGGAACGTGCCCTGGAGGCGGAGCGGGAGGTCCAACGTCCCTCCAACCTCCGATCGGCCTGGGAAGCGCTGTTCAAGGAGGCGCGCGGCTGCACCCGCTGCGATCTGTACCGTAACGCGACGCAGACCGTGTTCGGCGAAGGGCCACTCGACGCCAGGCTGATGTTCGTCGGCGAGCAGCCTGGCGATGCAGAGGATCTGGAGGGGCGGCCGTTTATCGGTCCGGCCGGCCAATTGCTCGATTCCATGCTTGAGGAAGCCGGTGTCGATCGATCCCAGACGTACGTCACCAATGCCGTGAAGCACTTCAAGTTCGAGCCGCGCGGCAAGCGGCGAATCCACAGCAAGCCTGATGCCGGCGAGATCAAAGCCTGCAATTTCTGGCTTCAACAAGAACTCGAGCTGGTGCGGGCCCCCGTGACGGTCGCGCTTGGAGCAACCGCCGCGCGGGCTCTTCTCGGCAAAACCGTGACGATCAGCAAATTTCGCGGCTCTCCGATCCCGCTGAGCAACGGCTCGGAATGCCGGGTCACCGTTCACCCGAGCTCGCTGCTCAGGATGCCCGAGCCGGAACGCCGCCACGCCGAGCGGGCGCGTTTCATCGAGGAGATGAAGGAGATCTGGAAGAGGGCGGAGGCGTTGGCGCCCGAGAGCTAAGCCCTTCGCCCTCCAAAGCGCGTGCGGCTCATCTTCCCGTACCGGCCCTTGCGCGTTCCCGGCTTGCCCTCTGTGGAGTGACCCACGCGCGGCGCGACTCGCTCAGGATCGGGAATCCCGAGATCGTCTTCCTCGAGTCGGCGGATTTCATCGCGCAGCCGCGCGGCTTCCTCGAACTCAAGGTCTGCTGCAGCCTTGCGCATTCTTTCCTCAAGGTCGGCGAGGTACGCCTTCAGGTTGTGCCCGACGAGGTGCGGGCGCTCCTCGTCGCCGGTATCCACGGTGATGCCTTCGCGCGCGGTCACATGCGCCATCACGTCGTGGATGTTGCGCTTGATGCTTTCGGGCGTGATCCCGTGTTCCTGGTTGTATGCGAGCTGCTTTTCACGGCGGCGGCTGGTCTCGGCCAGTGCCCGCTCGATCGAGCCGGTGATCGTATCGGCATAGAGGATCACGCGCCCGTCGACGTTGCGTGCGGCCCGCCCGATCGTCTGGATCAGCGACGTCTCCGACCTCAAAAATCCTTCCTTGTCGGCGTCCAGAATGGCGACGAGTCCGCACTCCGGAATATCGAGGCCTTCGCGCAGCAGGTTGATTCCCACCAGCACGTCGTAGACCCCAAGGCGGAGTTCGCGGATGAGCTCGATCCGCTCCAAGGTCTCGACGTCCGAATGCATGTAGCGGACCTTGAGGCCCGCCTCGTGGAGATACTCGGTCAAATCCTCGGCCATGCGCTTGGTGAGTGTCGTCACCAAAGTCCGGTAGCCCTTGCGCGCCGTCTCTTTCGCCTCGTGGATCAGATCGTCGACCTGGTCCTCGACGGGCTTGATCTCGACTGGCGGGTCGATCAGCCCTGTCGGGCGGATCACCTGCTCGCTGAACACGCCGCCTGTCTCGTTCATCTCCCATGGGCCCGGAGTGGCCGAGACGAAGGTCGTCTGCGGGCGCATCGCGTCCCACTCATTGAAGCGCAGCGGCCGGTTGTCGATGCAGCTGGGCAGCCGGAAACCATATTCCGCAAGCGTGATCTTCCGCCGGTGATCGCCGCGCGCCATCGCCCCGATCTGCGGCACGGTCTGGTGGCTTTCGTCGATGAACAACAAGGCGTTGTCCGGCAGATATTCGAACAAGGTCGGCGGCGGCTCGCCGGGCAGGCGACCGGTGAGGAAGCGCGAGTAATTCTCGATACCCGCGCACGAACCCGTCGCGGCGATCATCTCGAGGTCGAAATTGGTTCGCTGCTCGAGCCTTTGCGCCTCTAGCAATCGTCCCTCGGCCTGCAACTCCTTCAACCGCTCGGCGAGCTCATGCTTGATGGCCTCCATCGCCTGCTTGAGCGTCGGTCCCGGAGTCACATAGTGCGAATTCGCATAGACGCGGATCCGATCGAGGCTCGCCGCTTTCTTACCGGTCAGCGGGTCGAACTCGACGATCTCCTCGATCTCGTCTCCGAAGAAGGAGACTCGCCACGCCGTGTCCTCATAGTGCGACGGGAAAATCTCGAGATTGTCGCCCTTCACCCGGAAATTGCCGCGCGCGAACGCCTGGTCGTTGCGGCGGTATTGAAGGGCGACCAGCTTGCGGATCACTTCGCGTTGGTCCTCGACCCCGCCTTTCTTCAGGTCGAAAGTCATCGCCGAATAGGTTTCGACCGAGCCGATGCCATAGAGGCACGACACGGAGGCGACGATGATCACGTCATCACGTTCCAGCAGCGCCCGGGTCGCCGAGTGGCGCATCCGGTCGATCGCCTCGTTCACGCTCGACTCTTTCTCGATGTAGGTGTCGGTGCGCGGGACGTAGGCCTCGGGCTGGTAATAATCGTAGTAGCTGACGAAATATTCGACGGCGTTCTCGGGGAAAAAACTCTTGAACTCGCCGTAGAGCTGAGCCGCCAGGATCTTGTTCGGGGCGATCACCAGAGCCGGTCGCTGCAGGGTCTCGATCACCTTGGCCATCGTGAAGGTCTTGCCCGAGCCGGTGACTCCGAGAAGCACCTGGCTTTTTTCGCCGTCCTTCGCCTGCTCGACCAGTTCCGCGATCGCCTGCGGCTGGTCGCCCGCCGGATCGTAATCGGAGACGATCCTGAACGCCTTGCCGCCCTCGGCCTTTTCGGGGCGGACTGGCTTGTGCGGGACGAACGCCTCGCCGGTTTCCGGTTCGGCGAGTGTGGTGCGGATCTGGATTGGCATCGCTGCTGATATGGGAGCTACTGCTGCTCCGGGCAATTCGAAGTCCCGGGAACCGGAGTGATTGCAGTCCCGCGCTCGAACCAGCTTCGCAGGTTGTCGACCACCAGCCGCCCCATCGCCTCACGAGTCTGGAGCGAGGCCGAACCGATGTGCGGAAGCAGCACGACGTTGGGCATCTCGATCAATTCTTGGGGGACGCGGGGCTCGTCTTCATAGACATCCAGGCCGGCGGCAAGGATCGTGCCCGACCGCAGCGCCGCGATCAGCGCACGCTCGTCAACGACACTCCCGCGGGAGACGTTGATCAGGACGCCTTGGGGCCCAAGCGCCGCCAGCACCTCCGCATCGATCAGATGCCGGGTCGCGCCTCCCCCCGGAACCAGCGCGATCAGCACGTCCGAAGACTGAGCCAGAGTTAGGAGCGTCTGATAATAGCGATATGGAATTCCAGGCTGCGGCGAGCGGGAATGATAGGCGATCGGAGCTCCGAACGCCTCCAGCCGCCGGGCGACCCCCTTTCCGATATTGCCCAGGCCGACGATGCCGATCCGGCGGCCGCGCAAGGTCGAGGACAGCGGAAACGGAGCCTCAATCCAGCGGCCCTCCCGAACATGGCGATCCGCCTGTGGGATCTGGCGCAAGGTCGCGATCAGGAGACCCACCGTCAGGTCCGCGACCTCGTCCTCCAGCACACCCGGCGTATTGGTGACGACGACCCCGTGTTCAGCGGCGGCGGCGACATCGACATTGTCATAGCCGACGCCGAAGCTCGCGATGATCTCGAGATTCGGGAGCTGATCCAGAAGCCGCGAATCGACGCGGCCGAAGAGGGTGCTGGTGGCCACTCCACGGATGCTTGCTCCCGCAGCCAGTAGGAACTCGGCTGGATCGCTTTGCTCCCACAGCCGGTGCACCATGAATTCTCTCTCCAAGGCATCGATGACCGATGGTAACATCGGGGCGGTGATCAGGACTTCGACCTGCTTCATTTGCTCTTGATAGCCGGACCGTCGCCCAATGTCGCAACACGGTCGAAAGAAGGTTGCGCGTGACGGCACAATTTTCGTTTCCGGGCTGCGTCCCGTTTGCCGTTAACCCGCTGATTCCGCGATTCCGCTATCTTCTTGTTCAGGTGAAGGATTCGAAGGAGGGGAATGTGCCAAAGGAGCAGCGATCCGAGCTGCGCGGAATCTGGAGCGCCTGCCTTGCGTTGGTGCTGCTCCTGCTTGGAGCGTCGGTCGCACAGGCTCAAGATTGCGTGGCTCCTCCATCCTGGAGCGAAGCAGACGCCCGTCAGGGTGGGCCAGAGGCTGCGGTCGAAGCGTGCCTGAAGGCCCAGGCCTGGCAAATCCGCAACAGGAATATCCCGACGGAATCAGCTGTCGGCGGAATCGTTTCGCAATGCGAGGTCCGGGTGACCTTCGCCGCGGGTCCTGTAGGCTCCGCCAGCCGGACGCGTGTCCAGCAGCTTCTCGATGCCAATGACGGCGTGGCACTCGGCGAGGCCGCCGGTGATGTGACCTGGGCCCGCAGATGCGCTGGGCGCTAGGCTGCACCCTCGGGGTGGGCTACACGTCGGCGGACACATTCTGATAGAGATCGTTACCTAGAGATCGTCGCGGATCGCGGGTATTAGCGATTGATTGTGGATTCCAAAGATCTCTATTCAGTTTTGGGCGTACCAAGAACAGCTGACCAGGTGGCGATCCGAGCGGCATACCGGACGCTAATGCGGCGTTACCATCCCGACGCTGGGTTGGAGGTGGACACAGCCAGAGCACAACAAATCAACGAAGCGTACCAGGTGCTCGGCAATCCAAAGAACCGCCGCAAATATGACGATCTGTCGCAGCCCAAGCCCCATAAAGGGCCACCGGTAAGCTTTACGAAGGGAAGTGAAAAAAAGACAAGCTTTAGAAGGAGAAACAGGGCATTCTCAAAGCCGTCTTTTCAAATACCAACTTCGTCGATTTCAGAGACCGCCGCAGCGTGGTGGTTCGTCGCGTTCATTGCCGCGCTCTGCGCCTTTCTCTACCTGGGCCACGGGTGACGTCAGCCTGGACGAACAAACAACACGAGCACTGAGGCACGAATGCAACGGATCCTATTGTGCATTGGCGGAGCGGTCGTGCTTGCCGCCTGTCATTCGAAGCCATCGGTGAACGAGAAGAACGCAACCATCGAGCAGGTGGCGGAGAGCCTTCGGAAGGCGTCGGACAACGGCAAATTCATGCGTCCGGGCGAATGGATATCGAGCGTCACCGTTGACGAAATCTCGATGCCAGGTCTCCCGGCTGAGGCTCAGAGGGCGCTCAAGAACGGTGCCGGTCAGGTCCGGACGATGCAGAGCTGCCTGACCCAGCAGGATGCGAAGCAGCCGCCGGTCCAGTTCCTCGCCGGCAATGACCAGTGCCGCTACGACCACTTCACCATGTCGCACGGCAAGATCGATGCGAAAATGCGGTGCAGTGCTCACGGCGCCGGAGAGACGATCGTGATGACCGGCACCTACTCGCCGACCTCGTACCAGATGACTATGCAGTCGAACACCGACGCTCCCACCGGCCAGGGGATTGCGATGCGGATGCATGTGGAGGCGAAACGAACCGGCGAATGCACGGCCAAAGGGAGCTAACCGCGTCTTGAGCGTTCAGCACTGAGTGGAGACAGCAGTTCTGATCAATAGCGGCGGCGGTTCGCTGGGTGAGCGTGGTGCGGTGAAACGATCCGATGTCAGTGATGCCCTTCGCGACGCCGGGATAACCGCGCAGCCGCAATGGCTGCAGGGTAGCGAAATCCGCAAGGCTGCGAACGCTGCGGTTGCGGCCGGAGCGCAAGTGGTGGTCGCCGGCGGCGGCGACGGAACGATCAGCAGCGTAGCGGCGGCGCTTGCCGGGACCGAAGCCAAGCTCGGCGTCCTTCCGCTGGGCACGCTCAATCACTTTGCGCGCGATCTCGGCATTTCAACCGATCTTAAGCGAGCGGCGGCCACGATTGCTGCGGGCAAGTCTCGCCCGGTCGATATCGCAGAGGTGAATGACCGCACATTCATCAACAACAGCGCGATCGGCCTCTATCCGCTAATGGTGCTGGACCGGGAAGCGCAGCAGAAGAATTTCGGCCGGAGCAAGCCCTGGGCAATGACCGTCGCCGCTGCCCGTACCTTGGTCCGCTTCTCCAGCCGCCGATTGACGCTCATGGTGAATGACCAGAGCGCGCAGGTGGACACGCCGCTGCTATTCGTCGGCAACAATGCATACCGGATGCAGCTTCCGGATGCGGGAAAGCGCGAAGCGCTGGATCGTGGCGAACTCTTCGTCCTGGTGCTTCGCCGGAAATCGAGGTTGGGTTTTTGCGTCGCCTCGTTGCGGGCGTTGTTCGGTAGGACCCGCGAGGACGATGTTGTCCGGCTCCAGAATGTCGAGTGGCTCAGAGTCGACACCCATCACTCCACTCTCGCCGTGTCGCTCGACGGGGAAACGGTTCGTCTCAAACCTCCGCTCGATTATCGAATTCACAAGGCGGCGCTGAACGTCATTGCACCTTGAAATATGTAACGATAGCGTAACGACCTGGTCTGCAATTTTTCGGCAGTCGGAACACAGGCCCGAGACTTTCGTTGTCGGTCCGAAATCACGTGAAAGGGAGAGAATATGAGGCGGATTTTATTCACGTTGGCGGCTACTGCTGCGCTTTCGGCGTGCGCGACCACGCCGGCCACGCATGTATGCCCCGATGGAACCACGATCCCGGCAGCGACGCCTTGTCCGCCGCCGCCGCCACCGCCGCCACCGCCGCCCACGACGGTGACCTGCCCGGATGGAACAGTGGTGAACGCCGGCACTCCGTGCCCGACGCCTCCGCCTCCGCCGCCGCCGCCACCGCCGCCCCCGGCCAAGTCGGGCGAACGCGGCTAATCTGTAACAAGGGGCGGCGCTCCGGCGTCGCCTCTTTCAAGCCGAGTGAGCGGCGGAGGTGCGAACCTCCGCCGTTTGCATTTCGCAGCCGGAACGGTGCGTTGCTCTCTTCGTTGTCGGGAGATCACAACGGAGAGACGATGATGCGGAGATTTGCGCTGCTGTTGGCGGTGACCGTCGCGGTTAGTTCGTGTGCGCACAACCTGCAGCCGTTGACTGAGCCTGCCTTCGACATGTCGTCGCCGCTGTACGGGCCGAATTTCCTGCACATTGCGACCAGCGCCAATCTCTGGGAAATTGAATCGAGCCGGCTCGCCCTTCAGGTTTCCGCAAACCCCGCGGTCCGCAGCTTCGCGGAGATGATCATCGCGGACCACACGTGGCTGGCAGGCAATATGGCCGCAGCGGGCAAAGCAGCGGGCGCATTGCCGACGCCTCCGGAAGCCTTGATGCCGCTGGATCAGGCGAAGATCGATCAACTCAGGGCCACGCCGGCAACCGTATTCGACGGTTCCTACCGCGATATGCAGGTCGCGGCCCATCAGGAGGCGATCAGCCTCTTCCGGACCTATGCCGCCCAAGGCGACAATCCGATCCTTCGGGCAATGGCCTCCCGAACGATACCGATGCTGGAGAGGCATCTCGCCGCGGCTGAGGCGCTGCCAGTCGCAACGGCCGTGCCATCTGCCTATCCGCCTTCCACAACTTCCCAACGCGGCGAGCGTGGCTGAGACGACGCCCGTTACGGAGCGAGAACATTTGCGCCGTTCCGTGTGACACACGCGCCACGAAACAGCGTCACAACCACTTACAGCGTTCCCCAACAAGGTTTCCCCTGCTAGCGGCGCGGTTATGGACCTCGCCCATGCCCTTTCAGGATTCCTTGTCGGCCTGCTCGTCGGAGTAACGGGCGTCGGTGGCGGCTCGCTTATGGCGCCGATTTTGATCCTGATCTTCGGGGTTGCGCCGACGACGGCCGTTGGAACCGATTTGCTGTTCGCCGCTGCGACGAAAACCGTCGGGGGCGCTATCCACCACGCGAAGAACAGCGCCGACCTGAAGGTCGTGGGACGCCTTGCAATCGGCAGCATCCCGGCGGCAATCGTTACCGTCATCGCTCTTCAGGCGCTGCACTGGTCGCACGTGAAGCAGGGGTGGTTGCCGACGGCCCTGGGTCTCGTTCTCGTCGCGACCGCTGGGGCCACACTGGCGCGACCTGTGCTTCACCGGCTGGTTCTCCGCCGCGGGACACGCGAAACCATGCTCCGGTGGCAGCTCCCGCTCACGATCCTGTCCGGCGTTCTATTGGGGGTGCTCGTTACGCTGACATCTGTCGGCGCCGGCGCGCTTGGAGCGACACTGCTGATTCTCCTCTACCCAATTCGGCTCGATACAAAGCAGGTGGTCGGAACCGACATTGTCCACGCGATTCCGTTGACGCTTATCGCTGGCATCGGCCATTTCATGATCGGCAGCGTCGATGGCATGCTGCTCTTGAACCTTCTTATCGGCTCGATACCCGGCATCATCATCGGCGCCCTGGTTGTCCAGAGAGTCAGCGAAAGGCTCGTGCGGTTCGCTCTTTCCGCGGTGCTGGTACTGACCGGCGTCCGCCTAATCGCGATCTGAGGGTTCTTCCGGGGCGGGAGCGAAGGCTTTCGAAAGCCCGTGATAGATTCGTTCCCGGCTGATCAGTGAACTGACCGCATCCGCGATCAGCGCGGTCGCGAACAACGGCAAGATCATGCTTCGGCTGGCGGTCGTTTCCATAAGGATGATGACTGCAGTGAAAGGCGCGCGAACTACGCCGACGAAATAACCCGCCATGCCAAGCAGCACGACAGCGGAGGAGGGCGAGTCGAACAGCCGTGCCATCGCGTTTCCGAGACCTGCGCCAACCGCCAGCGAGGGAGAGAAAATGCCTCCGGGAGTTCCGCTCAGGGTGGTGAAGATCGAGGCCAGGAACTTGGCCGGCCCGAACCAGAGGCTGAGCCTTCCGCCTTCGACGAGGACCCGGGCAGGCGCGTAGCCGGTGCCCCAGGTGGTCCCGCCGGAAAGAATTCCGAGGATTCCGACGATCAGGCCGCAGCTGGCGGCAAACAGCACCGGCCGCCGCTTCAAAAGCGCTGCGACTCCATACTTTCCATTCGTGAAGCCGAGCACGATTCGCGAGAAGAGGCCGCCCATGACGCCCCCTGCGATTCCCATTGCAGGCGCCACCAGCAAGGTCTGCCGCAGGTTGAGCGCGCTCTGAAGCACACCGAAATAAACGTAGTCACCGGCGATCGCGATCATCACCAGTCCGGAAATCATCACGGCCGCCATCACCAGAAGCGCGACCTTCTGCTCATAAGCCGCCGCCAGTTCCTCGATCGCGAATGCAACACCTGCGAGCGGCGTGTTGAAGGCGGCGGCAACGCCGGCGGCGCCCCCGGCGATGAGCACGCCCGCGGTGATTGGGACTCGCATGATCCGGTGAACCCACACCATCACAGCCGCGCTGACCTGGACTGTTGGTCCCTCGCGCCCGACGGAGGCGCCGCCGAGCAGCATCATCAGCGTCAGCACGACCTTCAGCACGCCCGTCTTGAGGCTAGACAGGCGGCCCGCCGTCTCGCTCTCCGGGATATCGGCCGCGGCGATGATCTGCGGGATTCCGGAACCCCGGGCAGCGCTCGCCCACCGCTTCGTCGCATAGGCGACGATCGCGAAGATGAGCGGCGTCAGGATCAGTGGAATAAGCGGCACAGCCTGGAACAGGCGAGCGAACCACGCCATCGCGATATCCGCGGCTTTGCTGAAGGCCAGGGCGAAGATCGCCAGCACAATAGCTCCGACGGTGCTTGCTACCCGCCGCCTCGCCACCGGCATGCTCGTCCTTAGCCGCCGATGCACATACCAGCGCCAAAGCGTCTTCGCTTCCCGGTAAAGCTTGGCCCCGGTCACGTTCGCGCTCTCCCCGCTTACGTCCGCAAGCGCAAGGGTGCTGGGTCAAAAACGGACGGAGAAGCCGCTGTAGAGCTCGAGATCAGGAGTGTCGCGGTTCAGCCCGAAATTTGCTCCGCCGTCGATCTGGAAATCATTGCTGACCAGGTACGCCGCCGCCGCGTCTGCGCTGGCCTGACGCTGTGTTCCCGAAGGGTCCCAATCCCATTGCCCCCAGATCTCGCCTGACAGGCTGAATTTCGATGTGGCTTGCCAGCCGACCCCGATCACCTGGGTCATCGCAACGTGGTGGCCGCTTCCGACACTATCCGCGAGCCAGTCGACCTCGGGTCCCATCGTCACGCTGAACGGCGACTTCGGGATCGAATAATCGATCGGAACCGCGATTCCCGCCTCCCACCGGCGGTTGCCGATCGGGCGTGCCGCGGTCGGGATCTTCACTGCGGGATCAATCGCTAGCTGGATTCCGTCGCCGCTGGTCACTCGGTATTTGGATCGGACAATGAGGTCGCCAACACCAGAATGGGATTGGCTCAGCCCGCCGCCATCCGTCCGAAGCCTGTTGTACGGTGAGGCGTCGAACTCGACGTTCCAGCGATCGCTCAATCCATATTTTAACGCGGTTGAGCCGAACGAAAGTGCGTCGGTGGTGATTCCATCCGAACGGTCATGAGCCCAGTCGGCGACGCCCGTCTCGATCTGCACCATGCCTTGTGGGACGGTGCAGGTGGGGTTGGCCTTTCCCGGACGATCGGCGCAGATCGGCTGCGTGTCGGCTGCCGCCTTTGTGGCCGTCAGTGCCAGTCCGATTAGAAGCGCCCCCGCTCTCATGAGTGCGATTTGGCACCGTGTCACAGGTCGCGCAATCAGCCTCTGGCAGAGTTGAGTTGTGTGTTGGTAGAACGGACGTCGGGAGCACTCGAGTTTGCACGTCTCTGGGATTGGGAGGAACGATGATCGGAAAGGCAATTCTCGCTGGCTTGGCGCTTCTTCTTGCTGCGCCGGCAATGGCCCAATCGGCGCCGCCGCAGGTGGTGAAGCTTTGGCCCAAGGGAGCTCCGGGTTCCGAGGCTCGTCGCGGCGAACCGGAACGGGCGCAGGATTACTGGGTCAAGAACATCCACGACCCGACGCTCACAGCATTCCCCGCGGATCCGAAGCACAATAACGGCTCGGCAATGGTAATCCTCCCGGGGGGAGGCCACAACGAGATCGTCTGGACGACAGAAGGCATCAACGTCGCCAAGGCTCTGAACCGTGCCGGGATCAACGCTTTCGTAGTCAAATATCGCCTCGCGAAGGAACCGGGCAGCACCTACTCGGTCCAGCGCGACGAGACGGCGGACGTTCGCCGGGCAATGCAATGGGTCCGCGCCCATGCTGCCGATTTCAATGTCGATCCGCACCGAATCGGCCTGATGGGCTTTTCGGCCGGCGGCGAGCTGGTTGGGATGCTGGCCGACTACGGGATGACCGGTGCGGCGCCGGGTGGCGATGCCCTCGATCAGGTTAGCCCTCGACCGGATTTCCAGGTCCTCGTCTTTCCGGGACCTGCGGCGGTCGAAGGGGCGGTTCGTCAGGATGCACCTCCGGCTTTCCTTATAGCCGGTTCGCGCGACGAATGCTGCGGCCCCCCGACGGTCGCGCTTTACCAGATCCTGGCCAAAGCCGGCGTTCCCGCCGAACTCCACATGTACGCGGAGAGCGGGCACGCCTTCAATCTGGACGAGTCGAACCGCATTTCCATTCTTCACTGGCCGGACCGGCTCTATGACTGGATGGCGGACAGCGGGTTCATGGACGACCGAAGCAAACGCTAGTCCGCCGACAGTGAGTTATTTCCAGTGCAGCGTTGCCGGGAATTCGTGCGTCTGGTTGCCCGTCGCGACGACGACGGTCAGCGGCTGGTCGGCCTTGCGGTCGAAGACATTCTTCGGAACGTCGAACACATAATAGCCGCCCCAGGCTTGCCTGGGTCCGACGGTCAGCGGGATAAGCAACTGATCGAGCGCATTCATCAAGTCTGCGCCCGGAAGGCCTTCGTCCGCCGTCGTGCTCGCAAGTTCGCCGCTATTGGCACTCGACCCCATCGCGGGCATGGGACCTGACGAAGCCGTGCCTCCCGCCGCAGCCGACTCCTGCGCCAGGGACGCCAGCACTTCGCTGTTTTGCAAGTTGACCGCTTTTGCCTGGCGCTGCGCACGCTCGATAAGGTTGCGGCCTTTGTCGAACTTCTCGAATGGCGTCGGCTGAAGTACCGTTCCGTCGGCAAGCCGCAGCTTCACCTGAGCCGGCCCAAAATCGAACGTTTTGGGTCCATAGTTGAACACAAGGACTCGAACCGTCCCGCGATCTTTCACCTCATTGCCAGGGGAAATCAGTCGAATGAGGACGTTGCTCGTAAGTTCGTCGGCGGCCTGGACTCCGGCGTGCCCCCTCAGCAGCTTTCCGCCTTCCGGCTGTGACAGAACGATCCGATAACTTCCGGCCAAGGCAGGGCTGGAAAGCCCGAGTGCAGCAACGCAAATCAACAGACGCTTCATCGAAATACCCCCGTAATTCGATTTCAATAAAGAGCTTAGCTTTCGTCTATGCAAGACGATTTCACCTGAACAATGACAAAGGTACTGCATTTCCCATTGCCTGATAGCCCTTTACCGACGGATGCAGCCCGTCGCCAAGGTCGTAATCGGGCCGAAGATAGGTCGGCCGCTTGGGATCGCGCATCAACTTGTCG
>Ga0207698_10001353_pt1 | contig 14282 bp, 13 predicted proteins | sample KBSCornC22_FD_184298 | JGI IMG/M metagenome (GOLD analysis project Ga0207698, IMG submission 184298) | Corn rhizosphere microbial communities from Kellogg Biological Station, Michigan, USA - KBS Corn C2-2 (SPAdes) (version 2) | ecosystem: Host-associated > Plants > Roots > Rhizosphere > Soil ...
TAGGGGCTCGACGTGCGTCTGGCCGCAGACAGCCTCGACGACGAAACCGTCGGGATCGGTGAGCCTGGCAACGACCCCGCCTCCCGGCGCATCGAGCGGCTCGACGGCGACACCATCATGAGCCGCGAGCCGCTCGAGCTCTTCCCGGCGCGGCACATGGATGCCGAATCCGGCAAAGGCCGGCTGCTCGCCATATTCCGTCACGTGCACGAATGGGCTGGGGCCGTAGCCGCGCATGAAAATGCGCTTTCGTTCGAGCGCTGCTTCCCGCATCCCGAATTCCTTCAGGAACGTCCGCATCAGCATCAGATCGGGGACGCGGAAGCGCACGAAGGCGACGTCATGCGCCTTGGACAGACTGTCCATCATTTGCCGCCAAGCAGATCAGATGCCGCGGAACTCCCAAGGCGCTCAGCCTCCTCGCCGGGCACGCCAAGGCCGCGCAGCAAGGCTGTCGACATTGCCGCTGCCAATGTCGGCGGTTGCTTCCCGGAGTCACCCGAGGTGGCATATCGCACGGTCGAATTGATGGTGCCGAGGACGAGAAGAACGCCGGTTTCAAGATCGATCCCGGACAGCCGGTGCTGCGCGAGACCGCGGCCGACATCGGCACTGACGCCTGCGTTCAGCGGTGCATCCGAGGTCAGGCGCCGCGCCCCCATGCTGAGCAGCGCCATCAGTCGCTCGGGGTGCTCAAGCGCGTAGCGCAGCACCGTGCAGAGGGCTCGTGCAATCCTTTCGGGTGCATCGTCGATCGCCTGGTTTGCCGAAAAGATATGGAACTCGACGTCGCCTTGAACGAGCTCGTAGATCGTCGCCGCGAACGCGTCCTTGTCCTGGAAGTGGTTGTAAAAACTACCTTTCGCGACATCGGCCGCGTCCACGATGTCGTCGACCGAGACACTCTCGACCGGGCGCCGCGCGAATAAGGTCTGTCCCGCTGCCAGCAGCGCCATGCGTGTACGCTCACGCTGCCGATTGCCGCGCGGCAGCCGCGCCGAATTTGCCGGACTCATCCATCCCTCCCATCACTCGTTTGCACTAGACAGTCATCTTTGTACGGATTAGTCAATTAAAAAGTGGGACTGGCCGGCCGGTCCGCGGCCACGGCCGACAATGAGATGGAGAGAGTGACCCGATGAGACTGTGCCGCTTCACGGTCGATGGCCGTACACGCCTGGGCAAGATTGATGGCGACAGCGTCATCGACCTGACCGATGCCGTCCCTGCTTGTGGCGACTCGATGCGGATGCTGCTGAAAGGGCTAGGTGGCCATCGCGCCGCGATCGAAGCTGCGGCAACGCCCGCGTTCGTGCTTTCCGATGTCGCGCTGGAGGCGCCGATTGCGGATCCGCGCAAGTTCCTGGCGATCGGCATGAACTATCGGGCGCATGCCGACGAGGCCGCCGCCGCAGGTATTCCGATCCCCTCCAGCCAGCTCTGGTTCAACAAGCAGGTCAGCTGCATCAACGGTCCTTATTCGGCCGTCGAGGTGCCTCGTGCCGCTCCAGACATGGTGGACTATGAAGCCGAATTGGGCGTGGTGATCGGCAAAAGCTGCCGGCACGTCAGCCGCGAAATGGCGCGCTCGGTGATCGCGGGCTATCTGGTGTGTAATGACGTCACAGCGCGCGACTGGCAGTTCAGATCGCCCACCTACACGCTCGGCAAGTCCTTCGACACGCATGGCCCAATCGGTCCGTGGATAACCACCGACGATGAAATCGCCGATCCGCATGCTTTGACACTGACGCTCGAGCTGAACGGCGAGGAGCGCCAGCGTTCGTCGACCGGGGATATGATCTACGATATTTACGATCAGATCGCTTATCTCACCCAGGTGATGACGCTCGAACCCGGCGACGTGCTCGCCACCGGAACGCCGGCGGGGGTAGGTATTGCCGGCAACCGGTTCATGAAGGCAGGCGACGTCGTCCGTGTCTCGGTCGACGGGCTGGGCGCGATCGAGAACCGGTTCGTCAACGAGGTCTGAGATGGCGGTCGCATTCATCGATGCCGAACAGCGCAATGGCCGCCGGGACGCGCGCGCATGTTCGAGGCGCCTCGGCAGGCGCGGTTCGAGGGCAGGCCGGACCCTGGCCCTCATGGCGTCCGGATTGGCCATCGCCGGCCTGTCGAGTGCTGGTGCGCCCGCTGCTCCACCCCAAGGTGCACCTTCGGCTCCGCCTTTGCCCCCCCTGCGCACGAGCTGCGACCGGCAGTGCCTCGTGTCGATCGCGGATGCTTATTTCGCCGCGGCGCTGGCGAGGGATACGACCAAGCTTCCCCTCGATCCGGCTGTCCGCATGACCGAGAATACGGAGGCGCTTCCTGTCGGCGAAGGCCTGCTCTGGCGCGGCCTATCGGCCCCGCTGGGCAAGTTTCGGATCGATGTTGTCGACCCCGAGTCCGGGCAGATAGCCGTTGGAACCGTCGCAAAGATCGGCGGTCAGCCCTACCTCACAGCGGTCCGGCTAAAGGTGCGAAACAACCGCATCGTCGAGATCGAGCAGCTGCTGGCCAACAACATTCAACCGCTCGCCCTTCCCAACCTGGTCGAGCCGCGTGCTCCGTTGCTCGCGGACGTCCCGCCATCCGAACGCAACACGCGTACTGACATGGTACGGATCGCCAATTCGTACTTCGACGCGCTGACCAGCGAGGATAGCAGCCGATCCTACTTTGCGCCCGACTGCGTTCGCCATGAAATGGGGCTGCGGACGACGGGCAACAGGGCGCCACTGGACTTGATGCTTCCCGCGAACGTTCCGGTCGAAGCGCAGCAGCGCATGCGCATCCTGATGAACGGAATCACGGTACGCAACTGCCGAGAACAGATTGATTCAGGCGCGTTTGCCGACCTGCAGAAGGTAGAGCCCCGCCGCCCCATCGTCGTCGACCTCGAAAAGGGGTTGGTCGCCACTTTCCCGATGTTCATCCAGAACGGAGATGTTCGGCCGTCGAAGCTGGTCGGATATCCCGGTCTCGACCGCTTGCCTGCTCCGTTGCCCTTCACCACCCAATGGCTTGAGATTTTCAAGATCCACGGGGGCATGATCCACGAAATCGAGGCGCCGGTTATGCTTCCTCTTTACTATGGTGCTGGGAATGGCTGGGATCAGGGTTCCGGCCGGTGAAGACGAGCATTGGCGCGCTTGCTCCGGAATCGCGAGGTTCAGGCGCCGGGAGGTGGCCGCCTGCCCCACGTTCGGCCGTGCGGGCGTCTTCGCATGACCTCCGCTTCGGCCCGGGTGGCCCGCGCATATGTCCAGGCCGAGAGGCTAAAAGCGCCGGCGCATGGCCCAGACCATGATCCCACACCCGGCGCCGTCTGCGACCCGGCGCGCTGACACGGATCGTCAGGCGCAGCGCCACCGACTCCGCAGCCTTACTTCCCAGCAGCAGGAGCCTTTGCCGACGCCTTTGCCGGCATCTTGGCAAATTCCGCGTCGATGTCCGCCAAAACCTTATCGGTGATCTTGTCGGGCGAGTATTGCTGAATGTCCTTGAGCGTCATCGCGCGGGCCATGTCGATCTGCTCGTTGGTGGTCATGCCCGGGATGTATTTATCCAGCACCGCCTTTGCGGCCGGATCGTCGAGCAAGTCGCCGATGTTCGTCGCCGCGGTGCTGTAATGCGCCGCCGCGGTGGTGGCCGGCGTGCTTTGTGCAGCGGCAATGGTGGGCACCGACAGAATCGCGGCGGCTGCTAGGATAATCGTACGCATAGGCTCCTCTCGTCGCGCAGCATCTCGGGCTGCGGAGAGTGATATTCGCACGATTGCGTACGAATATCAAGATCACCAATAGCGGCGGGCCGCCATGAACAGATCGATCGTCCGCTCGCCGAATGCGATGAGCTCGTCGAGCGTAACCGTTCGCGCCATCGATTGCAGAAGGTACCAGCCGTTCAACGTCGAGACGATCCGATTGGCAATGTCCTCGGGCTGGGACACCGGAATGCCGTCACGCTCAGCAGCTGCGACGATGTCCTTGGCGATCAGCCCGACGATATAAAGCGTGCCCACCTCGTGCATTGATCGCGCGAGCGCGGGGAAGCGCTCGACGTTGGACATGATCAACCGCTGGAAGCTCTGGATTTCCGGATTGTGCAGCGATTGGGCGATCACCCGTGCGTGATGCCGCAGGCGTTGATCAAGGTCGTCTGTTAGCTGAGCGTCATCCAGAGCGGCGGCGGCCGACCAGCGCGCAACGCTTTCCTGTACGACGGCGTGAAACAGGGCCTCCTTCGACGGGTAGCGGTCGTAAATCGTCCCCTTGGAGGCTCCGATCTCGAAAGCGACGGCTTCCATGGCCATGGCGTCGAAGCCGTTTTGGAGAAACATGCGCCGCGCGGTGGTCAGGATCGCTTCGTTGATCGCCGCGGTTTGTTTCGCGGAAGGGCGACCGCGTCGTGGTACATATTTGATAGCGGCTTCTTTCGTCATCGTCCTCTTTCCTACAGAGAGACAGAAGCCAATTCAAAGGCTCAGGTGACGAGCGCACTTCGATCCAGTGCGGAGATGGAGGTCCGCGCCGTGAGCGACATCGCCACGCGCATCTCCGCTTCGACAAGCTGGAGGAGATGCGCGATCCCCGCTTCACCCGCTGCGGCGAGGGCATAGACCCAGGCGCGCCCGAGCAACACGCCATGCGCCCCCAGCGCCAGCATGCGCACCACATCGAGCCCCGAGCGGACGCCCCCATCGGCGAGTACGGTCAGCCGGTCGCGCACCGCGTCGGCGATCTTGGGTAGCGCATGCGCCGTCGAGGGCACGCCGTCGAGCTGGCGGCCGCCATGATTGGAGACGACGATCCCGTCGGCGCCGAGCTCGGCCGCCGCGACGGCATCCTCTTGGTCGAGAATGCCCTTGATGACCAGCGGCCCCTTCCAGATGTTGCGGATATACTCCAGATCCTTCCAGGAGACGGTCGGGTCGAAATTGACGCGCATCCAGCCGAGGAAGTCCTCGAGTCCCGTATTCTTGCCGAGCATCGGCGCTACGTTCCCCAATTGATGGGGGCGGCCGCGTAACCCCACATCATAGGCCCAGTGCGGCCGCATCAGCGCCTGCAGGGTCCGACGGCCGGAACCCAGGAGTCCGGACGCTCCGGCCAGCCCCGACCGATAATCCCGGTAGCGCGAGCCCGGTACGGGCATGTCGACTGTGAAGACCAACGCCGAGCAGCCTGCGTCGCTCGCCTGCGCGAGAAGATCGTTCATGAAACCGCGGTCGCGCATCATGTAGAGCTGAAACCAGAACGGACTTGACGTGCCTCTCGCCACCTCGCCGATCGGGCAGGCCGAAACGGTGGACAGGCAGAAGGGAATGCCGGCCTTCTCAGCGGCGCGCGCAGCCTGTACCTCGCCGCGCCGCGCATTCATGCCGGCAAGTCCGATCGGCGCGAGCGCAACCGGCAGTCGAACCGAGTGTCCGAACAAGGTAGTGGAGAGGTCCAGCCTGGAGACGTCGGTCAGGACCCGCTGGCGGAGGGCTACTGCCTCGAGGTCCGCGACATTGCGACGAAGCGTGGTCTCGGCGTAGGAACCACCGTCGATATATTCGAAGAGAAAGTGCGGAAGCTTGCGTCGGGCGAGCTCGCGATAATCCAGTGCCGATGCAGCCTTCACGTGCGCTGCCCCCCCAGGGAGCGGTGCGCGGCCGTGCGCAGCAGCGGCGCGACGAGTGATCTTGCGGCCGTCATTGCAGGTTTACGAAGGCGCCGCCATCGACCAGCAACGCGGCCCCTGTGACGTAGCGGGCCATATCGGAGGCGAGAAACACGATTGGCCCGGCGATGTCCTCGGGTTCGCCAAGCCGGCCGAGTGGAATGCGCGCGCTCATGCGCTCGCGCTTTGCGGGGTCGGCGAGATCGTCCTTGTTGATCTCGGTCAGGATCGTCCCCGGCAGCACCGAATTGCAGCGAACGCCATATCGGCCAAGCGCGATCGCTGCGGATTGCATGAGCGAGTGCACGCCCGCTTTGGTCGGCGTGTAATGGGTCTGGAACTCGCCCCCCACGAGGGCGGAAATCGACGACACCGCGACGATCGCGCCGCCTCGGCCTTGCCGGACCATCTGGTTGGCGGCGGCCTGCACCATATAGAAGGCGCCATGGAGATTGACGTCCATCGTCCGTTCGAACGTGGCCGCGGGCATGTCCAGGAACGAATGGAACGGACAAATTCCGGCATTCGACACGAAGACATCGACACCCCCCAGGGCGTCGACAGCAGCGCCCACGAAGGCTTGAGCGGTGTCCGGATCGGCGACGTCGCCCCTCACGGCGAGTGCTTTTCGGCCGAGCGTCTCGATCGAGCGGACGATGGCTGCGGCACGTTCCCTGTCGCCAGCATAGTTGATCGCGACGTTCGCCCCGGCCCGCGCGGCCTCGACCGCGGCGGCTGCGCCGATCCCGCTCGATCCCCCGGTGATCAGGACGGTCTTGCCTTCAAGCAGCATCTTCGCACTCCACAGCGGGGCTCGACCAGCCAAGATCGGCGCTGATGGCGCGGGCGGCCTGAGTGACCTCGCGCCCCAGCGACTGCATGCGCTCGTCGTTCATATATTGAGCGGCGCTGGACACACTGATCGCGCCCACGATCCGCCCCGACACGTCACGCACGGGAGCGGCGACGCAGCGGATCTGATCCTCATTCTCTTCGAGATCGAAAGCATATCCGGCTCGGACATAGCCGTGCATTCGCTCCACCCAGGCGTCCGGATCGGTCGTCGCCGACCCCTGGTTGGTCTCCTCCGCAAGCCGTTCGCGCCAATAGGCTTCGTCATGATCGAGCATCAGCGCTTTGCCGAGGCCGGTCGAGCTGAGCGGCTGGCGCTCGCCGATGCGGCTGGAGATGGTGATGCGGCGCTGACCCGCCATCTTGTCGAGGTAGAGGGCCCGGTCGCCATCGCGGATGCCGAAATGCACTGCATCCCCTGTCAGGAGCGAGAGCGCCTCAAGGTGCGGGCGCGCCGCCTGAAGCATGTCGGTCTGCGACTGCGCGAGATAGCCAAGCTGAAGAAGTTTGGCGCCAAGACGGTAGCCCGCGCGCGGCGCGAAGGCGAGATAACCTCGCTTGACGAGCGAGGTCGCGAGCCGGTGAGCCGTGCTGCGGGTCAGGCCCAATTCGGCGCTGAGCAGGTTGAGCGTCGTGGCCCCCGACGCGACCGCCTCGATCACGTCCAGGCCCCGCATCAGGGCCTGGCTTCCTGCCGTGCCCGAACCCTCCGCCGCCATCCTGCCCTCCGCTCCGTTTGTCCCATTCTTCTACACAGAGTCTCATCATATGAAAACATCTATTGCACGGTACCGTATGATTTTGCTAATCGGATGGCAGACAAAGAGGGGATCAGGATGCTGCCGGCGATCAAGCATGTCCGTGCATTTGTCGTCCGTGGCGGCGGCGCGGACTATCATGACCAGGGTGAGGGTCATTGGATCGATGACCACATTGCCACCCCGATGGCGCGCTATCCCGAATATCGAGCGAGTCGGCAGAGCTTCGGGATCAACGTGCTGGGCACGCTGGTGGTCGAGATCGAGGCTGCGGACGGCACGGTTGGCTTTGCGGTCACCACCGGCGGCGAACCGGCCTGCTATATCGTCGAGAGGCATCTCGCCCGATTTCTCGAGGGCCGCAATCCCGCCGAGACGGAGAAGATCTGGGATCAGATGTACTTCTCGACTCAATATTATGGCCGCAAGGGGCTGGTCATCAACGCGATCTCAGGTGTCGATCTCGCGCTCTGGGATCTGCTGGGAAAACTCAGGGGCGAGCCCGTCCATCAGCTGCTCGGCGGCGCGGTGCGCGACGAGCTGCAATTCTACGCCACCGGCGCGCGCCCGGACATTGCGAAGGATCTGGGCTTCATCGGCGGCAAGCTTCCGCTCCACCATGGACCGGCAGAAGGACTCGAAGGGCTTCGCAAGAATGTCGAGCTGCTAGCCGAGATGCGGAGCCGGTGCGGCGACGATTTCTGGCTGATGTACGACTGCTGGATGGCGCTCGATGTCGATTACGCCACCCGCCTCGCGCTGGCATGCCACGAACATGGCCTGAAGTGGATCGAGGAGGCGATCAGCCCCGATGACTATTGGGGCTATGCCGAACTGAAGCGCAACGTACCCAAGGGCATGCTGGTGACGACCGGCGAGCATGAGGCGACCCGCTGGGGCTTCCGCATGCTGCTGGATATGGATTGCTGCGATATCATCCAGCCCGACGTCGGCTGGTGCGGCGGCATCACCGAACTGCTCAAGATCAGCGCGCTCGCCGACGCCCGGGGCAGGATGGTCGTTCCCCACGGCTCGTCGGTCTACAGCTACCACTTCGTAGCCACCCGCCACAATTCGCCGTTCGCCGAATTCCTGATGATGCATCCGGGGCCGACCGAGGTCGTCCCGATGTTCAGCCCGCAGCTTCTGGGCGAGCCGGTTCCCGAGAATGGCCGTCTCAAGATCACAGCGCTCGACCGGCCGGGCTTCGGCGTCGAGCTCAATCCCGACGTCGCACTCCAACGTCCCTATTTCCATTGAGAGCCAAAGCATGAAACTCTGTCGTTACGGCGCCCCAGGCGCTGAAAAGCCCGGTCTGATCGACGCCGGAGGCCGCATCCGCGACCTTTCGAGCAAGATCGCGGACATCACCGTCGATGCGATCGGTGCGCTCGCGGGCATCGATCCTTTTGATCTGCCGCTGGTCGAAGGATCGCCCCGCTACGGCGTGCCGGTCTCCGGCATCTCCAAGATCGTCGCCATCGGCCTCAATTATCGCGACCATGCGATCGAATCGAACCTGCCGATACCGACCGAACCCGTGATGTTCATGAAGGCGCTGTCGAGCTTGTCGGGCCCCGACGACGACGTGATGCTGCCGAAAGGCGCGACCCATGGCGACTGGGAGGTCGAGCTCGGCGTCGTGATCGGGAAGACCTGCCGCTACGTGGCGCAAGCCGACGCGCTCGACCATGTCGCGGGCTATGTCCTCGTCAACGATGTCTCCGAGCGTTTCAACCAGAAGGAGCGGGGCTCGCAATGGTCGAAGGGCAAGGGGCACGACACTTTCTGCCCGACCGGGCCCTGGCTGGTCACGCCTGACGAGATCGGCGATCCCCAGGATCTCGCCATGTCGCTCGACCTCAACGGCCAGCGAATGCAGACCGGCAATACCAAGACGATGATCTTCAGCGTTGCCGAACTGATCTCCTATGTCAGCGAATATGTGACCTTGCTGCCGGGCGACCTGATGATCACCGGTACCCCGCCCGGTGTCGGGGAAGGCCAGAAGCCCGAAAAGCGGTTTCTCAAGCCCGGCGACACGATGAGGCTTGCGATCGACCGGCTCGGCAGTTCCAGCCAGAAGGTCGTCGCGTTCGATCCCGCGAGGTTCGCATGAGCGCGTTCGCGGGCCGTTTCGCCGGGCGGACGGCGATTGTCACCGGGGGCGCCTCGGGCCTGGGCAAGGCAGCGGCGCAGCGGATCGTCGCCGAGGGCGGTACCGTCGCGCTCTGGGATCTCAATGTCGAGGCCCTGGAAGTTGCGAAGAATGAGATCGGCGCGGCGCATGTGGCGGCGCTGAACGTTGCCGAACTGGCCGATGTCGAGGCTGCCGCCGCAGCCAGCCTGGCCGTCCTGGGCAAGGTCGACATCCTGATCTGCTCGGCCGGCATCACCGGCGCGACCGCACCGGTGCATGAATATCCGGTGCAGAGCTGGATCAACGTGATGAGCGTCAACGTCGACGGGCTCTTCTACTGCAACCGCACGATCGTGCCGCTGATGCTGGCCAATGGTTATGGCCGGATCGTCAACGTCTCCTCGGTGGCCGGCAAGGAAGGCAATCCGAATGCCAGCGCCTATTCGGCCTCCAAGGCGGCCGTGATCGGCTTCACCAAGAGCCTCGGCAAGGAATTGGCAGGCAAAGGGGTGATCGCCAACGCACTTACGCCGGCGACGTTCGAAAGTCCGATCCTCGAGCAGCTTCCGCAGAGCCAGGTCGATTACATGCGCTCGAAGATCCCGATGGGGCGGCTGGGCGAAGTCGAGGAGAGCGCCGCTATGATCTGCTTCATGGCGAGCGAGGAATGCAGCTTCACGACCGCGGCCACCTTCGACACGTCCGGCGGTCGCACGACGTTTTAACGACAAGTCGGCGACCCGGAACAATCGGGCGTACGGAGCAGGGGCAGCATGAAGGACATCCCGTTCGTCGACGCACATGTGCACTTTTGGGATCTGGCGCATCTTCATTATGGCTGGCTGACGCCGCCATTCTCAGACGGTGGACCGAACGGGAATGTGGCGGCGATCGCGCAGACCTATCTGCCCCGCGATTATCTGATCGACGCGGCCGACTGGAATGTGGCCGGCATCGTCCATGTCGATGCGGGCGCGGCGCCGGGCGAGGCGCTGGCCGAGACGGAGTGGCTGGAGCGCCAGGCCGAGACGGCCGGCCTGCCGACCGGCATCGTCGCCTTCGCCGACCTGACCGATCCGGCCGTCGACGCGCATCTGGCCTCCCAGGCGGCGCACGAGCGCGTCCGTGGCATCCGCCAGATCGTCAGCTGGCACAGCCAGGCAGACCGAACCTACACACCCCGCGACCTCACCGCCGATGAGTCCTGGCAACATGGGTTCGCCTGCCTGGCGCGACACGGCCTGTCGTTCGACCTGCAATGCTATCCGGGCCAGATGCCCGGGCTCGCGCGGCTGTTCGAGCGGCATCCCGAGATTCCCGTGTTCGTGAACCATCTGGGCATGCCCGTGCTGAGCGACCCTGATGGCCTGGAGCTATGGCATGCCGGCTTGGCTGCGCTCGCCGCCCTGCCGCAGGTCGCGGTCAAGATATCGGGCGTCGGCTTTGCCTGGCGCGACTGGGATGACGATCGGGTGCGGCCGCTGATCCTGACGGCGATCGACCTTTTCGGCGCCGACCGCGCGATGTTCGCGAGCGACGTGCCGACCGACAAGCTGTTCGGCAGCCTCAATTCCCACCTGTCGGCCTATCACGCCGTCGTCGCCGATTTCACCCAGGACGAGCAGCGCGATCTGTTCGGCCGCAACGCCAATCGGCTCTACCGCCTCGATCTCGATCTGGAGATGCAATCGTGACGCCACCGACCCCCGTCCATGCCGCGGAGGTGCCGGCGCGCACGCTGCGCGTCGCTTTGTCCTTCGCGATCAGCCTCTTCTTCATCTGGGGCCTGGCCTACGGCCTGCTCGATGTGCTCAACAAGCATTTCCAGGATACGCTTCATGTCGGCACGGCGCAGTCGACCTGGCTCCAGATCGCCTATTTCGGCGCCTATCTGCTCATCAGCCTGCCCGCGGGGATGTGGCTCGCACGGGCCGGATACAAGATCGGCATCATGACCGGGCTATGCGTCACGGCGCTCGGCGCATTCCTGTTCATTCCCGCGGCTGCGGCAGGCACATTCCTGCCCTTCGTGCTGTCGATGTTCGTGCTGGCCTCGGGGCTGGCCTGCCTCGAGACCGCCGCGGACAGCTATGTTGCCGTGCTGGGGCCACCGGAAGGGGCTTCGCGGCGTCTCAACCTCGCCCAATCCTTCAACGGCCTCGGCACCTTCATCGGCCCTCTGGTCGGTGGCACGCTTTTCTTTGCCGGTGGCCATGGGCCCTCGGGAGCGGGCGCGCATGACAATGTCCGGTTGATCTATGCCGGCATCGGTCTCGCCATCGTCATCTTCGCCTTCTTCGTGGGGCGCGCGCATCTGCCCGAAATATCGGAAGACAGTCATGCGGTGGAGGGCGGATCCGCGGACCACATCCTTAGGCGCCGGCACTTCGTGTTGGGCGTGGTGACCCAGGCGATCTATATCGGCGCCCAGGTCGGCATCGGTGCCTTGTTCATCAACGTCGCGATCACGACCTGGACCGGCCTCACCGCGCAGGGCGCCGCCTATCTCCTGTCGCTGTCGCTGGCACTCTACATGCTGGGCCGCTTCACATCGACCGCCCTGCTGGCGCGTATCCGTCCTCGTACGTTGCTGACCTCGTTCGCGCTGATCAACGTCGCGCTGTCGCTCGTGGTCGCGCTCGGCGTGAACCGCGTGTCGCTGGTTGCGATGATCGGCGTGTTCTTCTTCATGTCGACCATGTTCCCGACGATCTTCGCCCTCGGCGTGCGTGACCTCGGCAAGGGCACCAAGCGCGGCGCTTCGGCGATGGTGATGGCGATCGGGGGCGGTGTCGTGCTGCCATATCCGATGGGGAGGATCGCGGAACTGCATGGGGCGCCCGCCGCCTTCCTGCTTCCTGCCGGCGCCTTCCTGATCGTTGCCCTTTACGGTGCGATCTTTGCCGCGACGGAGGAGGAGCGGGGAGCTCGCGCAAGAGGCAAACGCTCCGCCCGAGGCTGAGCCGAAAACTTATCATACGGCACCGAACGATATATTGACTCGTCCTTGTCCATCCAGTAAAATGCAGTCCCATAATATGGTACGTTCTGCATGAGTCACATGCAGCTCAGGCCTGGGGAGGATGATGATGATGCGTCTCAAAGCCATTTCGATGATGTCCGTGTCGGCACTTGCGCTGTTTGCGGCGCCGGCTTCTGCTCAGCAGGCCGCCGATTCAGCGACGGCACCCGCCGCCAGCGTCAGGCCCGCCGCTTCGGACGCGGGCGCGGCCGAAGAGATTATCGTCACCGCCCAGAAGCGGGCCGAGCGCCTGCAGGACGTGCCGAAGTCGATCGACGTCGTGCAGGGCGACACGATCCAGAAGCTCAACCTGCGGAGCTTTTCGGAGATCGACCAGCTCGCGCCGGGCCTGAGCCTGACGTCGAAGGAGCCGACGACCAACTCGGTGACGCTGCGTGGCGTCGGCTTTGATCCCAATTCCGGCGCCTCGCCGACGGTCGACATCTACTTCAACGAGACGCCGCTCGATGCGGGCAGCGCGTTCCGGTCCCTGTACGACATCGGGCAGATCGAGGTGCTGCGCGGACCGCAGGGTACGTTGCGGGGCCGTACGTCGCCCTCCGGCGCGATCACCATCGCGACGCAGCGCGCCGACCTCAACCAGGTCGGCGGCTACTTCCAGCAGACGCTGACGACCAAGGACGGCATCAATTCCCAAGGTGCGATCAGCATCCCGGTCATTTCCGACGTGCTCGCCATCCGCGCCGCTGGCCTTTACGACCGCAACCTCGGATCCGACGTGCACAATTTGCGGACCGGCGACAAGGACAAGGATCGTACCGAGAGTGGGCGGATCAGCGCCGCGTTCCGACCTGTCTCCAATCTCAGGTTCGATCTGACCTACCAGTATCTGAAGGATCGCACGCTCACCAATCCGATGCTCTTCACATTACCGGGGAACGTCACCGATCCGGTGCTCGAGCCCTCCAACCGCGCGGCGCTCGCCAGCAAGCCGGGCCATTATCTCTACCGCGGTCATGTGGTGAGCCTGTCTGGCAGCCTGGACCTCGGCCGCGTAGCGGTGAACTATATTGGCGGCTACCAGGATATCAGCACGGGTCGGGTGACCGACATCGCTTATGGCGGCTCGATCCCGAACTTCTCCCAGAATCAATCGTTCACGAGCAAGAACAAGCAAATCTCCCAGGAGCTTCGCTTGTCCTCGCAGGGGCAGCATTTCTGGAATTATCTGATCGGTGCCTATTACGAACACGGTAATGGCCGGACCGACGTGGCCCAGGATCAGTACCTGCCGTTCGGGTTCTTCGCACCTGGCCAGCCGCCGCTCGACATCTCCAAGCTCGCGGTCGGAGTCTATATCCCATATCGGTCGAACACCTATGCGGCGTTCACCGATCACCGCTTTCAGGTGACGAGTCGCGACCAGTTGCAAGTCGGCCTGCGTTATCAGGAAACCAAGACCTATAGCGACTTCGTGACAACGGTCAGCGGCGTCGTGCTCGGTCCCGAGCCGATCGTCTCCTCCGGCATCTCGCCTGCAAACCGCAACCGGACCTATCGCCAGCTGACCGGCGGGGCGAGCTTCCGTCACGAATTCAGCAGCGATCTGACGGCTTATGCCAGCTACGGCCGATCCTATCGCGGTGGTACCGTCAATACGACGACCGCGCAGCTGGACGAGAGCCTGCTGGTGACCAAGCCGGAAACCTCGAACAACTATGAAATCGGCCTCAAGGGTGCGCTGGCCGACAGGCGCGTGCACTTCACGCTCGCGATCTATCAGCAGGACTTCACCAACTATCTCGCCTACACCAATTCCTATCTTTCTGTGTCCACCGCCAAGAATGGCGTGGTCGACAATAACGCCGCACTGACCTTC
>Ga0207698_10001359_pt1 | contig 14255 bp, 12 predicted proteins | sample KBSCornC22_FD_184298 | JGI IMG/M metagenome (GOLD analysis project Ga0207698, IMG submission 184298) | Corn rhizosphere microbial communities from Kellogg Biological Station, Michigan, USA - KBS Corn C2-2 (SPAdes) (version 2) | ecosystem: Host-associated > Plants > Roots > Rhizosphere > Soil ...
CGGCCGCCACAAGCTCGCGCCCAACATCAGTCCCGGTAAGACCTGGGAGGGATTCGCGGGCTCGATCGTGTTCGCCGTCGTGGCCGGCATCCTGCTGGCGATCCTGATGCTGCACCAGACATGGTGGATCGGCGTAGTCATGGGAGTGCTGCTCGCCCTGGTCGGCACGGCGGGTGACCTCACCGAGTCGTTGATCAAGCGGGACATCGGCGTCAAAGACATCTCCACCTGGCTGCCCGGCCACGGCGGCTTCCTCGACCGCCTCGACTCGATCCTGCCGAGCGCCGCCGTCGCCTATGTGATCTTCCTCATCGTCGTTCACTAGCGGGCCGCGCCGACGCTCAGGCAGGCTCGGGTACCATTGCCCGCGTGAGCTCGACCTTTCCGCACGCCCGCAGATCGAAACTCGGTTACGACGTCGACGAGGTCGAAGACTTCCTCGAAGATGCCCGCCGCGCATACACCGCCGAGGGGGCGGGCGCGACGCTGGTCACCGCCGACTCGATCCGCGACACCGGGTTCACGATGCGCAAAGGCGGCTATTCGCCCGATCACGTGGATGCTGCCCTGGAGCGCCTCGAAGACGCGTTCGCCGTGCGTGAGCGCGAGCGCGCGATGGCTCAGACCGGAGACCAGGCCTGGTACGCGCGAGCGCGCAGCGGAGCGCAGGCCATCCTCGACCGGATCGTTCGACCACGCGGCAAGCGGTTCCGCCGCGTCTCGATCCTCACGCTCGGCTACTCGGTGCGTGAGGTCGATGCGCTCACCGACCGCGTCGCGCAGTACTTCCAGAAGGGCAAGGCGCTGAGCATCGATGAGGTGCGCACCTCGGCCTTCCACGGGCAGCGCGGCGGCTATCAGGAGGCCCAGGTCGACCTGCTGCTCGACGCCGTCACCCGCGTGATGCTCGCGGTGCGCTGAGGCGTTACAGCGGGTTCTGGCTCCGTTCTTCGGCGCGTCTCACCCGATCTGGGGAGAGCGATTTCCGGGGAGCTGACAGGGGGTCTGCATAGACTGGTGGCACTGTGAGTGGCTATCAGCGTCGGGGGGCGCACTATCGACCAGCGGTCGAAGTGGCGCATGAGGAGCGGCATGTCCGCACCCCGGGCTCCCTCCCGGTGTTCGCGGCGTTCGCGTGCATGGCTCTGGTCGGGGTCACCCTCGCGTCGCCGCACGTGCCGAGCCAAGCCGATGTGCTCGCCTCGGGCACCCATATCGCGGGCCAGAGTTACGCGATCGACGTCGACGCGGTCGACGCGGTCACCCGCGATGGATTCAAGGTGACCAAGATCGTGACCGCCAAGCCGGCGCCCGCCGCCGGCATCCCCGATCCGGGAACGGCTCAAGCGATCGCCCTCGGGATGCTCACGGCACGCGGATGGGGCAGCAGCGAGTTCGAGTGCCTGGTCGCGCTGTGGAACCGGGAATCCCACTGGAACGTGTACTCGCTCAACACCAGCTCGGGCGCGTACGGCATTCCGCAGGCGCTTCCCGGCGACAAGATGGCGAGCGCCGGCGCCGACTGGGCGACGAACCCCGCCACGCAGATCACCTGGGGCCTGGGGTACATCACCGCGCGGTACGGCACGCCATGCGGCGCCTGGAACCACAGCCAGGCCAAGGGCTGGTACTGAGTTCAGGCGGCGAGGCGCGACGCTGAGAGCTCTTCTGCGGCTTCCAGGGTGGTCGTGTGGTTCCGCTCGGCCTGGCGGAAGATCGTGGTGACCGTGTCGCCGATCGCCTCGACCCGGGCGTCGATGGCCGCGGCATCCGCGTTCGGTTCCGAGGCCATCGAGAGGTAGATCACTCCGCCGGCGTTGACGACGAAATCCGGAGCCCAGAGGATGCCGCGTTCGGCGAGCGCCTCGGCCCCGTCATGCCGGGCGAGCTGGTTGTTCGCGGCACCGACGACGCCGCGAGCACCCAACTCGGAGATGACCTCCGGGGTCAGCACGCCGCCGAGGCCGCAGGGCACGAAGAGGTCGGCGTCGATCCGATGAGCGTCGGCCACCTCGACCCAGGTCGCCCCGAGTTCGTCGGCGAGCGCCTTCTTGTCCGGGTTGACGTCGGCGACGCTCAGGCGCGCCCCCTCGGCCGCGAGCGAGCGGGCGAGTCGCCCTCCCACCTGGCCGAGGCCCGAGATCACGATGCGCCGGCTGGCGACCTCGCGGTTTCCGAAGACCGCATCGAGCGTCGCGAGGATGCCGGCGTGCACCCCGGCTGCCGTCGCGTCTGCCGGTTCGCCGACGCCGCCCTGCTCGGGCGGAAGGCCGCAGACATGCGCGGTGCGCTCGGCGACGATCGCCATGAGCTCGGCGCTCGTTCCCACGTCTTCGGCCGTCATGTAGCTGCCGCCCAGGCTCTCGATCGCATCTCCGAGGTCGAGCATGGCATCGCGCTTCTGCGCATCCGTGAGGGTCGTGCCCATCGGCACGTGGATCACCGACTTGCCGCCGCCGCGGGCGAGGCCCGCGGCCGAGTTCTTGAGCGTCATGGCCGCCGACAGCCGCAGCGCATCGGCGAGAGCATCCATCCAGCTCTCGTACTGCCACATGCGCGCCCCGCCCAAGGCCTGGCCGAGCTTGGTCGAATGGACCGCGACGACGATCGTCAATCCGGATCGTGGACCGGTGGTGATCAGCACGCGCTCGTGATCGAGCGGAACGGACGAGAGGGGGTGGGTCGAAACGGGATGGGTCGAAACCGGGTCGGGTGACGTCATTGTCTTCTCCTGAATACCGCGCCTTGTGAGCGCACGAATGTCGGGCGCTATTGTGGGCGCCACCTCTGAAACTCTATCCGCGAACCGGCTGTTTAGACTTGGCCATATGCCTCGCTCGAACCGTCCGCGCTCTGCACGCGGGCACGAGCAGGAGCCCGAGCCACTCGACCTGGAACGCGCCCTCATGGGTCGGCTGCGCACCGAGACGAAGCGCGACGGGCTGTGGAACGTCCAGCCGCAGGCCGCGAGCTCCGCGGTCAAGAGCTATCTCTGCCCCGGCTGCGGCCTGGAGATCACGCCGGGCACCGCGCATCTGGTCGCGTGGCGAGCGGACGGCATCATGGGGGCCGCCGACGACCTGGCCGCGCGGCGGCACTGGCACACGCACTGCTGGAAGATCAGCACGTGAGCGACGCGCAGATCAGCGGCATCGAGATCAGCGGCGGCGTCGAGCTGCCCGCCCGCCGCCAGGACATCGAACTGCACACCGCCGATGGGCTGACCCTGGTGGGGGAGCTGGCGCTTCCCCTCGACAAGCCGCCCGTCGCGACCCTGGTGTGCCTGCATCCGTTGCCGACGCACGGCGGCTTCATGGACTCGCACATCCTGCGCAAGGCCGCGGCACGGTTGCCCGCCCTTGCCGACCTCGCGGTGCTGCGGTTCAACTTCCGCGGCGTCACGTCATCCCGCGGCATCTCCCAGGGCTCCTTCGGCGACGGCGTCGAGGAACGGCACGACCTGGCCGCGGCCATGGAGTTCGTGCAGCAGCTCTCGCTGCCCGACCCGTGGCTGCTCGGCTGGTCGTTCGGCACGGAGGTCGTGCTCAAGTGGGGGCTCGAACATCCCATTGCGGGCGCGATCCTGCTCTCGCCCCCTCTGCATCGCGCGAGCCAGGATGACCTGGCGGCCTGGGCCGACAGCGGCATCCCCCTGATCGCGGTGGTTCCCGAATTCGACGACTACCTGCGCCCGGCGGAAGCCCGTGAGCGGTTCGCGGCGGTCCCGGATGCCGAGGTCGTCGCCGTCGAGGGCGGCAAGCACCTGTGGGTGGGCGAGAAGCAAACCCGCCGCGTGCTCACCGAGATCGTCGAACGCGTCAATCCCGCAGCACTCCCGCTGCCCACCGAATGGAATGGATCCCCGACATGAAGTCCGTCACCCCCACCGAGTTCGCCGCCCTGGGCCCCGATGCCGTGCTGATCGACGTTCGCGAGCCCGACGAGGTCGCGGCGGCCAGTATCCCCGGGGCGCGGGTGATGCCGATGAGCACGCTGACCGAGCACCTCGATGAGTTGCCGGACGGCACCTTCTACGTCATCTGCCATGCGGGCGGCCGCAGTGCCCGGGTCGTGAACGCGCTCGAGCAGCAGGGTCACGACGCGGTCAACGTCCTGGGCGGGATCACCCAGTGGGAGCAGGAAGGCCTGCCCGTGCGGCGCGCGCCTCGCTAGGAGCGAAGGCCATTTCTGGCCTTCGCGCGGCGCCAGCGCCGACGCCCGTCTCGGGCGTCGGGTCGCATCGCCTTACAGCTCGTTCTGCCTCGGCACGACGACCTGCTTGATGATCAGCAGAACCGCCGCCGCCACGGGGATCGCCACGAGCGCCCCGAGGATGCCGAGCAGCGTGCCGCCGGCCAGCGCGGCGATCACCACCACCACGCCCGGCACCTTGACGGCGCGGTTCATGATGTTCGGGCTGATCAGGTACGCCTCGACCTGCATGTAGACGAGGTAGTAGAGGACCGGGATGATCACGGTCGGCCAGCCGTTGAACAGCAGCACGAGCAGACAGATGATGGTCGACCCGGTGATCGTGCCGACGAGCGGGATGAGCGAGAACAGGAAGGCGATGAACGCGAGCAGCGCGTAGTACTTCACGTTGATCCCGCAGAAGAACAGGATCGTGAAGAAGATGAAACTCAGGATGCCGTTGGTGAGCCCGAGCGCGCCCTGACCGATGACGAAGCGCCCGACCGCGTGGCTGATCTGCTCGGCGATGTCGATGAACTTCTCACGCTTCGTGGCCGGGACCAGCTGGTACAGGCCGCGCTTGATGCTCGACAGGGATGCGACGAAATAGAGGGTCAGGATCAGCACGATCACGACGCCGAAAGCGCCTGTCGCGATGGTGAACACGGTCTGGAAGACCCCGCCCGTGATCGTCCCGATGTTCTTGGTGAAGAAGTCCTGGACGTTGGTCACGACATCGCCGAAGGGCAGCCAGGGCAGGGTGTGGTTCCACCACTTCTGAATGGCGTTGTCCTTGGTCAGCGCCGTGACGATGTCCGGCACGCTCGCGATCAGGTTGTTGACCTGATCGATGATCACCGGAATCACGGCGAGCACGAGTCCCGCGAATACCGCGAGGATCGCCGCCAGCACCGTCAGAATCGCCGCCCAGCGCGGAAAGCGGTGCCGTTGCAGGAAGGACACGGCCGGGTCGATGCCCAGCGCGAGGAACAGCGCGGCCCCGACGTAGGTCAGGATCGTGGCGAGGGTGGCCAGCCCGGTGCCGATCACGATCGCGACCAGCACCCCCAGCCCGCCGAACAGGCCGAGGCGGAACGCGTTCTGGATCTTCACCGGCTGCAGCCTTTCGTCAGGGCCCCTTCTCCAGGGGTGATCCGAGGCTAGCGGAGGCCCCGCGTGGGACCCGTCGCGTCAGTTGGCGTGTTCGCGCTCGCGGGTCTGCTCGTCGACGTCGTCGTCACCGGTCGCGTCGTCTGCACTGTCGACCGGGCTGTCTGCCGAGCCCTCAGCCGCGTCGCCGGCTGCGACGTCGGCTGCCGCGTCGGCTGAATCGTCGGTGACCGCCTCGGGCGCCGCCTCCACCACCGGCGTCGCCGCGGTGACCGGCTCCGGAGCGACCGAGGGGAAGCCGTGGTCGGCTGCCGCGCGATCGGCGGAGTCCAGCACGCCGCGAAGATTCGCGATGTAGCCGGCGACCGACTCGCGCTCGACCCGGATCTGCTGGAGCCGCTGCTCGGCATCCTTCAGCAGAGCTGCGGACTTCTTCTCGGCCTCCTTGAGCATCGCCTTGGCCCGGCTCTCGGCGTTGCTCAGAACCTCCTTGGCGTGCGCCTTGGCCTCCTCGGTCACGGACTTCGCTGCCGCCTTCGACTGGGTCTCGAGCTTCTCGGCCTCTGCACGCTTCTCGGTGGCGCGTGCGGTGGCCTCGGTGAGCTGGGCGGTGGCCTCGTCGAGGTACTTCTGAGTGGATGCCGAGGCCTCCTGCTGCTTGGCCACGTACTCCTTCTCGGCCTCGTCGCGCCGAGCCGTCAGCTCGACCTCGAGGTCGGCGCGTGCCTGCGCCGCTGCCGCAGCCAGTGTGGTGGCCTGGGTGTCGGTCTCGTGCGCGATGCGCGCCCGGTGGTTCTCGAGTTCGTGGGCGACCTCCTCGCGCTGGCGCGCAAGCTCGCGGTCGTGGTCTGCGCGCTCCTTGTCGAGCTGGGAGGCATGCGCGGCCTTGGCCTTCGCGAGTTCTGTGTCGTGCGTTGCGCGCTGCCCGATCAGCTCGGCGGCCAGCGAGTCGCGCGCCCCGGTCAGCTCGGCCTCCCACGCGGTGCGGGCGCCCGTGAGCTCGGCCTCCTGCTCGTTGCGCGCATGGCTCAGTTCCGCCTCGAGCGTCGCGCGCTTCGCCTCGAGTTCTGCGTCGATCGCCGCGCGCTTGGCGGCGACCTCCTGGTCGATCTCGGTGCGCTTGGTGGTGACCTCGGCCTCGAGCGCAGCGCGCTGCTGGGCGATCTCGGCGGCGAGTTCGGCCTTGGCGGTGGCCGACATCGCCTCGCGCTCCGACTTCCACTTGGCAACCTTGGCGGCGTGCTCGGCCGCGGCCTTCTGGGTGCGCGCATCGAGGTCGGCGCGGGCCTTGTCGGTGTCCGCCGCGAGTTCGGCGTTGGCGGCCGCGGTGTCGTTCTCCAGCTGGGCGCGCGCGTCCGCGGTCTCGCGGGCGAGGTTGGTGCGGCCCTCTTCGAGGTCGTGCTCGAGTTCGGCTCGGCGGCGCGCATTCTCGGCCTCGAACTCGGCCCGGCCGCGCTCGGTGTCCCGAGCCAGCTCGGCAGCGGCTTCGCGTGCTTCAGCGACCTCGCGCTGAGCAACGACTTTGAGCTCGGCGATCTCGCGCTCGGTCTCGGCACGCAGGGCCGCGATCTCGCGTTTGCCCGCGGCGCGGCTTTCAGCCACCTCCGTGGCGACAGCCCCGCGGATGGCGGCGGCCTCCCGCAGCGCGTCATTGGTGAGCGTTTCGGCTTCCGCGCGAGCCCGCGAGACGACGGACTCCGCCTCGTCGCGCGCGCCGGACGTGATCTGGTCGACCTGCGCTTGCGCGTCTCCGATGAGCTTGTCCGCGTGCTCGGCAGCCTCCTGCCGCAGCTGCTGCACCTCGGCGGCGACGCTCGCGCGCAGCTTCTCGGCGTCGATGTCGGCTTGACTGATCAGCCGGGTCGACTGCTCTTCCGCCACACGGAGGGTGTTCTCCAGACGCGTGCCCAGGCCGGAATAGGTCGGACTTCCGACCTCGTCGAGCTCGGCCTGCAGGTCTTCGGCGACCGCCTGGAGGCGCTTCAGCTCCTTGGCCTGGTCGGCCTTGTCGGCGTTCGCCTTGATCAGTTCGCGTCGGAGGTCGTTGACCGCCTGGTCGACTTCGTCTTTCCGGTACCCGCGAAGTTCGGTGCCGAAGCCCGTGTCGTCTGCCGCCACAGTGTCGCTCCTTGGCTGGATTCTCATCGTGATTCGACCCGGAAACGGGCGAGGGGAACCCTCCGAGTGTAGCCGTCGGATATGGCGCGGCCACCCCGGAATGCCGCCGCCGACTCAGGCCACTCCCAGCTTTCTCCCAGCACGGCATCGCGGTTGGGGGGAGGGCATCGGGTAGCCTGGTGTGTCTTTGTCTGCTGCCCCGGTTTCCTAGTCCGCGGGGGCGGCACCAAATGAGGAGTTCGATCTTTTGCGATTCGTAGTGGCGATCGTGCTGTTCCTGCTGGCATTCGTGTCGATCGGGTACGGCATCGCCCAGCGCACCATCCTTGCCGGTCCCGCCTCGTACACCGCGGCGGTGACGACCGACTCGACGGCGCCGATCACCATCATCGACGGTCCCGCGCTTCGCGCGTTCGCGGGCAGTCAGAGCCTGACCGTGTCAGGCAGTTCGACCGTGTTCATCGCCGACGGACGCGCCGACGACGTCCGAGCCTGGGTGGGCAAGACCACCTACAACCGGGTCAGCTTCAATACCAAGACTCAGAAGCTGACGTCGAAGCTCGTCCCGGGCAGGGACTCGACGGCGCCCTCGGCGGTCGGATCAGACCTGTGGGTCGACGAGTTCAGTGGCAAGACGCAACTGATCCGCACGATCAACGTGCCCGACACGGCGTCGGTGATCATCATGGCCGACGGAAAAAAGCCCGCCCCCCGGCACATCTCGATCACCTGGCCGCTCGACAACTCGGCGCCCTGGTCCGGCCCGCTGATCATCGGCGGCATCGGCGCCCTGCTCGCGGGCCTGATCGCCTTCCTCTGGGCGCTCGTGCATGCCCGGCGTCGCAGCGGTCCGCGACGCAAGCAGCCGCGCAATCCGAAGCCGCCGCAGCTCAAGCGCGGCCGCATGGGAACCCAGCCGGCGATCGAAGCGCCGACCCGACGCGGGCGCCGCCGCAACTTCGCCGCGACGGGAGTCATTCTCGCCGGCACCCTGGTGCTGTCGGGATGCTCCCTGATCGGTTCACCGACGGACAGTTCATCTTCCCCGACGCCGACCTCCACCGTGCCGGGTGCAGCGGGATTGCAGCAGGTGGCGGTCACCGAGCCGCAGGTGAAGCACATCGTGGCCAACATCATCCACACCGTCGGTCTTGCCGACGCCAAGGGCGACGCGAAGCTCGCGGCGACGCGCCTCGCGGGGCCGGCTCTGCAGTTGAGGAAGGCCAACTACGCCATCCACGCGGCGAGCGCTGCCATCCCGATCCTTCCGTCCATCCCGAACTGGGATGTCCAAGTCGCGCTGCCGCAGCAGAGCGACAGTTGGCCGCGCGCGGTGTTCGTGGTGATCGGCAAGAAGTCGGACACGAAGGCCGCGCCCATCGCGATGATGCTGGTGCAGCAGTCGCCTCGCGAGAACTACAAGGTCGAGTACCTGATGACGCTCGAACTCGACGTGCCCGATGTGGCGCCCGCGACGTTGGGAGCCGCCCGGTTGCCCAACGACAACAAGCTCGGCATCCTCGCGCCGTCCGAACTCGCCGCCGCCTACGGCGACATCCTGATCAAGGGCGACGGCAGCAAGAAGAACGATCTGTTCTCGGCGACGGGCGACAAGCTGCGCACGGTGGTCGGGCATGACTACAAGCAGAAGACCGCATCGCAGCTGCCGACCACCGCCAAGATCGCCTTCTCGAACGGCCCGGGCAAGAGCGATCCGATCGCGTTCGGCACGAACGACTCCGGCCAGATCGTCGCGGTCGATCTGGATGACGTCGAGACCGTGACGCCGACCGAGGCCGGTGCTGCGATCAACCCGTTCCCCGCGGCACAGGCCCTGTCGGGAAAGACGCAGAGCACGAAGGGGATCATCGCGACCTACGGCCTCCAGCTGCTGTTCTACGTGCCCCCGGTCTCCGAGTCGGGCAAGAAGGTCCAGCTGCTGGGCTTCGCGCAGGGGCTCATCTCGGCGACCGAGGTGCCGTGATGCGCAGTCCTGTGATGCACAGTCCCGTGATGTCAGACTGGAACGCGTGAGCAACGTCCCTGGTCCGAGCCTGCGCGGCGCGGTCGACCTCTCGGCACTGGTGCGGAGGGCCAACGCCCCGCAGCCCGCACCCGGCTCGAGCGGTGCCGCCGCCCCGACGGGCGGTGTCGTGGTCGCCGTCACCGATGCGAGCTTCGAGAGCGTCGTCGACCTCTCGTCGCGGGTTCCGGTCGTCGTCGAGTTCTATGCGCCGGGACTGCAGCCGGCCCTCGGCGCCATCGTCGCCTCCTACGGTGGCCGCCTGGTGCTGGCCACCGTCGATGGAGCCGCCAACCCGCAGCTCGCGCAGGCCTTCCAGGTGCGCGAGGTGCCCGCTGTGGCCGCGATCATCGCGGGCAGACCCGTGAACCTCTTCTTGGACATCCCGCCTGAGGCCCAGGTGCGTCAGGTGTTCGACGAATTGCTGGCGCTTGCTGCCGAGAACGGGGTCACCGGCACGATTCCGGTGACGCAGGATGGCGCCGACGTCGGCCCCGATGGCGAGACGACGCCGGCCGAGCCGGTCGACGAACCGCTGCCCCCGCATCACCAGGAGGCGTACGACGCGATCGCGGCCGGCGACTACGCCGCCGCCATCGCCGAGTACAAGCTGGCGATCGCCCAGAATCCGCGCGACGCCCTCGCCGTGGCCGGGATGGCCCAGGCCTCGTTGTTGCTGCGGCTCGATGGAGCGGACGCGGCCGCCGTGCGTGCCGCCGCCGCGGCCTCGCCGACCGACGTCGACGCGGCGCTCGCGGTCGCCGACCTCGACGTCAGCGGCGGTCACCTGGATGACGCGTTCGACCGTTTGCTCGAGCTCTTCCCCTCGCTCGACCAGAAGGCGAAAGACGCAGTGCGGGCCCGAATGCTCGAGTACTTCGAGATCGGCGGCGCCGACGATCCGCGGGTCCTGACGGCGCGGCGCAGGTTGACGAACCTGCTGTACTGATCTGCGATACCGAGCAATCCGCTACTCTGCAGTCGTGGTCGCAAGGGCCGCCCAGCCAGCTCGAGGGATGCGATGAGCGCGACCGCCAATAGCCTGCGTGATCCGCGTCTCTTGCCCGGCGTGTCGGCCTTCACCTGGTCCCGGATCTCGCTGATCGCCTACCTGGTCGGGCTCATCGTCTGGATCCCGCTTTTCCTCGCGCTGGCGCTCAATGGGTTCCGGAATAGCTCTGTCGGAGTGCTCGCGGTCATCCTGCCGCTCATCCTCCTTCCGAGCATCGTGGGGCTGATCAGCCGACTGCGTCAAAGCAGAGAAAAGGCTGCGGGCTACGCGACGATCCTGACTTCGGGAAGCCAACTTGACCTTCTCGATATTCACAGCGGGACTGTCCTCTGGCGCGCAGGGGAGCCGCCCTTGCGCGCCGTCGGTCTCGTGGGGACGTTCCGCGGAGAGCAAGCATCGGCGAGCCTCAACACGTCCGAGGGCGAGGCGGCATTTCCCCGCAAAGCGACGAACGCAGTCTTTCGGCTGCTGGGGTTCTTCGTCGGCCTGGTCTTTGTCGTGGTTGCGTTCTCGGTTACTCATCGCACCGCGAACATCGGGGCGTTCGCTCTGACCTACCTCGCGTTCGCCGCTTTCGGTGGGCTCATCTTGCTGCTGGTCTTCGTGCTGACGCGACTGACCATCGGACGCCGGATCCGCGTGCTCTCGGCGCTGCGACCAAACGCCATGATCTTCACCTCGACGGCAACGCGCCCCCTCTCGAGCGCGCTGACCGCGCTCGACTTCCCTAGAGACCGCACCGGCCGATTCCCCGTCGTCGTCACGGATTCGGCGATGGAGTTCTGGGACGCCACCGGAGATGCGCCCTGGGGGTCGATCCCGTGGGGCGAGGTGACCCGCGTCGATCCCGACAGCGCCGCGATCGGGAACAACGTCTTTCGCGCCGTCGCCCTCACACTCGACCACTCCGGCACGCCGGTCACCGCGACCCTGCCGATCTACGGCCGCCAGGGGATCTTCACCGCGTCGTCGAGCTGGGCCAACCAGGTCTTCGACGAGATCCGGTTTCACCTGGCGAAGCGCCCGACCGAGCGACCGTCCGATGACGCGAGGTAGGCAGTGAGCCGGCTACGCGACACCGTTAGTGATCTGGTCTTAGGGCCGAGCCGAAATCGGCCAGCGCCATTCGGGTTGCTTCTGATCCTCGCGCTCATCCTCGCTCTCGCCCTGTTGTTCATTCCGGAGTACAGCGCGTTGTGGCAGGCACTGGTGGTGTTCCTGGTGCTTGACCTCCTGTTCGTGGTCGTCCGCATCGCGATAGCGATGTCGTCGTTGGGCGGACCCGCCGTCCGCTTGATCCGGGACGTCCGAGATCTGAGGGGAGACTCTTTCGTCTTCATGTCCTTGCTGTCCTCCTCTCTGGTTGGCGCCCTTGCCCAACTCGGGATACCCGCATCCTTGCGGCAGGTATGGATGACAGTCGCGGTTTCGCCACACGGCATCGAACTGTGGACGCAATCAGGGCCGGGCCCCGCATACACGATCGAGTGGACCGCGATCAGCTCGTTTCAAGACGGCGTCGAGCTGCTAGGCGCCCGCTTCGCCAACGACGCCGATCAGACCGTCGAGTTAGAGATCACCGCGAACACAGTCGTGGGCCCGTTGGACTTTCAGTTCGGCGTCTTCGACGATCGCAGAAACCCAGCACGGCGCGAGCTGCTCCAGCAATTACGTGAGGCCGTCCGCCGCTATCGTCCAGCGGCGAAGCCCTAGCGCACGCCCTTCAGCCACACCGCCGCCAACGGCGGCAGCGTGAGCTCCACAGAAGCAGGCTGATCGCCCCACGGCTGTGCCACGGCGGTCACGCCGCCGAGGTTGCCGACCCCGGATCCGCCGAAGTCGACGGCATCCGAGTTCAGGATCTCGTCCCAGCGGCCCGCGAACGGCAGCCCGATCTTGTACGGTCCGACCGGGTTGCCCCCGAAGTTCACGAGGCAGGCGAGGGCCTCACCCGACGCCGACCACCGCACGAACCCGACCACGTTGCGCTGCGGGTCGTTGGCGAGCCAGCCGAATCCGCCCGGGACGTTGTCCTGCTGCCAGAGGGCCGGCTGCTCGCGGTAGACCCGGTTGAGTTGGCCGACGAGGCGCTGCAGGCCCTGGTGCTCGGGGTGGTCGAGGATCCACCAGTCGAGCCCGCGCTGCTCGCTCCACTCGCTCGGCTGCCCGAACTCGCTGCCCATGAACAGCAACTGCTTACCAGGATGCGCCCACATGAACGACAGGAAGGCGCGCACGTTCGCGAGCTTCTGCCATTGGTCGCCGGGCATCTTCGCGAGCAGCGATCCCTTGCCGTGCACGACCTCGTCGTGGCTGATCGGCAGCAGGAAGCTCTCGCTGAACGCGTAGAGGAAGCTGAAGGTGATGTCGTTGTGGTGGTCGGCGCGCCACATCGGGTCCTCGTGCATGTACTGCAGCGAGTCGTGCATCCAGCCCATGTTCCATTTCAGGCCGAAGCCGAGGCCGCCATCAGTGGTCGGATGGGTCACCCCGCCCCACGAGGTCGACTCCTCGGCGATCATCACGATGCCGGGATTGCGCTTGTACGCGGTGGCGTTGGCCTCCTGCAAGAACGAGATGGCCTCGAGGTTCTCGCGTCCGCCGAACTTGTTCGGCACCCACTGGCCGTCTTTGCGCGAGTAGTCCAGGTAGAGCATGGATGCCACGGCATCCACCCGCAGCCCGTCGATGTGGAACACCTCGAGCCAGTACACCGCGTTGGCCACTAAGAAGTTGCGCACCTGCGAGTCGCCGAAGTTGAACACGAGCGTGCCCCAGTCGGGCTGCTCGCCCAGCCGCGGATCGCTGTGCTCGTACAGCGCCTGACCGTCGAACTTCGCCAGCGCCCACTCGTCTTTGGGGAAGTGCGCGGGCACCCAGTCCACGATCACCCCGATGCCGGCCTGATGCAGCCGATCGACCAGGTAGCGGAAGTCGTCGGGATGTCCGAACCGGCTGGTCGGCGCGTAGTAGCCGGTGACCTGGTAGCCCCACGACCCCCCGAAGGGATGCTCCGCCACCGGCAGGAACTCGACGTGCGTGTAGGCGAGCTCGCGCAGGTAGTCGATCAGCTGATCGGCCAACTCCCGGTAGCTCAGTCCCGGTCGCCACGAGCCGATGTGCATCTCGTACACGCTCATCGGCGAGTTGTGCGGGTCGGTGCGCGCGCGAGTGCTCATCCACTCGCCGTCGCCCCATTCGTACAGGGTCTGACCGACCTTGGACGCGGTGGCCGGCGGTACCTCGGTGTATCGCGCCATCGGGTCCGCGCGCTTCACCCATTCGCCGGACGCGGTCAGCAACTCGAACTTGTACGCGCTGCCCGGCATCAGCCCCGGGATGAAGAGCTCCCACACCCCGTTGTCGTCGAGGCGGCGCATGGCGTGCTGGGTGCCGTCCCAGCTGTTGAAGTCGCCGATCACCCGCGCGGCCTGCGCGTGCGGCGCCCAGACCGAGAAGCCGGTGCCGATGACGTCCTCGTGCGGGCGGAAGTGCGCGCCGAGCACGTCCCACAGTTGCTCGTGGCGGCCCTCGCCCCACAGGTAGAGGTCCACCTCGCCGACCGTGGGCACGAAACGGTACGGGTCGTCGGTCGTCCAGCTCGGAGCGTCGGCGTATGCGGCCTCGAGGGTGTACGCCTGCCCGGTCCCGGGGGCGAAACCATGCCACAATCCGCTCGCGACATGCTCGAGAGGGATGCGCGTGCCATCCTTCTGCACGGCGGTCACGCTCGCGGCCAGCGGTCGCACCGCGCGGATCACGAATCCGTCGACTCCGCCGACCGTCGCGGGATGCTGCCCC
>Ga0207698_10001367_pt1 | contig 14214 bp, 8 predicted proteins | sample KBSCornC22_FD_184298 | JGI IMG/M metagenome (GOLD analysis project Ga0207698, IMG submission 184298) | Corn rhizosphere microbial communities from Kellogg Biological Station, Michigan, USA - KBS Corn C2-2 (SPAdes) (version 2) | ecosystem: Host-associated > Plants > Roots > Rhizosphere > Soil ...
CGCAGGCGGCTGATATGACTGTCGACGATGTTGGTGTTGGGATCGAAATGGATGCCCCAGACAGAGGCTAGGAACATCTTGCGGGTGACCGGCTGGCCGGCATTGCGCATCAACTGGGCGAGCAGATCGAATTCGCGCGGTTGGAGATGGACGTCGCGATTGCCGCGCCTGACACGGCGCAGCAGCAGATCGAGGGTCAGATCCCCTACCTGATAATGAGTCGGGGGCTCGTCGCGTGCCGACCGGCGATTGAGCGCGCCGATGCGGGCGAGCAATTCGTCCATCGCGAACGGCTTGACCAGATAATCGTCCGCCCCGACTTCGAGACCCCGCACCCGATCGGCCACCGATCCGAGCGCGGTCAGCATCAGTACCGGCATGCGTATCCCGGCCGAACGCCAGCCGTCGAGAACCGCAAGCCCGTCCATATCGGGAAGCATCCGATCTAGGATCGCGAGCTCGAATCTTTCCCTGCCTGCAGCATCGACCGCCTGCGCGCCGGTCTCGACGCGCACGACCGCATGCGCCGACCGGGCAAGCCCATCCTCGATCAGCAGCGCCGTCTGCACATCGTCTTCGACCAGGAGAATCCGCACCCTCTATTCATGCCGCCGCGCGGCCGTCATGGTCCAGCGCGGAGTTGGTCGCTTAGCCGTCACAGCCATTGAAACTTCCCAATGTCGGGCGCAGCATCGCGGTGCGATCTGGCCTGCCCGGCCGAAGCACGTCAATCAACGCAGACCTTCATGATCCGGGATTTTGCCATGTTTCAGCGATCGACACGCTCCCTGTTCCTCGCCGCTTTGCTGCTGGCCGGAGTTCCGGCGGCTGCCGCAACCTATCAGGTGGAAAGCCGCATCGCCGCACCGGGCGACGGCGGCTGGGATCTGGCGACCTTCGATCCCGTGGCCAAGCGCGTCTATGTCACGCATGGCGACATCGTGGTCGCGGCGGACGTCGTGCACGGAACCGCCTCCGCGCCTTTTTCCGGCATTGCCAGGGGCCATAGCGCGGTTCCGATTGCGGACCAGCCGCTGCTCGCGGTGACGAGCGGACATGACGACAGCGTGCGCTTGTTCGACACGAACAGCGGCACCGAAGTTGCGAAGATCACGGTCGGCACCGATCCCGACGCCGCCTTCTATCACGCCGAGACCGGCCGATTGGTGGTGATGAATGCGAAGGGCGGCACGGTGTCGCTGGTCGATCCGCTCGCGCGCCAGGTGACTGCGACGATCACGCTCAAGCCGGGCCTCGAGATCGGCACCAGCGATGGCGACACCCTGCTCGTCAACAATGAGGATTCGAGCGAGCTCGAGACCGCCGACCTCCGCACCGGCAAGGTCGGGCCGACGATCGCGCTGACCGGCTGCCAGGGCCCGACCGGCCTGGCGTTCGATCCGGCGACGGGCCAGGCGATCAGCGCCTGTGCCAACCACAAGGCGGCGGTCGTCGATGTTCGCAATCATCGCGTGACGGCTTTGCTCGACATCGACGCCGGGCCGGACACTGCGCTGATCGATCAGAAGCGGCGAATGGCGCTGATCCCGTGCGGGCGCGACGGCACTTTGATCCTGATCGCGCTCGACGGTGGCGCGCATGTCGTCGGACGGGTCGCCACCGAAGCCGGCGCGCGTACCGGCGCGATCGACCCCGACAGCGGCAAAGTCTATCTACCGACCGCTGATCTCGTGCCGGCGGCGGCGGGCGGCCGTCCGCAACCCAAGCCGGGCACGTTCCACATCCTGGTGGTGGCGCCGCACTGAGCCAGGCCTTGGCTGGAGCCGAGCAAAAGCGACACAGACATTAAGAATCGCCAAGGCCGATCGAGAGTCCCCCAACCGTCATAATCGCGGCTCATCCGCTGGCTGGGTCAGGCGAGCGCCCAGCTCAGGCCTGCCGCATTTCCGGATGGGGGTCTCACGATCATGAAACATTGGGCGATCCTGCTTGGCACGACCGCTGCGCTCGCGCTCTGCGCCACAGCTGCGGGCGCGGCCGATCCGGCTGCCGGCAACGGCGGGTCGGGCGATATCGTGGTGACCGCGCCCCGGCACGAAGACGAGGCGCGCGCGACCAAGCAGCACGCTTATAACATCGTCGAGGTCCAATCGGCGGAGTCGATCGCCAAATATCCGGACTTCAATGCCGCGGAAGCGCTGAGCCGCGTTCCCGGCATCTCGCTGTCGACCGACACCGGCGAGGGCCGGTTCGTCAACATCCGCGGCATCGACGGCAATCTCAACGGCGCGACCTATGGTGGCGTGGTTTTGCTCAACACCAATCCCGGCGGCACCGTGTTCGGCAGCGGGCGCGCGGTCGAGTTCGACACGATCCCCACCGGCGCGATCGATGGCTTCGTCGTGACCAAGACCGGAATGCCGAACCACGAGGCCGAAGGGCTTGGCGGCTCGATCGACCTGACGCCGCGCTCGGCCGCCAACGTCACCCGCGCCTTCGCGGACGGGGCGATCGGCTATGGCTATGAGCCCGCGCATGACCATAAGGGCCCGCTCAACCTCGACCTCGCCGTGGGCGGTCGCTTCGGCGGCGCAAGCAAGCCCTTCTCGATCGTGCTGACCGGCTCGTGGCGCGAGGACCGCCGCGGCTTCGACGACATCGAGGAAGATTATATCGACGATCCGAGCCTTACCGCGGCTGCCGGTCCGGCCTTCTCGCCGAGCCAGGTGAACAAGGCGATCGCCGACTACCAGCTGCGCCGCTACGATTATCATCGCCGCCGTTTCGGTTTTGGTGGCGAGCTCGAATATACACCCAACGATCAGCACCAATATTATCTGCGCGCCTCGGTGGCGGGCTATGTCGAGTCGGTCATCAAGAACCGGCTGACCTACGACAAGCTCGACGGCAGCAAGTTGCAGGTCGACCCGAACAATGCGGCCGGTTACCTCACCACCACGGCGATCACGATCAAGGGCACGAACGAGGAGGAGACCCACCGCAACCAGGTCTATGTCGCGGGCGGCAAGGATGCGTTCGGCCCGCTGACGCTCGACTATCACGCGGCCTATTCCAAGGCGACGTTCAAGGTCAGCCGAAACTATGGATCGACCTTCACCGGGCCGAAGAGCGTGCCCTTCGCCTACGACAACACCGATCCGGATTTCCCGACCCTCTCCATCGTCGGCGGCGCCGTCGATCCCAACAATGCGGCGCTCTTCAAGCAGACCAAGCTCGGCAACAGCAGGGAAAGCGCGGACGATCACGAATGGTCCTATGCCGCGAACGGCACGCTGGACACGCATTGGCTGGGTTCGGGTGATCGGCTGCAATTCGGCGGCCAGGCGCGGCTGCGGACCAAGGTCGACACGCCGTTCACGCAGGGCTTCACTCTGGCCGGGCAAAGCGCCGGTGCGCTGCTCGGTCCAGCCATCACCGACTTCTACGGCGACCGCTACACGAACGGGCCACAGATCGACCAGCATGGCATCGAGGCGCTCGCGGCGAATTCGTCGCCGACGGCCTTCGCGCCCGACCTTGGCGGCTATTTCCACGCCAAGGAGGATATCTATGCCGGCTATGCCATGTACACGGTCGATGCCGGCAGCCTTGGCGGCATCGCCGGCGTGCGCGTCGAACATACGCGAGCGACCTATCAGAGCTACAGCTTCGATGCCGACGGCAATTTGCTCAGCGCCGACCCGGTCACCAATAAGCGCAGCTACACCAATGCCTTCCCGACCGTGCAGCTGCGCTATTCCGTCGATCCGAGCCTGGTGATCCGCGCCACCTATTCGACCGGCATCGGCCGGCCCGGTTTCTCGCAGGTCGCCGCGCCGATCACGATCGATCGCGACAACGAGATCATCACGCGCGGCAACCCTGATCTGAAGCCGACCACGGGCAACAATTTCGATCTCTCGATCGAAAAATATCTGCCCCATTCCGGCATCCTGTCCTTGGGCGCGTTCGACAAGGAATTGCGCAACTATGTCGTCAAGCGGACGGTGTTCGGCACCGACCCCGTCAACTTCCCGGGCGTGACGCGGGTCGAATTCGACACGTATGAGAATGTCCGGACCGCTTATGCGCGCGGTGTCGAGGCCGCCTATGACCAGCGCTTCGCTTTCCTGCCGGCGCCGTTCGACGGCATCGGCATTGCCGGCAACGTCACCTACGTCGACAGTCAGGTCGAATTGCGCAGCGGCGAAAAGCGCCGCCTGCCCGCCACGTCGGAATGGACCTGGAATGCGGCCCTTTATTACGAAGCGCATGGTGTGCAGCTGCGGCTGGCGGCGCAATATGTCGGCGCCAACCTGTTCGGCATCGGCGACGATGCTGCGACCGACGTCTATCAGAGCCCGCGCACCACGCTCGATTTCACCTCGTCGGTCGACCTTACGCGCAACTTGCGCTTCTATTTCAACGTGAAGAACCTCACCAACGAACCGCTGCGCATCTATGAAGGCAGCCCCGGCCGCCCGATCCAGCGCGAATTTTACGATGCCACCTTCGAAGGCGGCATCAAGTTCAAGTTTTGAAGGAGGGGTAGGCCATGATCCGGACCGATCGTCGTACCGTCCTGGGCGGGCTTGCCGCCGCGGCAGCCTCGGCCCCTCTGGCCCGGCTCGACGCGGCCGATCCGGGTTTGAGCTTCCTCGTCGTCGGCGACTGGGGCCGGGACGGCGCCCAGCATCAGCGCGACGTTGCCGAAGCCATGGGCCGCACCGCGGCGGAGACGAACGCGCGTTTCGTCCTGTCTGTCGGGGACAATTTCTACGAGGACGGCGTCAGGAGCGCGGACGATCCGCAATGGCACAGTTCGTTCGAAGCTATCTATACCGCGCCCTCGCTGCAGGTGCCCTGGTTCGTGGCGCTCGGCAATCACGATTATCGAGGCAATCCCCAGGCGCAGCTCGATTATGCGGCAAAGAGCGCGCGCTGGAAGATGCCGCGCCGTTATTACGGGGTGTCGGGCGCGACGCTGGGTGCGCCGGAACTCGACCTGTTCGTGATCGACACGTCGCCGCTCGTCCACCAATATCGCGAGAAGGTCGACGCGCCGATCGCAGCCAATGTCGCGACACAGGATGCGGACGCACAGCTGTTCTGGCTCGACCGGTCGCTCGGCGCTTCGACCGCGCCGATCAAGATCGTGGCGGGGCATCATACGCTCCGCTCGGGCGGCAGCGGCCATGGCGACACGCCCGAGATCGTCGAACGCGTGCTGCCCCTGCTCCAGCGCCATCGCGGCCGCTTATATCAACGGCCACGACCATGACCTTCAGCATATCCGCACCGACGGGCTCGACTATCTGTGCTGCGGCGCCGGATCCGAAGTACGGCCGGTCAGTGCGGTGCGCGGCACCCTCTTCTGCGCATCGCGGTCGGGCTTCGCGCATGTCCGGCTGGACGGCGGACATTTGGCGGCCGAGTTCCGCGATTTTGCCGGTCAGAAGCTCTACGCTGCTTCCCTCGCCCGGGCATCGTAACCGCCTCGCGCGGCAACGATTGCGGGTTTCACGGGCCCGATCTTGTCCTTAGGGATGGCGCTCCGGTTTCGGCTATGGCGCGAAGCCGCGATCGGGTCGATGCCGCACCGTAGCCGCGCAATTCGTCTGCAGATGGAAGAACCGAACGAATGGACGATCGGACCAAGGACCTGTTGACCAAGGTGCCGGCGGTGACGCTGGGCTTCTGGATCATCAAGATCCTCGCCACGACCTTGGGCGAGACGGGCGGCGATGCCGTGTCGATGAGCTGGCTGGGCGAGACCACGCCCGAGGCCGGCCAGACCTGGATCAACGGCTATCTGGCGGGCACCGCTTTGTTCGGCGTGCTGCTGCTCGGCCTAGTATGGGCGCAGATCCGGGCGCGGGGCTTCAATCCCTGGCTCTATTGGGCGACGATCATCGCATCGACCACCTGCGGAACCACGCTCGCGGATTTCGCCGATCGGTCGCTCGGCATCGGCTACCTTGGCGGATCGCTGCTGCTGCTCGCCTGCGTGCTGCTGTCCCTGTTCGTGTGGCACCGGACACTCGGCAGCATCTCTGTGAACACGGTGATCAGCGCCCGTGCGGAGACCTTTTACTGGATCACCATCACCTTTTCACAGACGCTCGGCACCGCACTCGGCGATTGGGCAGCCGACGGCGCGCTCGGTTATGCAGGCGGCGCCGCGCTGTTCGGGGCTTGCCTGCTGTTGCTGGCACTTGCTTACGCCCTGACGCCCATCAGCCGGGTCGCGTTGTTCTGGGCGGCCTTCATCCTGACGCGGCCGCTGGGCGCGACGGTGGGCGACTTTTTCGACAAGCCGCGCGCGGACGGCGGGCTCGAGGTCAGCCGGCCGGTCGCGTCGCTGATGCTGGCAGTCGCGATCATCGTCCTGATCCTGGTCCTGCCGCAGCGGGCGGGGCAGCATCCCGGCCGCACGCATCCGGAATGACGATCGTTCGAAGGATGTGCCCGTCGGTGCGGACGTGGGTGTTGGCGCTCGCCGGCATCGGCCTGGCCGCGCCTGGCGTGGCGGGGCCGCCCTTCGTCAGCGACGACCCCGAGCCAACCGAACAAGGCCATTGGGAAATCTATGGCTTTACCGGCGGGACATACGTGCCGGGCGAGACCGACGGCGCGGCGGGGTTCGACATCAATTATGGCGGCGCCAAGGATCTGCAGCTGACGGCCGTGCTGCCGATCAACTACCAGACCGGCACGGATGGTGCGGTAGGGCTCGGCAATATCGAGCTCGCCGCCAAATATAAGTTTCTGCATCAGTCGAAGGGAACGCTGATCCCCGACGTCGCCTTCTTCCCGCGCGCCTTCGTGCCGACCGCAGGACGACGCTTCGGCACGCGGCGGCTGAGCGTGCTGCTGCCGCTGTGGGCGCAGAAGGATTTCGGCAAATGGTCGCTGTTCGGGGGCGGCGGCTATGACATCAACCCGGGCCCCGGGCAGCGCGATTTCTGGCTGACCGGCATCGGGGTGCAGCGCGCGATCAGCGACCGCTTTTCCCTGGGGGCGGAAGTCTATCGCCAGACTGCAGACGCCGACGATGCGCGCCGCTTCACGGCTCTGAATATCGGCGCATTGTACCGCCTGAGCGAACATTGGTCGCTGATCGGATCGGCCGGCCCAGGCATCGAGCATGCCCGCACGCAGGGTCGCTATGTGTTCTACGCCGCGCTGAAGGCCGATTATTGAGCCCGCACCCTCTTATTCGCATTTGACCCCTTTGTCGGTTCGGCTATCGAGCTTTTGCATGGATAATGAGGAGGGGTGAGATCATGCGGCGGCCTCCCAGCCTGACGAGCCTGCGCCTGTTCATGCAGGTCGCCAATCACCGGAGCTTCAGTGAGGCCGGGCGCGTCGCCAACATCTCGCAGCCCGCGCTCAGCCGCACGATCAAATTGCTCGAGGAAGAGCTGGGCGTGCGGCTGCTCGACCGCAATTCGCGCAACGTGACGCTGACCACTGCCGGCGAGGCGCTGCTGCCGATCGTCGAGCGCCTGACCGCCGATTTCGACGGCGCTTTCCACGAGCTGGCGGAAACCTTCTCGGGCGCGCGCGGCCGGGTCGTGGTGGGGGTCTTGCCGTCGGTCGCGGCGGCGCTGCTGCCGCGCGCGATCGCCAGCTTCCAGCCCCGATTTCCGCAGGTGGAATTGATCCTGCGCGACCAGATTTCGGGCGCGCTCTACCAGCAATTGAGCGAGCGCCAGCTGGATCTCGCCATCACCACGCCGCCCAACATCGACGGCGTCCGGTTCGATCCCTTGTTCGACGATGACTGGATGCTGGTCTGCCCGGCGGGCAGCAGCTTCGACCGGCCGGGCCCCGCGCGCTGGTCGGAGTTCGAGGGCGAGCCGTTCATCGCGATGGCGCCGCGCAGCAGCGTCCGCGACCTGACCGACCAGGCGATGGCCAAGGCGGGCGTCAAGGCGCGCTTGCTGTTCGATTGCACGCAACTTGCGACCGTCGGCGCGCTGATCGCCGCGGGGCTGGGCATCACCGCGCTGCCCCGCACCACCTTGGGGATGCTGCAGGCGGGCGCGCTGACCGCACGGCTGCTGATCGAGCCCAAGATCGAACGTGTGATCGGGCTCGCTCGATTGGAAGGTCGGACCCTGTCGCCCGCGGCCGACGCGTTCGTGCGCCATCTCGAAACCGAACTGCGTGGTAACTTGGCTGCAGTTCCCGGACAGGATTGAGGCGTTTCAGCGGGGAGGACATGGATCCTCCCCGCGATCGCCTTTTCAGAAATTGAGCGTCAGCTGCGCGCTATAGGTGCGGCCGAAGGGGTTGGAATAGGCCCCGTTGAACGCCCCCTGGCTGGTGATCACGATCGGCGGATCGCGATCGAACAGATTCTGCAGCGTCAGTGACGCCCGCAACCCCTTCACTACGCCAAGCACCGGCGAAGTGAACGCGGTCCCATAACCCAATGTCAGGTCGACCGTGGTCCAGCTGCCGACCTTCTGCGGCGCGATCGTATTGTTGCGGTTATCGACCGCCAGATCGTTGGTGTAGGAACCGGTATAGTTCACGAACAGATTGCCGCTGATCCCGTGCCATAGCAGGCCGAGCGACCCGCGGCCCCGCCACTCGATCGGCGTATTGTAGAAGCCAAGCCGGTCGGTGAAGGGCTGGCCCTTGGCGACCTGTTCCTTGTCGCTGATCGTCCAGCTCGCCGCGGCCGAGGCGTTCACCGCCAGCTCGCCGAAGCGGTGAGCATAACCGATCGTCGCGTCGAGCCCGTCCTGCTTGGTCGCGGCCAGGTTGGTGTTGCGCTGGTCGACCAGCACGTTGACCGAACAGAAATTGGGGATACCGCCGTAGAGGTTGGTCCGCGCCAGATAGCGCGCCAGGATCGGGTCGGCCGAGGCGATGGTCGAATTGGAGCAGCTCGCCGGGTTGTTGATCGGGAAGATATAGGCCGCATAGCCGCCATAATTGGGATAGAGGCCCGCCAGATAAGCGTTTACCGCGTTGGGCGACGAGATCCGGTCGGTATATTTGATCCGGTAATAAGTGCTCTCGATCGTGAAATCGCCGAGCTTCAGCGTGCCGCCAAACGACCAGGTCGTCGCCTTTTCGGGCTTGAGGTCGGGGTTGGAGCCGAGGAACAGGGCGATATTGGCGAGCGTCAATCCGGCCGCAGGCAGGTTCAGGAAGCCGTTGGTGACGCGCGGGTCCTTATTGGTGCCCGGGAAGGAAAAGGACGAGGTATAGGAATAAAGGTTCACGTCGGGCAGCGACGGTGCGCGGAAGGATTTGCCCCACGAGCCGCGGAAGCTCAAAGCATCATTGACCTTCCAGGTGCCGCCGAACTTGGGATTGGTCGTCTTGCCGACGTCCGAATAATGGTCGTAGCGCACCGCCCCGTCGAAGGTGAGGCTCTGCATCAGCGGGACGCCCATCTCCTCGCTTACGATCGGGAAATAGAGCTCGCCGAAGGCCGACCAGACGGTGCGGCTGAAATAGCTCTTCTGCTTGTCCGTATCGAGGATGAAGCCGTTATTGTTGTTGCGGTTGGCGCCGTTGATATTGAAATTGTACGACTTGTCGCGCTCGCCGCCGACCGCCGCGCGCACCGGGCCGGCCGGCAGCGAGAAAAGCGGGCCGTCGAGCTTGACCACCGCATCGTCGATGCCGTTCCCGCTCTTCTGGACATTGTCGCCAAGGAAGGTCGCGAGCTGCGAGGCTGACAATGGCGCGCTGCTGAGCGGATTGATCGCGCCGAGATTGATTTGATATTGCAACGCGGTCGGGTTCACGTTGAGCCCGCTCTGGCAATAGTTGCAGGCCTTGTCGCGGCCGTAAGTATAATATGCCTCGGCCTTCCAGCTCGCGGGAAGCTTGACGCGCACACCGCCGGTCATGCTGTAGGTGCGCGACATATTGTCGAAGTTGCTCGATCCAATGTCCTTGATCGCGCTGTACTGGACGTTGAGCGCCGCGCCGGGGGCCACGCCCGGGATACCGCTGATATAATAAGGATTAAGCGAGGTGGTCGCCTTGCCCGCCGCATCGAACAGGAAGGGCGACAGGGTCACGTTCCTGATCTCGGTATTGATCGACCGCGAGAAGGTATGGCGGTGGCTGTAGGTGCCTTGCAGGAAGGCCTCGACGCGCGGCCCGAATTCCTGGTTCATGAACAGGGTCAGCTGATGCCGATCCACCCGCCCGGTATAATCGCTATAATCGGCTGAATCCGCGAGGTTGGGCTGGTTGAGCAGCAATTGCGACGCGCTCAGGCCGACATTGCTGCCCTGGGGCAGACCATAATAGGTATTGGCACCCGCCAGCGGCAGTACCGGGTTCACCGCGCCATTGGCGTTGGCGACAGTGATATTGGCCGGCCCGGCCAGAGTGGCACTGGTGCCGTTGAGCCGCGTGTCCGGTCCACCGAACTGGGTGCGGTTCTGGCGGAGGAACTTGTTCCTGCCCGACAGATACGGATTGCGGTGCCCATATTCGTAGCTGACGAGGATATTGCCGCGGCCGAGCCCACCCAGGTCCCCCCACGTCCTGCCTGCGGTCAAGGACGGGGCATATTCGACCCCGCCGACCTGGTTGGTGACGCGGGTCGAGGCTTCGATCCCGTCATAATCCTTGCGCAGCACGAAATTGACCACGCCGGCGACCGCATCCGATCCATAGACCGCCGAGGCACCGTCGACGATCACCTCGATCCGCGCGATGGCGGCGATCGGCACCTGATTGGCTTCGGTGAAATTGGACGCGGCGCCGGTCGCGACGACGCGATGGCCATCGACAAGGGTCAAGGTCGCCTGCTGGCCGAGACCGCGCAGGTTGATCGCATTGCCCTGCTGCGAATTGTACGAGCCCTGCGTCCCGCCCTCGCGGAAATCCCCCAGATTACGGACCTGCGGCAAAGTGCGTACCGCATCCGCGACATTGCTCACGCCCGTCGACAGGATGGTCGCACGATCGAGCGTGACCGCCTCGCTGCCGACCGGCTTCACGCCGGAAATATTGGTGCCGGTGACGACGACCTCGCTCGCGTCGCCCGTCTTCGAATCCTGCTTTATGTCGCCCTGTTGCGCGATCTGATCGCCGGCATCGGCGGTCACCACCGTCGGCGCATTCGCGCTCCCGGCCGTGTCCGCCGCCTTGGCGGCCCCCAAGGGCATGGTCTGCGGCGCGGATGCAGCCGCCTGCGCCATCGTTTCAGTCGAATAACCGGCACAGAATAAAGGCGCGTACGCGCTCATCAGTGCGATCAAGCTCGTGGACATGCCACGGACGCGCGAAGACCCCTTCATGATTTTGCTCCTCCCTCGGTTTATCGGCCGCAAGAACGGCTTCTTTTTCGGGCGGCATCTAAAAGAAGAAGGAACTCGTTGAGAATTAGAAATAACTGATCGATCGATAACGAAGTTGAATTGATCGGATTGTACTTTGATTTATCGTACTATTGTACATGACTACTTTGGCACGGACAGCAAAAGGCCCGCTGCGTCAGCGCAGCGAGCCTTTGTTGCACCGTAACCCGAAAAACCTCAGGGCTTCATCGTCGCTGCCGCCAGTGTCGTTTGGGCAGTCAGGCTAACCGATCCCGCATCCTTCCCGATCGCGAGGGAAAAGGTGCCAGCGGGGATCACCCAGCGCCGTCTGGCCGCATCGAAATCGGCGACGAGCCGGAGATCGCCGGCCAGCCTCACCCGCCGGCTTTCGCCCGGCGCAAGCGAGACTTTCTGGAAAGCGACGAGACGGCGGACCGCGCCGCCGGGACGACCCGTGAGATAGAGCTGGACGACGTCCTTGCCCGCTTTGTCGCCCGTGTTGGTGACGGTGACCTCGGCCTCCAGCGCCTTGCCGCCGCGCACCACCAACTTGTCATAGGCGAAGCTGGTGTAGCTCAGGCCATGGCCGAACCAGTAACGCGGCGTCTCGCGCTTGCGCGCGTACCAGCGATAGCCGACATCGCTGCCCTCGATATTGTAATCCACCGGCACGCGGTCGGTCGGCCCCGCGGCCCAGCCAGGAATATCGGGGCGCGGCAGCTGCTTCTCGCTCATCGGCCAGGTCATCGGCAACCGCCCCGACGGATTGACCTCGCCGGTGAGCACGCGCGCGATCGCCTCGCCGCCACGCGCGCCGCCATACCAGGCCTCGACGATCGCGCCGACCTTGTCCGCCCAGGGCAGCGCCACCGGATTGCCGCTTTCGACCACCACGATCGTGTTGGGATTGGCAGCGGCGACCGCCTCCACCAGCGCATTCTGCCCCATCGGCAAATCGATGCTCGGCACATCGTCGCCCTCGCCGCTTGGCTGGTACACGAAGACGATCGCGACATCGGCGTTGCGCGCCGCCGCGGCGGCGCTGTCGGGATAGAGGCCGGTGTCGAAAGAGACCTGCGCGCCCTTGAGGTGCGACCGCAAGGCCGTGAGCGGCGCGGACGGGTGGAACACCACGTTGGAGAAGGCCGCCATCATGCCCTCGCCGCCGATCGGCACGCTCGCAATCGGCAGCATCGCCTCCTTGCGATAGGGATTGGTCACCTGCGACGAGCCGGTGCCCGAGGGAACACCCGCATCGGCATGGCCGCCAATCACCACGATCCGCTTGGCGGATGCCGCGAGCGGCAGGATGGCGTTGCGATTCTGCAGGAGGACGATTCCGTCCTCCGCTTCATGCTGCGCAACATCGGCATGGGCCGCGAAGTCGATATCGGCGGGCTTGTCGGTCCGATCGAACAGGCCGGCCGCAAACATCGCGCGCAGCACGCGCCCCGCCGCATCGTCGACGCGCGCCGCCGGGATCTTGCCGGCCTTGACCGCATCCTTGAGCGGCTCATCGAACCAGACCTTGGCATCCAATTGCTCGCCCGATTGCTGGTCGAGCCCGCCCATCAAGGCATCGAGACTGTGCACCGCGCCCCAGTCCGACATGACGAAGCCCTTATAGCCCCAGTCGCCCTTCAGCACCCGGTTGATCAGCCAGTCATGCTGGCAGGCATAGACGCCATTCACGAGATTGTAGGAGCACATGATCGAGCCGGGCTGGCCGCGCTCGATCGCGATCTGGAAGGCGAGCAGGTCGCTTTCGCGCGCGGCGGCCTCGCCGATGATGGAATCGACCGTGTTGCGGTTATGCTCCTGATCGTTGAGCGCATAATGTTTGGCGGTCGAGATCACGCCGGTCGACTGGATGCCGCGGATCGATTCCCCCGCGATCAGCCCGGCGAGCAGCGGATCCTCGCCCGCATATTCGAAATTGCGTCCGTTACGCGGATCGCGTGCCAGATCGACCCCGCCCGCGAGCTGGACGTTGATCGTCTTGGCGCGCGCCTCGCTGCCGACGACACGCCCGCCTTCATAAGCGATTGCCGGATCGAAGGTCGCGGCCAGCGCCAGGCTCGACGGCAGAGCGGTCGACATGTCGCCGGGACCGCGGACCATCATCGGGTTGGTCACGCCCAGGCTGGCATCGCTTTCCTGCAAGGCGGGAATTCCCAGCCGCGCATTGCCGGGAATAAAGCCGGCCGAGCCGATCGCGCCGCTGGGCAATTTGAACGGCCCGAACGGCATCGCCATCGCGCCGTGCAGCAGGGCGACCTTCTCGTCGAAGGTCATCTGCGAAAGCAGCAGCTTCGTGCGCTGATCGGGGTCGACCTGCGCGTTCATCCACGGGCGTGCTGCCGGCGGCGCGGGCTGCGCCAGTACCGGCGGCGCGACGGTCGCGGCCACCCCGGCCAAAAGCAAGGCAGCGAGCGTCCAGGTCTTCATCTTTTCCTCCGGGAAAGTGCTGAGGCATCGGCGCGCCGGTCGCGCGCGGGAGCCACGAAAAAGGTGGCCGCGCGCGAGCGAGGCCACAGGGGGAGCGTCATCGGGGATGGCGGGGGACGCCACTTAGAATTTGGCGGTCAGGCGGATATAGGCTTGCCGGCCGTACGGATCCTCGAGGCTCGACAGATAGCCGGTATAGACCGCCTTGGGCGGGGCCCGGTCGAACGCGTTGATCATGCCGATCGACGCTTCGAACCGCTGGTTTGCGCCGAAGCGCAGCGCATATTGCCAGTCGACCACCGCCCAGGACCCGACCTTCGGCCGGGTCACCGGCTGGCCGAGCACGATCTGGTAATCGTCGACGACGCTCGAGATGTAACGGACGTCGGCGGTCAGATAGTGACTGCCCATACTGAGATCGACCGCGCCGATGTTGCGCCAGCGCGGCGCGGCCGCCGCCGATCCGGGCGAGGTCTGATAATTGTTGCGGTGGCCGACG
>Ga0207698_10001370_pt1 | contig 14179 bp, 14 predicted proteins | sample KBSCornC22_FD_184298 | JGI IMG/M metagenome (GOLD analysis project Ga0207698, IMG submission 184298) | Corn rhizosphere microbial communities from Kellogg Biological Station, Michigan, USA - KBS Corn C2-2 (SPAdes) (version 2) | ecosystem: Host-associated > Plants > Roots > Rhizosphere > Soil ...
CGCATCAGGGGTCCACGCAATGAGGAACGCAACGGCATGAGAAAGTCGCGGGAAGAGGCCGCCAGGACGCGCGAACGCATCATCGAGGCAGCGGCGGACGAGTTTCGTCGCAATGGGATTGAGACTACGGGCTTGGCGGAGCTCATGGCGGCAGCCGGGTTGACCCACGGCGGCTTTTACAAGCATTTCACCTCGAAGGATCAGCTCGTTGCTGAAGCGTGTGATGCCGCCGATGTGATCGTCCGCGAGCCGCGCGGCCATCGCGTCGGCCAGCGTAGTCTTGCCGCTGCCGGCGAGACCGGTGATCCAGAGGATGCTCATGCGTCGCTATTCCAGCGCCAGTCGTGGCTCCAGCCGGGCTGGCGTCGCGCGAGTAGCCGGTACAGCGCGAGGTCGCGCGCGCTGTCGACTTCGCACCAGCCGCCGTCGACGTCGATCGTCGCGATCGGCACGCCGTGCTGCAGCAGCAGCGCGAGCAGCGCCGTGGTGTCGAGGCGTCGGCGCTGCGTCTCGGGCAACGCGTCGATGACGCGCCGCGCCGATTGCCAGCCGCGCGCCGAAAAGCGTACGAGGCCGGTGAACTGCGCCTCGATTGCATCGATGTCCGATGCACACGCGCCGATCTCGATGAGCAAACCATCGCGTCGGCGCAGCGATTCCGCATCAGCGAACACGTCGGCGAAGCGCAGCGACCACAGCGTGTGCCAGCGCCGGTCGACGGTGATCGCGATATCGGCGTCGCAGTCGCGCAGCGCGCTAGCAAGGCGCGGATGGAACACGCCGTCGCCGTAGACCAGCAGCAGTGTTCCGAGCGTCTCCGGCGCGGCGCAACACAGCGACGCGATTGGTCCGCTGTGCGCCCAGTCGGGATTGGTGAATCTGCGCACCGATGCCGGCAGTTGCAATGCCTCGGCCGCGTGACCGGCGACGACGCTGACCGTGCCGATGCCGGCCGCCGCCAGCGCCGCGAGCTGCCAGTCGATCAGCGAGTAACCGGCGAGACGCAGCATCGCCTTGGGCCGGCGCCGCGTGAGATTGCCCATGCGCGAGCCGCGCCCGGCCGCGAGGATTACCGCGTGCACCGGCGCGCCCACCAGATCCGCGTGTGGAACGGCACTGCGATGCGTTCGGCCGTGGCTAGCGCAGCATCGATATCGCGCAGCACTGCTGCGGCCTTGTCGCCCGCCTGTCGCAGCAGCGTCGCGTGCGCGCGGAAACCGTCGATGAATTCGGTGCGCGACGTGTCGTGCACGAAGCCTTCGCAGAGTTGTTGTACGGGTCCGAACAGACCGCTGCGCGCAATGTCCGGGCTCGGATCTTCGCGCCGACTACCGTAGCCGTAGTCCGGCACGTGCCGGCGGATCGCCTGCTCGACGGCCTGCTGCTGCGGATCATCCAGATCGCGATGATTCCACAATAACGCAATGTATCCGTTGTCGCATAACAGCCGCGCCGCTTCCACGAGTGCGGCAGCGGCCGGCATCACGTTGAACGACGAGCCGTAGCTGACGAGGTCGAACGCGGCCGCGGGCAGGCCGGTTTCCTCGCCCCGCGCCGCGGTGTAAACCAATCCGTCGTGTTCGCCGACCGCGCGCATCGCGGCGTTGGGTTCGACCGGCGTCACGCGCAGGCCACGCGCCTGCAGCGGCAGGCTCAGACGGCCCGTGCCCGCGCCGATATCGGCAACGGCGGCGTTGCGCGGCAGATCGAGCGCGCGCAGCAGCCCGTCGATCGCCTCGGCGGCGTACGGCGCGCGGCGGTTGTAGTGCGCGGCGAGCGCGCTGTAGTCCCAGTCCAGAGTGGTCAAGCGTCGCGTTCCGTCGTCCAGGGCGTGACCGCAAGGGTCCGCGTATCGATGTCGAGATGGCTGGCCTGGCTGAGCCGCGACCAGCGCTCCAGGCCGAGGCCGAGCACAGCAGGTACGCCGAGTTCGGCGCAGCGGATCGCCATGTGCGAGTTGGGTCCGCCGAACGCGGTGATGAGACCCGCAGGCTGGCGCGCAAAGATCCAGTCGTAGCCCGGATCGGCGCTCGCAATCGCGATGATCGCGCCGGGCCGCACGCTCGCCGGCAGCGTGGGCATGTCGACGCGCAACAGCGGTGCCGCGACGCGCGTGCTGCCGACGAAGCTCGGCGTGCCGGCGGCGATCTCGACCTGCTGCAGCGACGTGCGCGGATCGAACACGGTAGGCAGGCGCAGCGCCGCGTCGGCGGCATGCATTGAAGCAGCGGCACTGGCCTGCACGAACGCGCCGGCATCGAGTGCGGCGCACGCGGTCGGCAGATCGAGCCAGCTCAGGGTTTCGCGAGACAGACCATGTTGCGCGCCGTGTGCGGCGATCGCGTCGATGCACTGCGACACCGCGGCGGACAGCCGGTACTTCGCGTATTCGCGCGCTTCGCGCGTGCGGCAGTAGCCGTGCAGCCATTGCAGCGGCGACAGCGCGTAGCCGGCTTCATCGAGCAGTCGCGCCAGCGCGCGGGACTCGGTTGGATCCGGCACGAATGGCGGCGCGCACGGATCCAGTGCAGGCACATCGATGCAATCGAGCCGGCCGAGCGCCGGCGTCGTGATCTCGAAAGTTCCGGCACGCAGGAAACCGTAGTGCTGCGCGCCGGCATCGAGAAAGTCGCGCGTGACGCTGCGGCAGCTGCGCTGCAGTTCCAGCACCCGTTCTGCGCGCAGCGCCCCACGTGCGACGGCGGAGCGCAGCAGTGCCTCATGCACGAACGCGAGCCGCGCGATCAGCGCGAATGCAAAGCCCGCATCACGCGGCAGGCGTTCGCACGTTGCTGCAAGGTCGTCGGGCCGATGACGCGGCGCGTCGAGTCGTTGCAGTCGCGCGAGGCCTGCTGCGAGCGTCGCCGGTGCCAGGCAGCGCGCCGTGATCGACTGAAGCGCAGTCCGGTAGTGCGCGAGCGCGGCGGTATCGAGCACGTCTGCGTATCGTTCGCGCCACTGCGCGTCGAAATCGAAGTCCACGCAGGTTTGCGCAATCGCGAATTCGTAGCGGTCGTGCAGGTGCGGCTGATCGATCAGACGCTGCTGCCACGCGTCGACGAGCCGCGCGGCGTGATCGGCCGGCAACGCCTGCGGCAGCAGCGAGTTCGCGCTCGCACGCACGTCGACATACGGCCGGCCCGCGACGGGCTGTACCAGCGGCACCTCGTGCAGACGCCGATAGCCGAGCACGCGGCGCGCGCGATGCCAGGCATCAATGCCGATGACGTGCTGAAACAGCGACAGCGCGAGTGGACGCGGATGGCTGCCGAGAAGCTCTGCGGTGTTCCAGTCGGGCATCAGCGCGAGCACGCGCTGTTCGCCGACACACGACGGCATCGCCCGCAGCAACCGCGGTTGTTCGCGCGCAAGCAATCGCCGCCGCAGTGCACCGCTGGGCGACGCCACACGGCGCAGCAGCGGCCGTACCTGCAGCAGCACGACGCGCTGTTCGTGCAGCACCATCTCCGCTTCGAGCGGCTGCGTGCCGCAGTGCAGGCGCAGTTCCAGCAGGGCGCTATGCAGCCGCGCAAGGTCGTCCTGCGCGGGTTCCGGAGCCTCGTGCGCGAGGTAGACCGTCCGCACCGCCACGTCGCCGCGCGTTACCGCATCGGTGCGCGCGCCGGTGGCGAGACTGAAGGCGTAGTAATCGGCGCCGTCCTCGATCGCGTGCGTCGCGGCAACGACGGCGAGGCGCGACGCGACCATGGCCTGGATGAAGAGCTCATCGCGACCGTGCGCCGGTCCGTAGCTCGCGAACACCGCGTCGATCGCAGCCGCGAGCGCGGCCGCATCGGTGCTGTCGACATCGAGCCGCGTCAGGAAGCGGCCGGCTTGCGAGTAGCGGACGTGATCCTCGTCCGCATGTGAACTGCGGACCGCGACGGTGGTGTCGGCGAACTCCTGCGCGAGCCCACGCAGCGTGAGATCGCGCTGCCGCTGCCAGTCCGCACGCGTCAGCACCACGCCGTGCGGCACCGCGCTATGGCGCAGCAGCGGTGCGAGCCGCAGCAAGGTCCCGGCCTTGCCGCACCACACGGGGCAAGCGGCGGCGGCCGTCACTGCCATGAGCGTGCCTCGCTGCGCAGGTGCCGCGCGGGCGCGGTGATCGCGCCGAAGAACGCATCGAGCAGCGGCGCAGGTGCGAGTCGCTGCGGATCCTTGCCGTCGAATTCCGGATGCCACTGCACGCCGACAGCCCAGCCCGTGTCGGCGCGCAGGGCTTCGATGAGTCCGTCTTCGCTGCAGCGCGCTTCGATGACCAGACCGCCGCCGAGCCGGTCCACGCCCTGGCTGTGCGCCGAACTGACTCGGCCCGCATCGAGCGCGTAGCAGCGCTGCAGCAGTCCGCCTGCGGTGAGCTGTACGCCATGCGCGTGTTCGTCATAGCGGTCGCGATCGGAATGGCGGATGCCATCGGGCCGCTGCGTCGCAAGGTCCTGGAATAAAGTTCCGCCGAACGCGACATTGAGCAGCTGGCAGCCGCGGCAGATGCCGAGCAGCGGCTTGCCCGCCTTTAGCGCGGCCTCGATCAGGGCCAGCTCGAATGTGTCGCGCTGCGCGTCAATCCGCGCGTGCGGCGCGTTTGCGCCGCCATAGCGTGATGCCGCAATGTCGCCGCCGCCCTGCAACACGAGCGCATCGAGCGCATCCAGCATCTGTGCTGCGAGCCGGCGCAGCGCGGCCGGGCCAAACGTCGAGGGATAGGCCAGCACCAGGGGCAGGCCGCCGCGCCCGGCGATGAGGTCGACCAGGCTGCGCTCGGCGCCGAGCAGGTCCTTGCGCTGATTGCCGGCCGCGTCGGGCATGCCGTCCCGCTGCCGCGCGCTGATACCGACCCGCGGCGGGAATTCGTTTCCCATTGCGCTACTTCCCGATTGATGGCCGTGCGGTTGATGGCTGTCGCATCGGCCGGATACGCGGCGCGGCGCGCACAATTTCGTACGCTATCATGCGGCCCGCACGCGATTGCAAATAGGGAGTTACGCCATGCGGTTAGTCTGGCTGCTGCTGATGTTCGGGGGGATTGCCCTCGCGATTTTCACCAACAATCCGCTGCTGTTGGGGCTGGGCCTTATCGTTGCGATGCTCAGCGGTTTCTGCGCGGTATTCGCCTTCGCCGCAGCGCGCATCGATTCCACGGCGCGGCCGGACTCGGCCCTGTTGACGCCCGAAGTGCTCGCCGCCGTGCGCGCCCGAGCGGCACAGCAGAAAGGGCCGCAGCCGCCGGCACAACCCGCCCGTCCGTCGCTGCCGCCGCGCCGCGATCCGCAGGGCTGAAATCCAGATGTAGCCGGCGCCGCGACACTCGCGGCGCCGGCCACTGTTTTACTTCTTTACTTCCTGCGTGTGCGACTTCAGCGCCTCGGCCAGCCCGGGCACGCCGCTGGCGCCTTCGGGCACGCTGATGCTCGATCCCTTGAAGTCCTCGCCGATCGGCTGCGCACGGCCGCCGAGGCATTGCGACAGGAACCCTTCGGCCACCGCGTTGAACGCCTTGCTGTTGGCCGGACGCGCAAAGCCGTGGCCTTCGTCGGGGAACAGCACGTAGGTGATCGGGATGTTCTTCGCCTTCATCGCCTTGACGATCTGGTCGCTCTCATCCTGCTTCACGCGCGGATCGTTCGCGCCCTGGCCGATCAGCAGCGGCTTCTTGATCGCGCCGACACGGCTCAGCGGCGAACGCTCGGCGAGAAGCTTCTTGCCGTCCTCGGTGCGCGGATCGCCGACACGCTTGGCGAACTGTTCGAAGAACGCCGCCCAGTACGGCGGAATCGTCGCGAGCAGGGTGTTGAGGTTGGACGGGCCGACGATATCGACGCCGCACTTGAACGCGTCCGGCGTGAACGTGAGTCCGACCAGCGTCGCGTAGCCGCCGTAGCTGCCGCCCATGATCGCGACGTCTTCCTTGCGCGTGATGTTGTTCTTGACCGCCCAGTCGGTCGCGTCGAGCAGGTCGTCATGCATCTTTGTCGCCCACTGCTGGTCGGCGGCACTGATGAACGATTTGCCGAAGCCGGTCGAACCGCGGTAGTTGACGCTGAGCACCGCATAGCCGCGGTTGGACAGCCACTGGTGCGTGCCGTTGTAGCCGTAGTTGTCGCGCGCCCAGGGACCGCCGTGGACCAGCAGCACCAGCGGCACCGGCTTGTCGGCCTTGCCGTCCTTGTTCGCGTCGGCACCCGCGGGCAGGCTCAGGTAACTGACCAGCGTCAGGCCGTCGCGCGCCTTGATCAGCTGCGGCCACATCGGCACCAGCGGCTTGCCTTCGAGCGCGGGCCGCGCCGAGAACAATTTGTCGAGCTGGCCGGCCTTGCCTGCTTCGCGCGTATAGCGGTAGTACACCGCGGGCTGCTCGGCCGCCGAATACGACACGATCCAGTGCTTGTCGTCGAGGCTGCGCGAGTTGATGAAGAACGTGCCCGGGCCGATGCCGCGCAGGGTTTCGAGATCCTTCGCGATGGCCGGATCGAGCGCCTTCCATTCGTTGCGCTCGTAGTCCACCGCGACGGCCTGGGCCACGCCGGTCTTCGGATCGGTCAGCACGTTGTCGCCGATGTCGGCGCGCTTGTCCTCGGCCACGAGGGTCTTCTTGCCACTGGCGACATCGACGGCGAACAGCGCCGCGGTGTCACGGCCGCGCGAATCGGTCAGGTACTGCGTCTTGCCGTCGGTGGTATAGCCCAGCGGCGAGGTCAGCAGGCTGTCTTCGAACGGCACGTCGCTGGTTTTCTTCCAGCCGCCCTTGCCGTCGGGTTCGAGCAGATCCTGGCCGCCGTCGGCGCGGGACTTCTGCGCCAGGCGGACTTTCAGGTCGGCGTCGGAGAAATAGCTCGCAATCTCCTGCTCGTTCTTCTGCACGAGTTCGCGCTTGCCGTCGGCAAGATTCACTTTGTACAGATCGTGCCATTTGGGATCGCGGTCGTTCATCGCGACCAGCACGTGGTCCGGATGCAGGTGGCTCGCCTGGTTGAACATGGCGCGCGTCTTGGGATACGCGGTCAGGTCGCGCTTGACGCCGCTGGCGACATCGACCGAGAACAGATGGAAGTCCTCGTCGCCGCCGGTGTCGCGCAGGTACAGCAGGGTTGCGTCGCGATAGCTCCAGAAATAGCTGCGGATGCCGCGCGCCTTGTCGTCGGTGACCGCCTTGGCCTTGGCCAGATCGCCGGCCGGCGCGACCCAGATGTTCAGTACACCGTCCAGCGGCGCAACCCAGCTGAGGTACTTGCCGTCGGGACTCATCTGTACGGCGAGCTTTTCTGGATTACCGAACAATGCGTCGCGGGAGATGAGTTCGACGTCGGCGGGCGCCTTGTCAGCCACGGCCGGAGCGGCGCAGGCCGCGGCAATCGCGGCCGCAAGGATCAATCGGGATACGCGCATGATCTGTCTCTGCGTTTCAGGGGCGCTAAGAGTCCACTGCGCCGCGGCACAAGGCAACGGGCCGATCGTCATGCGATTGCGGCGGCGCGGCTTCGGCCACGTAGAATAGTTCGCGTCGGCCGTGAGAGATCGTCGAACTCCGCATCGGAACGATTCCTTGCTGGTCTGCGCCGCTGGCGCCGGCGGGATTGCAACGATCGATCCCGCTCACGCTTCGCATCTCCACTCACCTGTTCAGGACGTCCCCATGAGCGAAGCTCCGCAGCGCCACGCCGTTTTCGGCCATCCGATCAGCCACTCGCTGTCGCCGGCGATTCACCGCCGCTTCGGCCAGCAGACCGGCATTGAGCTGAGCTACGAGGCGGTCGATGCGCCGCCGGAAACCTTCGCCGCGCAGCTGGACGACTTCCGCCACGCCGGCGGCAGCGGCGCGAACGTCACGCTGCCGCTCAAGACCCTCGCGTTCGAACGCTGCGCGCAGGTGTCCGACTACGCCGCGCGCAGCGGCGTGGTCAACACGCTCGAAGCACTGCCCGGTAGCGGCTGGCGCGGACATAACACTGACGGCACCGGTCTGATTGTCGATCTGACCGAACGCCACCAGCAGGATCTGCGCGAACGCGACCTGCTGCTGCTCGGTGCCGGCGGCGCGGCGCAGGGCGTGGCCTTCGCGCTGCTCGATGCCGGCGTGCGTTCGCTGACCATCGCGAACCGCAACGCCGAGCGAGCCGACGCGCTGGCCGACCGCATCGGCCAGCCGGGCCGCGTCCATGTGCGCTACTGGAACGACCTGGCCACACTCGGCAGCTGGGACTTCATCATCAATGCGACCTCGGCCGGCGTGCAGGGCACAGCGATCGACCTGCCGTTCGCGATCGTTGCGCCGCGCGCGCTGTGCTACGACCTGTCCTACGGCCGCGGCGCGACCGCCTTCCTCGCCTGGGCGCGCACGGCCAAGGCCGCGCACGTATTCGACGGCCTCGGCATGCTCGTCGAACAGGCCGCCGAGGCGTTCGCGATCTGGCACCGCGTGCGTCCGGACACCGAAGCCGTACACGCCGAACTGCGCGAACGCCTGGACGCCGCGTGAGCGCACTGCGTTTCGACGGCGTGAGCAGCACCTATGACTGCCGCGCCGGCTGCGGCGCCTGCTGTATCGCGCCGTCGATTTCCTCGCCGATCCCGGGCATGCCGAACGGCAAGCCGGCCGGGGTGCGCTGTGTGCAACTCGCTGACGACTTCCGCTGCGGCCTCTTCGGGCAGCCCGAACGGCCCGAGGTCTGCGGACGCCTGCGGCCTTCGCCATCGATGTGCGGCAGCAATCGCGACGAGGCGTTTTTCTATCTCGCCGAACTGGACGCCGCGACGCGGCCGGGCTGATTCGTACACAACCGCGGCGGCGCGAGTCGCGGTTTCCGCGCCGGCGGCGCATCAAGACTGAATCCAATCGCGTTCATCGACGCATCCAAGCCTTCGACACCGCCGTTGCGCGGTCCACCCAGGCTTCTCCCGACCCAACAGACGAATCGTTTCCGCGAGGGAACGATCCGTCCAGGAGTGCAACCGATGAAATCCGCCCGACGCTTCACCTTGTCCAGTTTCCGCAAACACGCCGTCCGCGCCGCGCTCGCGCTGACCGCCTCCTTCTGCGCCGCCGCCATCGCCAGCCCCAAGGCCACGCTGCCGGATACGCCGGAGGGCAAGCTTGGCGCCGCACTGATCGAGCACGTGAACACCGACAGCGCCGAACAGATCCGTCGCTGGGCGCCGACGATCCTGTCGCCGGACATGGATGCCGCCGAGCAGGCGGGATTCGTGACGAGCCTGGCCGAGGCGATACGCGACAGCGGCGGCGTGGACCTGACCGACGCGCACGAGCAGCGCGGCATGCTCATCCTGACGGTGAAGGCCCATCGCGGCGGACGCCTGGCGGTGTTCGTGCTCGGCGGCGATGCTTCGCATCCGGGCCGGTTCGCGCACGCGAAAATGGTGCCAATGGACGATCCGTCGCTCTATGCCGACTGGCCCAAGGCCGCCGTCTCCCGCGACGAACTCAAGCGCCTCGTCCGCGCCACGCTGGACAAGCTCGTGCGCACGAACGATTTCTCCGGTTGCCTGACCGTCGCAGTCGGCAGCGAAACCGTGATCGACGAATGCCGCGGCCTGGCCGAGCGGCGCTTCGGTGTGCCGGTCGACCGCCAGACAACATTCCACATTGGTTCAATGGGGAAGATGTTCACCGCCGTGGCCATCGCCCAGCTGGTCGAGGCCGGCAAACTGTCGTGGGACGACACGCTCGCGCAGCGGGTGCCCGAATATCCCGATCAGGACGCCGCGAAGAAGATCACCGTGTGGCAACTGCTGCATCACACCGCGGGGCTCGGCGACTTCTTCGTCCCGGAGTTCTTTCAGCAGCGCGAAAAATTCATCAGTCCGGGCGATTATCTCGACCTCATCGCGCGCCAGCCCAAGGTCGGCGAGCCGGGCAAGGACTGGAATTACAGCAACGCCGGCTATGTGCTGCTCGGCCGCATCGTCGAGAACGTCTCCCGCGAAACCTATTTCGACTACATCGGGCGCCACGTCTTCGCCCCAGCCGGCATGGAGGCGAGCGGTTTCGACACGCTCGACGATGTCACCCCGAAACTGGCGGTCGGCTATTTCCACGCGGGGCTCTTCTCCCGTGAATGGAAGGCGGACTGGATGAAAGTGCCGTTCAAGGGCAGCCCGGCCGGCGGTGGCTACTCGAACAATACCGACCTGTTGCGCTTCGCCAGGGCGCTGCGCGCGGGCAAGCTGGTCAAGCCGGAGACGTTGGCGAAGATGTTCGACGATGCCGTGCCGGCAGGCCCGGGCGGCTATGCGGCGGGTTTCGGCGACCGTCTCTCCCACGGCCGCCACGTGCGCGGACATGCCGGCGGCATCGAGGGCACGGACGCGAACCTGGCGATGGTCTGGGAGAACAACGCCGATGTCGTACTGACCAGCAACCAGGGACCGGGTCGCGCGTGGCTGTTCGCCGAACGCATCGCCGACCTGCTCGCCGCCGAAGGCGCGAGGCCCTGAAGGCGCGCGTCGCCTCGTCGATCATTCCCTACTCAACGCGATCCGCTCTGGAGCGAAATCATGGAATTCATCTTCATTCCCCTCATCGTGCTGGCCGCACCCGTGCTGATCGTGATGATCACGCTGAGGTACCGCGACCGGCAGACACAGGCGCGCTATCGCACCCTGCTGCAGCTCGCCGACAAGGGCGTGGAACTGCCGCCGCAACTGCTCGTGGAATCGCAGCCGGGCGACGTGGAACGGCGGCGCGCGCTCGTGCTGATCGGCGGCGGCCTCGGCGTGATGGCGATGTTTCTCGCCTTGCCGGGCCAGTTCAACGGCGACGGCATGCAGGTCAGCCAGCTCTGGGGACTCGGCCTGCTGCCGCTGATGACGGGTCTGGGCTATCTCGCGAGCTGGTGGCTCAACCGGCGCGAGCGCGCGCGTGGCTGACAGCGCCGCCGAAGCGCGCGTCGATCGGGCCCTGGTCGCGCGCGTCCTGCTGGACGGCGACCGCCGCGCGTTCGAGCAGCTGATGCGCAGGCACCAGGGCATGGTGCGCGCTCAGCTGCGTCGCCTGCTGCATGGCGACGAGGCGACTGCCGACGACATCGCCCAGGAAGTCTTCCTGCTGGCGTGGCGGAAGCTGGACCAGTTCCGTGGCGATGCGGCGTTCCGCACCTGGCTGTACCGCATCGCCTGGTCCTGTTTTCTGCAGGCTCAACGCAGGAAAACGGAGCTTGCCGAGGACGCCGACGTCATCGAGCCACCGGCCGCGCCGGCTCAGCCGGTCGACCTGCAACTGGACTTCGAGCGCGCCCTGCGCCGCCTGTCCGAGGCGGAGCAGGCCGTGCTGCTGCATTGCGTGCAGCTGGGCCTGAGTCACGAAGAAGCGGCCTTCGTGCTGGCCATGCCGCTGGGCACGGTGAAAACTCACGCGACGCGCGGCAAGGCAAAACTGAAATCGTGGCTGGCGGCGTGGCAAGACACGGCGAAGGAGAATCCGGCATGACCCAATCCCCCGAACACGACGCGATCGACGCGCTGCTGCGACGGCAGTTCGACGGCGCGGTACCCGATGACGGTTTCAGCGATCGCGTGATGCAGCAGCTGCCCGCGCGGCCGCGGCGCCGCGCATGGCCGCTGTGGAGCGGCATCGCGGCCGGCATCGCCGCGTGCGCGCTGAGCCTGTCGTTCACGCCGCTGGTTCACCTCGGCTGGCGCGACTGGGCCGGCGGCGCCGTGTCACCACCGGTGATCGCCTTGCTGCTCGCGGTGGCCGGCATGGCAGCGCTGGCCATGTGCTGGAGTCTGGCGGAGGCGGATGGTTCGTGAGCCGGGGGCCGTGCGGTTGGACAGGATTCGTTCGGGCGAGAAGGCCAGCCGAACCGGCGGAAAGCTGAGGACGGCGCGGCGGTTAGCTCCCGTGTGCGGCGCGAACCACACTGGAGCATTCGCGAATAGTGCAGAACTGGAAATATCTATGGCGCCCGCCGCAGCGCGAGTCTGACGGTTTCGTCCAGGGACGCGCGGGCGTCAAAGGTAATCGTTTTTCAGCTCGACGTATTTCTCGGCCGAGTAGTACAGGCGCTGGATCTCCTCATCGCTGAGCCGGCGCACGAAGCGGGCCGGGTTGCCGAGCCAGAGTTCGCCTTCGCCGACTTCCTTGCCGGGCGCGAGCACGGCACCGGCGCCGACGAAGCCGTGCTTGCGCACGCGGGCGCCGTCGAGCACGGTCGCGTGCATGCCGATCAGGCAGGCATCCTCGATCGTGCAGGCGTGGATCACGGCCGCATGGCCGATGGTCACGTCGTCGCCGATCACGGTCGGAAAGCCGCCCGGCGAATACGGACCGTCGTGGGTCACGTGCACGATGCAGCCGTCCTGCACATTGGTGCGCGCACCGATGCGGATGCGGTGCACGTCGCCGCGGATCACGACGCAGGGCCAGATCGAGCTGTCCGCGCCAATGTGCACATCGCCGATGACGACGGCGGCCGGGTCGACGTAGGCCGAGGGCGCCACGACAGGATCGATACCGCGATACGGACGCAAAGCCATGGTCGGCCGGGAGCAGGGAAGGGATCGCGAGGGTAGCGCGGGCGGCGGCGCCGGGCCAATCGCGACGAACGTATCGAACGGCCGTTTACCGCGCGCCATTCCCGACTACCATTGCGCCATGGACACCGCCATCCCCTCGCCGTCTCTGAACGCCACGCTCGCCGAACTGCGCGACGCCTGGAATGCGCAACGCCCGGACTATGCCCAGCGCATGGACGACCTGGCCCGCCTGCGGTCGGCGTTCAAACGCCGCCTCGACGGCCTCGTCGACGCGATGAGCGCCGACTTCGGCCGGCGTTCGCGCCATGAGTCGCTGCTGACCGACGGCATGACCGTCCTGCACGAGATCGATCTCGTCCGCAGCCATCTACGCCGCTGGATGCGGCCACGCTCGCGCAGCGTGGACTGGACCTTCCTGCCGGCCAGCGCGGAGATCCGCTACCAGGCGCTCGGCGTCATCGGCATCATCGCGCCGTGGAACTACCCGGTGAACCTCGCGCTGATTCCGCTGGTCAGCGCCATCGGCGCCGGCAACCACGTCATGCTCAAGCCATCGGAGTTCACGCCGCGCACGTCGCAGGCGATGGCCGAACTGCTGAGCGAAGTGTTTCCGTCCGATCGCGTCGCAACCGTGCTGGGCGATGCGGATGTCGCCGCCGAATTCGCCGGACTGCCGTTCGACCATCTGCTGTTCACGGGTTCCACGCCGGTCGGGCGCAAGGTCATGGCCGCCGCGGCACCGAACCTGACGCCACTCACGCTGGAACTCGGCGGCAAGTCGCCGGCGATCGTCGCCCCGGGCTATCCGGTCGCCACCGCGGCCGCGCGTATCGCCGCGGGCAAATTCCTCAATGCCGGGCAGACCTGTATCGCGCCGGACTACGTGCTGCTGCAGCGCGAAGACCGCGAGCCCTTCGTCGCCGCGCTGCGCGACTATGTGGACAAGCACTACCCGAACCTGCGCGCGAATCCGGACTACACGAGCATCGTCAATGCACGCCAGTACGCGCGCCTGCAGGGCCTCGCCGACGAAGCCGCGCTGCGCGGCGCACAGGTGCTGACGATTCCATCGCCCGACGCGCACGACATCGACGCGCGCGTGTTCGCGCCGACCGTGATCCTCGACGCACCCGAGGACTGCCGCGTCATGCAGGACGAGATCTTCGGACCGATCCTGCCGATCATCACGGTCGATTCGGTCAGTGCGGCGATCGACTACATCAACGAGCGGCCGCGCCCGCTCGCGCTGTACCACTTCGACCACGACCGCAGCCGCACGCGCCAGGTGCTGGAGAACTGCGTGGCCGGCGGTGTCAGCGTCAATGATTGCATTTACCACAATGCGCAAAGTGAGCTGCCGTTCGGCGGCGTCGGTCCGTCGGGCATGGGGCACTACCACGGCCACCACGGGTTCCTGACCTTCTCCAAGCAACTGCCGGTATTCCGTCAGGCGCGCTGGAGTTCGCTGTCGCTGCTGCGCCCGCCGTACCGCGGACTGGCCGGTTTCGTCACGCGCTTCCTGACGCGCTGACCGGCGCCGCCGGTTGACGCATACGCCACCGCGCATGTCTGCCGGCGCGTACCGCCTCGACGATCTCGCGATCGATGTCGCGCGGCGCCGCGTGCGGCGCGGCGACACGCTGCTCGACGTCGCCGGTCTCAGCTTCGATCTGCTCGCGTACCTGCT
>Ga0207698_10001372_pt1 | contig 14173 bp, 18 predicted proteins | sample KBSCornC22_FD_184298 | JGI IMG/M metagenome (GOLD analysis project Ga0207698, IMG submission 184298) | Corn rhizosphere microbial communities from Kellogg Biological Station, Michigan, USA - KBS Corn C2-2 (SPAdes) (version 2) | ecosystem: Host-associated > Plants > Roots > Rhizosphere > Soil ...
CATTCACGGTCGTCGATGCCGCGGGGCATGCCGTCGGACCAATCCGCGACCGCGACGTCGTCATCAATTTCAACTACCGTGCCGATCGCGCGCGGCAGATTACTCGTGTGCTTGCCCGCAACTCGGGTCTGACGGCGAATGGGGGTCTCGAGCTGCCCAAGGCTGCGGAGCTCGATGCGGAGATTCCGCGCAACCTGGTGCCGCAGAACATCCATTACGTCTGCATGACGCAGTACGACAAGAGCTTCACCTTGCCGGTGGTGATTCCGCCCGAGTCGATGGATAACCTGTTGGCGCACCTGATGGCCCAGGCGAACCTGCGCAACCTGCGTGTCGCTGAGACGGAAAAGTACGCGCACGTCACGTACTTCTTCAACGGCGGAATTGAGAAGCCGTTCGGGGGCGAGGATCGCGTGCTGGTCCCGTCACAGAAGGTCGCCACCTACGATCTGGCGCCGGAGATGTCTGCTGCGGGAATTGCCGATGCCGTCATAACGGCCGCGAACGACACGGCTTTTGATGTCATCATCGTGAACTTCGCGAACGCTGATATGGTCGGGCACTCAGGGAAGATAGAGCCGACCGTGCGCGCAGTTGAGACGGTGGACCACGAGCTTGGCCGCATATACAAGGCGGTGAAGCAGCGGGGCGGCGCGCTACTGGTGACCGCCGACCACGGCAATGCCGAGATGCTGATCGACCCGGTAACGGGCGGTCCGCATACGGCGCACACGACCAATCCGGTGCCGTTCATCTACATCACGGACGCTGCGAACGGGACGGTGGCGCTCAAGCCCGGTGGCAGCCTGCGGGACATTTCGCCGACCATCCTCAGCCTGCTTCACTTAGACCAGCCGAAGGATATGACGGGTGAGAGCTTGCGGCTTCTGATGCAGCCGGCCTAAAACTCCCGCCGGCCTTCCAGTGCTCGGGTCATCGTCACTTCATCGGCGTATTCGATGTCCGAGCCTGCGGGTACGCCGGTTGCGATCCGCGTGATGCGCACCGTCGGCGCTACGCGTCGGATCTCCTGTCCGAGGTAGGCCGCCGTCGCTTCGCCTTCGGTGGTGGGCGAGGTGGCGAGGATCACTTCGCGCACCAAGGTCTCAGGCTCGAGACTGGCGCCTGAACTGAGGCTTACGCCTCCGGCATCCTCCGATACCTCAGCTGCCTGTCCGTCGGTGAGGCGCGAGAGGAGACTCGCGATCCGCAACTGCTCAGGCCCCACGCCGCCGATCGGCGACAGAGTACCGTGCAGCACGTGATAGACGCCGTTATAACTGCGCGTCTTTTCGATGGTCGCGATGTTGGTAGGTTCCTCCACCACGCAGACCACATGCTGGTCGCGCACAGGACTGGAGCAGTACACGCAAGGATCTACATCCGTGATGTTGTTGCAGATGGAGCAGAGTTGCAGCTTCTGCCGCAGGACCAAGATCGCCTCGGCAAGCGCGCGGGCGTCGGCATCGGACGAGCGCAGCACATGGAATGCGAGCCGTTGGGCAGACTTCGTGCCGATGCCCGGTAGCTTACGCAGCTCGTCGATCAGGCGCGACATTGGTTCCGCGAATCGGCCGGTCGCCAACGGTCACTCCATCCCCGGCAGATTAAGGCCGCCCATCAATCCGGCCACAGATGATTTCGCTGCCTCATCGGCGCGCCGTCCGGCCTCGTTCACCGCGGCTGCAATGAGGTCCTCGAGCAACTCAATGTCGCCACTGGAGGCGCCCAGCGCAGTGGGCTCAATCTTGATGCGCAGCACTTCTTTCTTGCCGTTCATGCGGACGCGCACCATACCGCCGCCCGTCTCGGCTTCCACCACGGTGTCGGCGAGCTTCTGCTCCATCTGCTCCTGCATCTGGCGCGCCTGCGCCATCATCTCCTGCATCTTGCCAAGATTGGAAAAGTCCATAGCTTCCTCGCTGAATCCCGATCTGGGTTACTCGCCTTCGCGCAGATCGATTACGGTCTGAATCTCGGCATTGAACAGTTTCTGCGCCTGTTGCACCATCGGATGTTCGAGCGCTTTCGCCTGCACCGAGCCGGTGCGTGCAGGCTTCGGCTTCTTCGCCGCGCCGCCGGGTGCGGTGCCAGGCAGAAGGGTCAGCCTGAGCACGCCGGCTTCACGAGCTGCGGTGCGCACAATCTTTTCTGCCTCGACATTCATCACTACGGGAAGCATTGTCTTCGACAGTTCCGTTTGGACACGTGCCTCGCCGTCCACCATCGTCCATACTGAGTCCTCGATGGCGTCGGCGGCGGAGGACTGCTTCGCGCTCCGTAGGGCATCGATGACGCGATGCTGTACATCGTCCAGTGAGCCGGACGCAGATGCCAGTATCTCGGAAGCGGGCTCTGCAGAGACAGAGGCAGCAAGATCGATGGGCGCCGGAACGGGTTCGGGTACAGTCTGTGGCACAGGTACTGGGCGGCTCTCCGGCACAATGCGCGGTTGAGGCGCGATCACGGTTGCTCCGCGGACTTCCGCAATGGGGGTCGGCGGAACCGGCGCAGCTGGAATGGGAGCAGCAACTGCGCTCTCAATAGTTCTGCGGCTTCTGTCCTGTTCGAATGGTGAGAAGGCCGGGCGGGCCGGCGCTGGTGCGATCGTTGCCGGAGCACCGGTTCTTGATGCCGGCGTTGTTGGCGATGGACGCGCCGGTGTGGTCGTCCGGCCGCCTCCACCACTCTGGCTGAGGACCTCCTCAATTGGAAGCAGGCGCCGCAGATGGACCAGCTTCAGCAGGCCCAGTTCGAGATGAAAGCGTTGCTCTTGCCTGTAGCCGAGGTCGTCGAACGTACGCAGCATTACGTTCAGGAACCGCGTCAGCTCCTCTTCGCTGAAGAGCGCAGCGGTTCGGGCAGCTCGGCGTTGCTCGTCGGGAGAGATCTGCAACAGCTCACCGCCGGCGCTTCCCGAGTCGACGCTTTCGGGTGTGATGCCAGCGATTCGCGCGATCAGAGCGTTGCGCAGATAGCGAACGCACTGGCGCGCAAGCTGTACGGGCGAGTTGCCGGCGTCCAGCAGTTCATTGGCGATCGTCATCACTTCGGCGGAGCGGTTTCCGTCGACTGCCTCCATCATCCGTTCAAATACGGTGTTCGGCACGGTGCCCATGAGGTCGCGAATCTGGCTCGCATCCAACCGCGCCCTGCCGTCTTCGTTCGGCGCGCTGGCAATCGCCTGGTCCATGATGGAAAGCGCGTCGCGCATGGAGCCGTCACCGGCCTCAGCCAGCAGCGCAAGTGCTGCATCGTCTGCCGCGACGCCCTCTGCCTCAGCAATCGCTCGGAGTTGACCCAGGATGTCCACCAGCTTCACTGCATGAAAGCTGAAGTGCTGACACCGCGAGCGGACAGTCTGTGGAATGTCCTCGGGCTGCGTGGTGGCCATCATGAAGACGATGTGGTCAGGCGGCTCCTCCAGCGTCTTCAGGAGGGCATTAAATGCGGCGTCGGTAATCTGGTGCGCTTCGTCCAGAATGTAGATCTTGTACTTGTCCCGTGCGGGCCGGTAGCGCGCCGCGTCCCGCAGCTCCCTGATCTCGTCGATACCGCGATTGGTCGCCGCGTCTATCTCGATCACATCGACGGAGTTGCCGGCGCGAATCTCCACGCAGCTCTCGCACACCTCGCACGGCTCCGGCGTCGGCCGCTGGGGCGAGCCGATGGCATTGCGGCAGTTGAGCGCCATGGCCAGGATGCGTGCGATCGTCGTCTTACCGATTCCGCGGTGGCCGGAGAAGATGTACCCGTGCGCAAGCCGGTTCTGCGCCAGCGCATTCATCAGCGTTACAGTGACGTGGTCCTGGCCGATGACATCGGCGAAGCGTTGGGGACGGTATTTGCGGGCGAGTACCTGGTAGGCCATGCGACGAATTCGATTGTACCGCCGCAGCAGTATGCCGGAATCCGCCACCGTTTTGAACCCGCCACGGGTCGGGCAAATCACATGATGAATGTGCGAAGCACGGTCATGCGGCGCGCTTCTTCTGAGCTTTGGCGGCCGCCTCGCGCTTGGCCTTGCGGGCGCGGCGCTTCACTTCCTCTTCGCTAAACATGGTGCCGCGGCACTTGGGTGCCCCGCAGTAGCAGTCCTGCGCTTCGTCGTCGGAATCGTGCAGGTTGTACTCGTAAGTCAACTCCTCGCCGGCAGCAATATCGCGGATGCTGCAGATGTAGACGCGGCCATCGTCGTCCTGCTCGGTCTCGCAGTTCGGATCGCAACAGTGGTTCAGGAACATCGCGGTGCCGAATCCGTCGATGACTTCTTTCTCGCCGCAGGCAAACAAGTAGGTCACGCACCGGCCTTCGTACCGCGTATCGGCTTCTTCTTTCGACAGCCGTGGGCCGTCGTACTCGACGATGCGAACGCCCTTCTTGATGGGACGGGTCGTATAGCAACCGGCAGCATGGATGGAGGAGGAGCGGATCACGAGACCAGGAATCATCTGGTTCAGATTATTACAGCGGTTCGACACGAATGCGGAATGGAGACGCAACCCACCCCCGAGCGTCTAAACTAGGAAGAGATGACGCGCCGGGTACATCGCCGACTGCTGCTCACCACAGCGCTGACGCTCGCCGCTTGCCCGGTGCTGCTCGCAGCGCAGACTACGACCCAGACGACGCCGCAGAACTCGCCTGCTCCATGCAGCGTGGTTCCACAGCCTGACCCCTGCGGCTCGAAGCCGGCAGACAAAAAATCCACAACTGACAAGTTCCCGTTTCCGGGCGAGGGCAGCCAATCGACCCGGCCCAGCGCCGCAGCGCCGTCCCTGACCGGCGTACCGCAGGCTCCCGATCCTCCCCAAGCTCCGCTGAACCCCGGGGTGCCGGCGGACAAGAAGTTCCCATTCCCGGGCGAGTCCAGCACACCGGCAAAGCCAGGGGTGGCTCCAGGTTCAAGCTCCAGTTCCTCCAGCAGCAGCTCCAGTTCCACCGACGGCGAACCCAGTCCTGCCGACGCCGCCAACTCTCCGGATGCCGGCAATCGGCCTGACCTCCAGGACAAAGGCAGCGAAGGCCAACAGACCCCAGGGCGACACATCCTGCATCGCGTCAACCCGCCGGGCACCAAGCTCCAGAGCCCAGAAGAGCGGGCGGCGGAGGATCTGGATGTGGCACGCTTTTATATGGATTCGGGCGACTTGCCCGCAGCCTACTCGCGCAGCCAGGATGCGGTGAAGCTGCTGCCCGACGATGCCGAGGCGCACTTTACCCTGGCGGAGGCTGCCGCGAAGCTGAACAAGCGTGACGAGGCCATTGAGCAATATCAGCAGTGCCTGAAACTGGACCCCATTGATAAACAAGCGAAGGCCGCGCGCAAGGCGCTGGCCCGGCTCCAGGCCCAGCGCTAGATAAGCCGCTTCAGGTCAGCCGCGGACGAACCAGAGCCGGGCCTTTTGGAGGTTCTGGCGCAAAGCTGTGAGGATTGGGCGGCGGCGGGAGTGCGTCCCCACCGGACTCGTCCTCATCGTCCAGCACCAGTTCCTCATCCACCCGAAGGTACTTGCGCATGTAACGCAACGGCTCCTCGGCAACCGCCAACTCGCGCAGGTGATAGCGCCATGCATCATCGCGAGTGCTGCGGCGCGTGTATGGCTTGCGCGTCACCACGCCGATGGTGCCGTCTTTTTTACGGCGGGTAAATGTCTGGGTCGCCACCTGGAACGTGATGCGCTCGCCGGGCTTCCAGAAACTGGACGCGAACTCGTGCGAGAACAGCAGAGCGTAATATCGCCGCTCATTCGAGAGCGTCTCGATCGCCTGGCGCGTCGTCTCCCACGGCAGCCGCAGTTTGCCGATGTACCACTTCCGGAACTCGAAGCCGTTTGCGCGGGCTTGTGCGACGAGCAACTGCAACAGCTCAAAACGTGTCATAGCCGAACCGGTTCGTGCGCTGGAGACAAACCTATCCTCAAGAGCGCACGCTTGAAGCGTACAGGAATCCTAGCGCCAAATTGCCAACCGCTCTGGGCGGGAGCATCATAGTGGTACCCCCGCGTTCTGCACGGTGAACCCGGGGCAGCACACACTGCTGCACTTCGGCGGCGCTGCCGCTTGCAGTTGTTCATGAGGACTCCAACGCTCGAAAGGAGACTCCTGCCCATGTCAATTAAGTGCCCTAAATGCCATGAACAGAATGTTCGTAGGTCGCATCGGCGATTCCTGGACTATATCTTCAGTGCCATCGGAATGGTTCCATTCCGTTGCAATGTCTGCGAGCATCGGTTCTATCGATTCCGAAAGCTGAACAAAGCCTGATGGATCAGCGCCTGGGCTGTGCTGCGAAGCTTTTCAGAACGATAGCCCGTCCAAGTACGAGGGTAATGTCGATTGCAGCGCTGGCGTAAGCTGAAGCACGGTCAAGACCACGGGACAGTTCGTTCTGCACCAATTAGCGGAGGGCAGCTCCGTCGGCTCCGGTCGTTGCGCAAATTTGGTGTTCTCGGTGGTTGCATTCTCGCGCTGGCGTTTTGCGGTATTAGGCCTGCACACTGCGCTGGTCGCGCGCAATCTCCTCCCGAACCGTCTGCCGAACTCGGCCACACGGACCCGCTGAATCTCGACCCGCTGGTCCGCGAGGGCTATCAGCACTTCTACACGCTGGACTACGACGGCGCGATCAGCCGCTTCGAAACTGTCCTGAAAGAGCATCCGCAAGACCCCATGGCTTACGGGTATCTGCAGATGGCGACGGTCTTCCGCGAGCTCTATCACCAGGACCTGCTGGATACGACGTACTACGCGCATGATTCCTTTCTAAACAACAAACGAAGCGTTCCAATTCCCGACGCCACGCGGGACCGGATTGAGGAACTCACCGACACCGGCATCAAGGTTGCTGACGACCGCATTGAGGCGAATCAGAAGGATAAGGATGCGTACTTCGCTCGGGGGTACCTGAAGGGGATTCACGCAGCGTTCATCACGTTGGTCGATCACAGCTTTGTCGCTGCGGCCCGCCAGGGCTTGTCCGCGCGCACGGATTCGGAGCAGGCGCTGAAGATCGACCCGCAGTACACGGACGCCAAGATGGCGATCGGCATTCAGCAGTTTGCCGCCGGCAGCTTGCCGAGGTTTGTGAGGATGCTTGTCGGTGTCTTCGGCGCCGGTGGCAATAAGGAACGCGGCCTGAACCTGCTCCGCGATTGCGCCGTACATGGCACCATCACGTCGGTCGAGTCCCGAACGGTGTTATCGCTGTTCCTGCGGCATGATGGCCGTTATCCCGAGGCGCTCGTCGTGCAGCACGGGTTGTCGCAGGAGTTTCCCCACAACTACCTGTTCCGCCTGGAAGAGGCGAATCTGACCAAGGATGAAGGAAGCGGACCTTTGGCGATCGGTCTGTACAAGCAGGTTCTTGCCGATGCGGCCAAACGCGGCTATTTCATCGACGCGCGGCAGCAACTCGCTTGGTTCGGACTGGCGGATACGCAGCGCGGTCAGAACGATGCCGCTGACGCAGCGGAAAGCTACTTGAAAGCGGCGGAGCAGCCGAAGTGCAGCGACTGGATGAAGAAGCGAGCTTACCTGAACGCCGGTGAGATGTTCGACCTGCTGCACGAGCGGGAGAAGGCGATAGACCTGTATCGCCAGGCCGCCGCACCCGGCGGCGATCAGTCGCAGGCCGACATGGCTCGCAAGCTGATCCAGCATCCGTATCAGGGAAAATGACGTACGCCCAGCCGCGGAACTGCCGCGCGTCCCCATGCGTACCTCAGCTGGGGAGTGTGTAAGAATTAACTCCCGGAGGGCCCTACGATGTACTGCTCACAATGCGGTAAGCCGCTCGATGCGACCGCCCGGTTTTGTCCGGCGTGCGGTACAGCCACACAGCCGTTTGCTTACCAGCCGCCTCCTGCTGCGACGGCGCTCCGCGGCCAGCTCACGCGGCCGAGATACAACCGCCTGGTTGCGGGTATCTGCGCAGGGCTCGCCCTGCACTATAGCTGGGATCTTTCGCTGGTGCGGGTCATCTGCGCCCTGCTGATCGTCTTCACCGGAGTTGGGCTGATCGCCTACCTCATTGCGTGGATCGTCATTCCCGAGGAGCCGTACATCCTGCCGGAGAACTCGACGACAGGAACCGCAATTTGACGGCTCGGGCAAGCAAAGCCACCTCAGTCGCCAAGGTTAGCGCGCGCCCGTTCGCCTATCGCGGCGGACGGCTCTGGTGTGACGATGTTTCCCTCGAAGCGCTCGCCGAGCAACACGGAACGCCTCTTTACGTCTACTCTGCGCGCCAGATCCGGGAGCGGTTGCGGCTATTCCAGAACGCATTCAGCGGCAGGCCTGCGACTGTTTGTTTCGCCGTCAAGTCCAACTCCGCGCTTGCCATCCTCCGCCTGCTGGCCGAAGCCGGCGCGGGGTTCGATATTGTCTCCGGCGGAGAGCTGGAGCGGGTGCGCCGGGCGAATAAGGCGGCGCTGAAGCGCGTCGTCTTCTCCGGAGCCGGGAAGCAGGTGTGGGAGATTGATACTGCGCTCAAGGCCGGCATTCTGCTCTTCAACGTCGAGTCTGAGGGCGAACTGGACCTGCTCGCCCAGCGTGCCGAGGCGGCCAGTGTGCGCGCGCGGTTCGCGCTGCGCGTCAATCCGGACGTCTTCGCCGATACGCATCCGTATATTTCGACCGGCCTGCGCGAGCATAAGTTCGGCATCGATATCGGCTTGGCGCGCGCCATCTACCGTAGGGCGGCAAAGTCGAAGTGGCTCGATGCGGCCGGCATCAGCGTGCACATCGGATCGCAGATCCGGGCAGTCGAGCCGTTTGCAGCTGCCGTCGAGCGCGTGGTTGCCCTCGCGGACGAGTTGCGGCGCGATGGCCATGACATCCGGTACGTGGACGCAGGCGGCGGTCTCGGCATCGACTACAACGACCGGCTGGACTCGCCCAAGTTCGACGCGGCGAAGAAGGTGCGCGACTACGCCGCTGCTGTCAACAGGGCCACTGCAGGGTTGGACGCGCATCTGCTGCTGGAGCCGGGGCGATTTGTGGTTGCGCAGGCCGGCGCCTTACTGTCACGCGTGCTCTTCGTCAAGCGAAACGGCGCGAAGACGTTTGTCATTACTGACGCAGCGATGAACGACCTCATCCGACCGGCGCTCTACCAGGCCCACCACGAGATCCTGCCGGTGGTCCGGCGCGGCGGCTCGCGGGCGGTGGTGGACGTCGTTGGTCCAGTGTGCGAGTCCGGCGACTTCTTCGCGCGCGACCGGGAGCTGCAGAAAACCGCGCCTGGCGATCTGGTTGCACTGCTCGACGCGGGCGCTTACGGCATGGTGCAGAGCTCGAACTACAACACGCGTCCGCGGCCTGCGGAGGTGCTGGTGGACGGCAGGGAGGCGAAGCTGATTCGCCGCCGCGAGACATTTAAGGACCTCTTCGCGCCAGAGATTCTGTAGCTGGGCTTTCACTTCTTCGTTGCGGATCGGTGGAAGCCGCGTAAACTCTGCCTAAATGCTCATGCTCGGTTTGATTCGGCCGCTCCACGTGCTGGTGTTGGCGCTTATTGTCTTGATGCTCGCGGTGGCAGTCACATTCGCCATGCGCGATGCGAAGCTCCGGGGCAAGTCTCCTGTAGCAGTCATCCTGCTCGTAATTTCTGTATTCCCACTCGGCCTGGCGATCTGGCTGGTGTTCCGGCCCGAGCCTGTCCCTGACTACACTGCCAGTGAGCGAATCCGCGGCGCTTGACCGGGGCTCCAATAGCTATGACTATCCCAGCCGGAACACGTATCGGGCATGTGCATCTGAAGGTCGCCGATCTTGAGCGCGCTCTCGAATTCTATTGCGGAATGCTCGGCTTTGAGCTGATCCAGCGGCTTGGCGACTCGGCGGCTTTCATCTCGGCAGGCGGCTACCACCACCACATCGGCCTGAACACCTGGGAAAGCAAGGGTGGTCCAGCGCCAGATGCCGGAACGACCGGGCTGTATCACCTCGCGATTCTCTATCCCACCCGGGCCGATCTCGGCCGCGCGCTGCGGACCCTGTTGGACCATGGAATTCAACTGGACGGCGCCGCGGACCACGGTGTCAGCGAGGCGTTGTACCTGCGCGATCCGGACCAGAATGGCGTGGAACTGTACTGGGACCGGCCACGCGATCAGTGGCCGTCCACGCCCGACGGCAAGATAGCCATGTATACGCGGGCGTTGGATCTGCACAGTCTGTTGAGCGCGGCACAAGCAGACGAGCCGATCTCCAGCGTCGGCGAAGGCCCACCGGACCTGGCCTAACGTGCCTGGTACACGGTCCGGTGCATGAAGCCGCTAGCGTAGCCGATTGGGGCAAAGATGAGAGCTCCGGCACCGGCGCCCCCAGCGTAAACGCTTCCCTTTGCCGCGGGAGAGAAGTTGCTGAAGACGGTAACCGTCACGAGCTTCACGACCAGGATCCCGAGGCCTGCGCCAACTGCTCCGAGAATGGCCGCGGATTCTGCGCGGTTGCGTGTTCCGACGGATCTGACCTCGCTCGCGGCGAACGTTCGCGGCCCGTCGGCATCGCAGGTGATCTCCTGGTCGGTCGCCTGCTGGAGCTTGCAGTGCGTCGAGTGGAAGCCGGTGTCGACCCAGACGTTGGTTCCAGAGGGAAGCGAGGTGACGTTGCTCCAATGTGCGTTTGGAGCGTCGGGAAGCGACGAACTGGAGGCTGTTGCTGCTGATTGGGCAGCGAGAGTGTGCAATGAAACAAGGAGCGGCAGGACGAGAAGCAGGCGCAAGGGACCTCCTCTTCGTAACGCGAAGCAGGTGCGGTTCTGCTGATCAGCTCCGCCCGCTTCGGAGGCTGCGATAAGTTCGGCGCAAGCATATGCGGGGAGTTGCAGGGTGTCAATCGCGAATACCCGATCGAACGGTTATTCTGGGCGAATGCGTGTGAAATTGCTCTGTTTCGGGGTGGTCAAGGACCTGCTCCGGGTAGCGACCGAGGGGATTGAGGTGCCTGACGGGTCAACCGTCGCCGACCTGCTACGGATTCTGGAGCAGAGAACGTCTAACTCCAGGATGGACGCGAAGGTATGGCAAGGACTCGCCGTGGCGGTCAACCGGGAGTACAGCTCCGCGGCGGTGGCGCTGCGCGATGGCGATGAAGTCGCGCTGCTGCCTCCGGTGAGTGGAGGGTCCGATGCTGGTTGAAATCGTCGAGAACACGATCGATGCGGAAACGATTGTCAGCCGCATGAAGGACGGCAGCGATGGCGCCGTGTGCGTGTTCGACGGGATCGTCCGAGACAACACGCGTGGGCGGCCGACGCTGTATCTCGATTACGAGGCCTATCGCGAGATGGCGCTGGAGCAGATGCGGCGGCTCGCGGGCGAAGCGGTCGAGAAGTTCGGGGTGCGCGACGTTGCCGTGGTGCACCGGCTGGGCCGACTCGCGGTAGGCGAGACCAGCGTGCTGATCGTGGCTGCCTCGGCCCATCGAGCGGCGGCTTTCGACGCGTGCCGGTGGCTGATCGATACGCTGAAGAAGACGGTACCGGTCTGGAAGCGTGAGACGTTTGCGGACGGCGCGGTTTGGGCCGACGGCGAGCCGTTCCCGGAAGAGCTCGCGGCGCGTCCGCAGGGGAGTACGGAGGGATGAGGTTCCGGGCGGCACTTCTCGCGGCTTCGCTGCTGCTGGCGCAGGGCGTGCCGAAAGCGCAGGAGACTCAGGCTGAGCCGCAGCCGAATTCGCCGGCTCCGGGCTCGCAGAAGCCAGCCGTTCAACAGCAGAAGCCCGCTCCGGTGGAGCGAAGGGCGTCGAAGCCGAGCGCCGATGTAGAGCCGCAGTCCGGGCCGATGACTCTGCACAAGGGCTCGGCTGCAGCCCCGGCGCAGGCGACCGGCGATCAGCCGGCCACGACGATCCGGGTCCGTTCGCGGTTGGTCAACGTAGCGCTCAACGTGGTCGATGTCCACGGAACCCCGGTTGGCGGCTTCGACAAGAAGGACTTCCAGATCTTCGAGAACGGCAAGCCGCAGACGATTGCGGTGTTCGAGCGCGAGGCGACGAGCCCGTTGTCCATCGTGCTCGCGATCGATTCGAGCGAGACGGTGCTGACGAGTGAGCGGCTTGAACGTGAGGCGGCAAAGCACTTCGTCCGCGCGATTCTGCGGCAGCAGGACGAGCTGGACCTGATGGACTTCGCCGACAACGTTCGCGAGATTGTGCCGTTCACGAACAACGCTCGCCAGGTGGAGCTTGGGTTGAGCCGCATCCAGCAGGGGCAGGAGACGGCGCTGTACAACGCGGTGTATCTGGCAAGCCAGCGGCTGGCGGGAACTTCGCAGGAGGCGAACCGGCGGCGCGTGCTGGTCGTGATCTCCGATGGCGGCGACTCGGTGAACGGCGAGCGCTATGAGGACGCGGTGGAGCAGGCGCAGCGGGCGAACGCGATCATCTACTCGATCATCATCGTTCCGGTGGCTGCGGATGCCGGGCGGAACACGGGCGGCGAGCACGCCCTGATCCAGATGTCCGAGGACACGGGCGGCAAGTACTACTACGTCGAGGACCCGAGCGACCTGGAGCCGGCGTTCCGGCACGTGTCGGATGATCTCCGGACGCAGTACCTGCTGGGCTACTACTCGCCCGATACCGGCGATGCGGCGTTCCGGCGGATCCGGGTGAAGCTGACGGATGCCGCGGCGGCTGAGAAGTACTCGCTGCGGTACCGGACGGGGTACTATGCGGACCAGCCATAACTCGCGCAAAAAAAACTCAAAATATAGATAATGCGCGGGTTAGTGCGACGCCTTCCTGCAAAATATTGATTCCCGGTAATTTACTGGCAAAATATTGACTCGGTGGGACTTGTGCGTATGGGAGTGCTCGGCCCACAATCCTTTTTTCTTCTCCTCTTAATTTAATTCTACCGGTTTCCACAAAACTCGAGTCGACCAAAGTTGAACGCGTAAGTTGCTGTCCCATAAGTGTTTCCTCGATTGTCCGGCATTACTGGGGCTTGACAAGGCGATTTTCCTGCCAAAATCGCAGGAACTTTTTTGTGCCCGAATGCGAATTGGCAAACAGCAGGCCAATTTGAGCAATGGAGAGGTGGGGGGCGTGGTCGGACTCGGTATCCGCGGAAAGGTAGCGAAGGCGTGCGTGGCCGCCGGGTTGGTGGGGATGGCGTCGGTCGCCGGGCGGGCGCAGGAGGTGCAGTCGAAGAGGATGGCGGCGGATGCGCATCCGGTATTCGAGGTCGCGGCGATCAAGCACAGCGATCCGAACCACCGGAATTCCGGCATCCACATGAACGGGCGGCACTTCAACATCGAAAACCAGACGGTCGGGGCCTTGATGTTGTTCGGGTTTGGGGTGAGCAAGTCGCAGGTTGTGGGTGCGCCGGACTGGGTGAATTCGGAGCGGTTCGACGTGGATGGCGTGCCAGATCTCGAAGGCGAGCCGGGCGTGAAGCAGATGCAAGAGATGGTCCGGAAGCTGCTGGTGGACCGGTTCGGGCTGAAGACACATATGGAGCAACGGGACATGAACGTGTATGCCGTAACGGTGGCAAAGGGTGGGCCGAAGCTGAAGAAGAGCGAGTCGGCTCCGGACGCGCTGCCGGATCAGACCAGCCGCGACGGCGGCGGTATTCGCGAGATGAAGTTCACCAACACGAGCATGGACGAGTTCACGTTGTCGATGAAGTTCTACCTGGACCGGCCCGTGGTGGATAAAACGGGGCTAGGCGGCAAGTGGGACTTCGAGCTGAAGTGGACTTATGACGACACGAGGGCGACGGACCCGAATGCTCCGCCGGGGTTGTTTACGGCGGTTCAGGAGCAGTTTGGTCTTCGGCTCGATGCCGTAAAAGCTCCCGTGGATGTGATGGTGGTGGATTCCGTGGAAAGGCCGACACAGAATTAGCGAGGCAGCGAATGCGATCGAAGCGCGATGTGTTGAAAACGAAGAATGCCCTTCGAGTGGTGACGATGTTCTGGCTGTGTCTCGCGTTAGGCTCGGTACGGGCACAGCAGGCAGACTCGAAGCCGATGCGGGTGGATGCGCATCCGGTGTTTGAGGTAGCGGCGATCAAGCACAGCGATCCCGCCGACGGAATGCACCGGTTCCACATGGAGGGTCGGCACTTCACGATTGAGAACCAGACGGTGAAGCGGTTGATGATGTTCGCCTACGGTGTGAACAAGACCCAAATTGCGGGGGAACCTGAGTGGGC
>Ga0207698_10001376_pt1 | contig 14155 bp, 17 predicted proteins | sample KBSCornC22_FD_184298 | JGI IMG/M metagenome (GOLD analysis project Ga0207698, IMG submission 184298) | Corn rhizosphere microbial communities from Kellogg Biological Station, Michigan, USA - KBS Corn C2-2 (SPAdes) (version 2) | ecosystem: Host-associated > Plants > Roots > Rhizosphere > Soil ...
AGCGGCGGCCGATGAGGCGCTTGACCGCGAAAATGGTGTTGTCCGGGTTGATGACCGCCTGGCGCTTCGCCGGCTGGCCGATCAACCGTTCGCCGTCCTTGGTGAAAGCGACGACGGAAGGCGTGGTGCGCGCGCCTTCGCTATTCTCGATGACCTTCGGCTTGCCGCCTTCCATCACGGAGACGCAGCTGTTGGTCGTGCCCAAGTCGATTCCGATGACCTTGGCCATATGTCCTTATCCCTCTTCTTACAGCCCCTCTCGGCCCCTGATCAGGCAGCCGAACAGTTGAATTCATTCGGGATATAGGTGGCGGTTTTTGGGCAACAAGGGTGTGGCGGAGGCGCCTACGGCATCGCCATGCCGCCGTTGACGTGCAGCGTCTGCCCGGTGACGTAGCCCGCCTCTCGGCTGGCGAGATAGACGCACGCCGCGCCGATATCCTCGCCGGTGCCCATCGCACCGAGGGGAATGCGCGACAAAATCGCCTGCCGCTGCTCGTCGTTCAGCGCATCGGTCATCGCCGAAGTCATGAACCCCGGCGCGATCGCGTTGACGGTGATTCCGCGGCTTGCGAGCTCCTGCGCGACTGACTTGGTCATTCCGATCAGGCCGGCCTTCGAGGCGACATAGTTCGCCTGTCCCGGATTGCCGGTCACGCCGACCACCGATGCGATCGAGATGATCCGGCCGAAGCGCGCTTTCATCATCGGCCGCGCGGCGGCGCGCATCAGGCGAAACGCCGCCTCCAGATTGATGCGGATCACTTCTTCGAATTCCTCGTCCTTCATCCGCATCAGCAGGTTGTCGCGGGTCACTCCGGCATTGTTGACGAGGATGTCGAGCTTTCCCCCGAGCGCCTCGACCGCCGAGGGGACGAGCTGGTCGACGGCAGCGCCATCGGAGAGATTGCAGGGCAGCGCCACATGGTCGCCGCCCAAGCTGGCCCGGAAGGCTTCGAGCTTCTCGACATTGCTTCCGGACACCGCAAGCCGAGCGCCCTGCCCCGCCAGCGCCTTTGCGATCGCGCTCCCGAGTCCGCCGGAGGCGCCGGTCACCAGTGCCGTCATTCCGCTGAGGTCGAACATCATGCGATCTCCTTCGCCGCGGCTTCGACATCTTCGATGGTGACGATGCCGGTGACCGTCGCGTCGGGCGCGATCCGCTTGACCATCGAACCGAGCACCTTTCCGCCGATCTCGACGAACTCGTGCACACCGGCGTCGACCATATTGGCGACGCTTTCGCGCCAACGGACCATTCCGGTGACCTGGTCGACGAGCTGGTTGCGGATCGTGTCGGGATCGGTCTCCAGCTGCGCCGTGACATTGGCATAGAGCGGGACGCAAGGCGGACTGACAATCACGTAGGACAGCGCATCGCGCATCGCCTCCGCGGCCGGCTGCATCAACGGGCAATGGAAGGGTGCGGAGACCGGCAGCGGCACGGCGCGCTTGGCGCCCATTTCCTTGGCCATGGCGATCGCCCGGTCGATCGCCGGCTTCTGTCCGGAAATGACAACCTGCGACGGGTCGTTGTCATTGGCCACGGTGCAAACCTCGCCTTGCGCGGCCGCTTCGGCGATCTTCTGTGCAAGCGCGAGGTCGGCGCCGAGCAGCGCGGCCATCGCGCCCTCGCCCACGGGCACCGCCTGTTGCATCGCCTGGCCGCGCAGCTTGAGCAGCTTGGCCGTGGTCGCGAGATCGAACGATCCAGCCGCGCAGAGCGCCGAATATTCGCCGAGGCTATGCCCTGCGACAAACCGCGCGGCGTCGGCCACCTGCACGCCCATCGTGCGCAGGACAGCGATCGAATGCGCCATGATCGCCGGCTGGGCATTTTCGGTCAGCTTGAGCTCTTCGTCGGGCCCTTCGCGCATCAGCCGGAAGAGGTTCTGCCCGAGCGCCTCGTCGACTTCGTCGAACACGTCGCGAGCGGCGCGGCTCGCGCCCGCGAGCGCCGCGCCCATGCCGACCGATTGGCTGCCCTGCCCCGGGAAAATGAATGCGCGCATCGCGGCCCCTCTAAACTGACGCGGCGCGGATTGGCCGCTGGGCAGGCACCGGTCAAGCGGGGGCCGCTTAGGCAAGCCCGTTGCGCGGCATAGGCTGAACTGTCAGAAGTGCGCGGGTGAGCCGCGGCGCGCCTGCAGAAGCCCGAATGCTGGGTCCGTGGGCGACGCTCGCGCTAGTGATTAGCGGCGTGGTCGGCGTCGGCATCTTCTATCTTCCGATCGCCCTTGCCCCGCTCGGCGGCAGCGTCCCGATCGGCTGGCTGATCAGCGGAATCGGCGTGATGGCGATGGCTTATTGCGCGTCGCGGATCGTCAGCCCGGACGGCGGCGGCGTCCAGGCCTATGTCGAACACGAGCTCGGTCCAGGCGCGGGATTCATCGTCACCTGGATGACCTGGTGCTCGACCTGCGTCGGCAACCCGGCCGTTGCGCTCGCCGCCGCGGCGGGCCTTGCAAGCATCGTTCCCGGCCTCCGCGATCACCTCGTGCTGCTTGCCTCCGCCTTCTTCGTCGTCCTGACGCTCGTCAACCTGCGCGGAATCAAGGCGGTCGGCGAGCTCGCCATCGTGACCGTGCTCATCAAGGTCCTGCCGCTGATCGCGGTCGTCGTCATTGCGGTGATGCTGGGCGGCAGCGGCGCGCCGCTCCAGCCGTTCGACGTTCCGCCGCCCTCGTTCGGCAATATCGCGACCGCCTCGGCCCTGTGCCTGTTCGCGCTGACCGGGTTCGAATTCGCGCTGTCGCCGGTCGGCAAGATCCGCAATCCCGAGCGCAATCTCGCGCGGGCGCTGGTCATCGGCCTTGCGGGTATTGCGATCGCCTACCTGCTGACGACGCTCTCGCTGAGCCTGATCATGCCCAACTCGGAGATCGCGAAATCCATCGCGCCCTTCCCTCAGGCGATCGGCACCTACTGGGGCGGCATCGCGGGCATTCTCGCTGCGGCGGCAATGGTGGTCAGCGCCTTCGGGACGCTCAATGCCTCCGTCCTCGCGTGCGGGGAGATGCTCTATTCGATGGCGCTCAGGAACGACATGCCGCGCTATTTCACTCGGACGAACCGCTTCAACGCACCCTATGCAGCGCAGATCGCCAGCGTCGCGCTGGGCTTCATCCTCCTCGGCCTCAACGAAGCCAAGGGCACGACCCAGCTGTTCACCTTCATCACCCTGCTCGCCGCCGACGCGGTGCTTTACCTCTACTCGGCCGCAGCAATCGCCGCCGCCATCAAGGACAGGCGGCCGTTGACGACGATCGCTTGCGCCGTCGGGCTCGCCTTCGTGCTGTTCGCCTTCTACGGCTCCGGTCTCGAAGCCTTCCTTCTGTCGCTGGCGCTACTCGCTGTCGGCGGAATCGTCTTCTTCTTCAGAAAGCGTTCGACCATCCTGCCGCCGGCGGAGACGGAAGCCGCGCATGAGGGATCATCCGCCTGAGCTTCTTCGCGAAGCTTCTCAGGCACACTTCGCTCTTGCCGAGAGGTCCTGCTTCGTAGCTCGCCGACTGCATCCCCTGCTGCACTCGGGTGATGAGCTCCGTATCCTCGGCATTCACCCGGCGATTAATCCGCCAGTTGAGATAGCGCGCCGCCTTCATCTCGCGACGGTCGTCGGGAAGCGCGTAGCTGATCTCGCGGATCACCGTCGCGGTCGCGCTCACCGGCAGGAACTGCATGAAATCGACCTGGTCGGGATAGATGTCGAAGGCGACGTTGGGGAACAGCTTGTAATAGAGCCATTTGCGCTGATGGCTCTCCGGCAGATGCGCCATCCGCGGGAGCAGGCGCTGGTACGCGCGCTCCGAAGGATTGGCGGACTCCTTCTCGACGAGGTCGCCCTCCATCCGATCGACGTGATCCTGCGCCTCGATCCGATAGTTGCGGCCGAACAGGCGCGTGAGGCCCGGATGCCCGACGGGAATGTGGAGGTGATCCGAATAATTGTCGGCAATCGTCTTCCAGTTGAGCGGACGCGGCCGGAGCGTCACGCGACCCATCACCCGGAGGTCCTCGAAACGGTAAGCCGCGACCTCATCCTCGTACGGCGCCATCATCTCGGCGACCGATGGCGCGCCGGGCTCGAGCGTCACGAACAGGAAGCCGTGCCAATTCTCGAGCGCAACCGGATTCAGGCCGAGCTTTTCCGTCTGCAGGCCCGGATATTCGTGGCGATGCGGCACGCCCGCAAGCCGGCCGTCGCGGCCGTAGCTCCACGCATGATAGGGGCAGGTCAGCACTTTCGCGCAGCCATCGGTGCCGTCCACCAGCCGCGAGCCGCGATGCCGGCAGACGTTGGAGAAAGCACGAACCGCGCCGTCGTCGCCGCGGATCACGATCACGCTTTCGCCGAGATACTCGAGTGTTCGCCACTCGCCAGCATCGGCGATCTCGCTTTCATGGCAGACGACTTGCGGCGCAGCGCGGAGGAACGCGCGCTTCTCGGCGGTGAAGAATTCGGGATCGAAGTAGAGCCAGCCGGGCAGGCTGACGTCATCGAGCGGGTCGGCGGCCGGCTCGATCGGCTTCAGCTGGGTCGCCATCCCGCTTCTGTGCCACGAATGGGCCCCGGACGGCAATCCGGGGCCCAGTCAGGACAGGGTCAATAATAACCCTGGCGCGGCGGGAATTGCGCGTTGATGATCGTTCCGTTGGGAAGCTGGCAGGTACCGAGGCCGCCGCCGCCCATGCCGACGCTCGGGCGCATCAGCCGGAAGTCGCAGCGCATGAATCCGCCCGGCCCTTCCAGGTTGGCGAGAACCTGGCCGCTGTAATGGGTGATGGTGTCCATCGACGGGCCCCACGGGCCCCAGCCGCCCCAGCCCCAGCCCCACATGTGGCCGCCGAAGCCGCGTCCCCAGCCGAAGCCGGGGCCCCAGCCATTCCACAGCGGATCATAGTCGGCGACGCTTTCGGACGTGATCTGGAAGAACGGGCCCTGGTACACCTGCCCGTCGCTCAGCTGAGCGACCATCGTCCCGTGGGTTCCGGATTCGGTCCAGCTGAAGTTCACGCCGACGCTCTGCCCGACGACCTGACCGGTGCCGAAGCCGGTGGTGGTGCAGCCGGCAGCGGCGAGCGCAATCAATGAGGCCCCCGCAAGCCTGATCGAGAAAGCCTTCATCGTGTTACTCCTTTACTCCTGTACGTGTGAAAACGGTGGAGTGGGCTATCTGCTCCCATGGCTGAACGAGTCATTGCGTAGGTGCAATCCTCTAGCTGCAAAGTTCATGTTCGGCTTGCCTTTTCCGGGTCCTTCGGCCATAGGCGCGGCGCTGGCGCACGGCCCTGCCGTTGCGCCTGTGATTTTTTGGAAGACAGCCGGAGGGGCGTGCCGCTGGGGCACGTCAGCGATCGGCCAAAAGAGAGAATGCGAAACATGCCGCTCTACGAGCATGTTTTCCTCGCGCGCCAGGACCTCGCCCAGGCCCAGGTCGATGCGCTCGCGGAAAACGCCACCAAGATCATCGAAGACAATGGCGGGAAGGTCGCAAAGACCGAAACGTGGGGCCTTCGCTCCCTCGCCTATCGAATCGCCAAGAACCGCAAGGCGCATTACGTCATGCTCGACCTCGACGCGCCGCCCGCGGCGGTCGCGGAGCTCGAGCGCCAGTCGAACATCAACGAGGACGTGATCCGCTTCCTCACCATCAAGGTCGACGAGCACGAGAAGGGCCCGTCGGCGATGATGCGGCGCGGCGACAAGGAGCGGTCGCGCGGCGACCGCGGTGATCGCGGCGACCGTGGCGAGCGCACCGAGTTCCGCGCTCGCGAAGAGGAGGTCGAGTAATGGCCCGCGCATTCTTCCGCCGCCGCAAGTCGTGCCCGTTCTCGGGCAAGGACGCGCCGAAGATCGATTACAAGGACGTGCGCCTGCTTCAGGGGTTCGTCTCCGAGCGGGGCAAGATCGTGCCGTCGCGCATCACCGCCGTCTCCTCCAAGAAGCAGCGCGAGCTCGCGCGGGCGATCAAGCGCGCCCGCCACCTCGGCCTGCTTCCCTACATCGTGAAGTAAGGAGCGCTCGACATGGAAATCATTCTGCTTGAGCGCGTCGAGAAGCTCGGCGGCATCGGCGATGTCGTGAAGGTGAAGGACGGCTTCGCCCGCAACTACCTGCTACCCAACAAGAAGGCGCTGCGCGCGAACGAATCCAACCGCAAGCTGTTCGAAACGAACCGCGCGCGGATCGAGGAAGAGAACGCCGACCGCCGCTCGGATGCGGAAAAGGCGGCGAAGGACGTCGACGGCAAGACGGTTCAGCTGATCCGCCAGGCTTCGAACACCGGCCAGCTCTACGGTTCGGTCAGCGCGCGCGACATCGTCGATGCGCTCGCCGGCGAAGGCGCCAACGTCACCAAAAGCCAGGTGGTTCTCGACCGGCCGATCAAGGCGATCGGCATGCACGACATCCGCATCGCGCTTCACCCCGAAGTTGCGGTCACGGTGCACGTGAACGTCGCCCGTTCGCCCGAAGAGGCGGACCTCCAGGCGCAGGGCATCGACGTCATGGCGCAGATGTTCGAGCGCGACACGGCCGCCTTCACCGAGGAGTTCGATCCGAACGCCGAGCCGGGCGCAACCGCCGAGGCCCCGGCCGAAGCGACTCCGCCCGCCGAAGGCGAAGAAGCGCAAGGCTAAGCTCCCGACGTACAATCGAAAGGCCGCTGCCCTCTGCGGGCGGCGGCCTTTTTCGTGCGCCCAGCCGTTCGTCGCAAAGCCTGTGCCGCCGCCGGAACGCCGAGCGAGTGCCCCTTGTTCTCTCTCGTAGAGCAAGCGGGGCGATGCGAGGGAGTTTCGCCAGATGGCAGACGAAAGCGACAAGGAGTTCAACGACGACCAGGGCGGCAGCCCGGCCCCGGGCCAGCAGAGTGACGGCATGGGCGGCCAGCCCATCGGCGGCAACGACAGCGCGACCGGGACCGGCACGACGCTGACGCAAGGCGCCGACTTCGACGCGCAAGCCGAGGCCGGCTCGAATGGAAACGAAACGCGGACCAACTACGACACCGGCCTTGGCCAGGGCACGACAAGCAACGCTGGCGGCTCGGCGGTCGGTACGGACCAGACTTCCGGCGGCTCTAGCGGAGTGAGCGGCGGCGAAGGCTTCGTCGGCTCGCAGGGCGACAACAGCAGCGAGTATCTGCAGCAGGGCCACGCCGATGGCGGATCCGATTTCGCCAAGCAAGGGCGCGCCGCTGTGGACGAGGAGGATGGCGAGTCCGGCGGCGGAAAGGACTAGCGCAGCCGATAATAGTCCGCGACGCGGTCGAGCGCGAAGCTCAGCACGAGCTTGCCCGCGCGCGCCGGCCAGCCGAGCGCGGTTTCGGCGTCCCGCATCCCCTCGCCGGCGCAGACCACGCGCCACAGGATGTCCGATAGGCCGGGCCCGGCGCACTCGACCGCAGCGTTGAACCGGCGCTTAGCGTCGAGCTGCGCGCCGTTCAGGTCGGGCGCAGCCGCCGACGCGCCGCGCGCCCGGGCGACGGGCGCCGAGTCCCACGCCATCGTCACCCGGGGTGCAAGCTGCGCCCGCTCCCAGTCCGCCCTGAGGCGTTCGCCGGCATCATATTGCCGCTGGCTCACCAGGCCGCGCGCGAGCAGCCAACCGAGCGGCGATTCGGCGGCATTGACCGTGACCGATCGGGACCCGCGCGCACCGCCGCCCGCGCGCTGCGACGCGACTCCGCTTTCGATCGATCGTTCGCTGAGCAGGCGCGGCTGCGGCTTCGTCCTCATTCGTCTTCTCTCCTTCTGCCGAGTCGCGACCACTTGCCACAACGGCAAATCTGTAGGACAGAAGAAAACCAATATGGTTCACTGATGAGGTCGGGGGGAGCTGATGATTACACGAATCCGGGAGGTGCGGCGCGCACGCGGGATGACTCTCGACGACGTTGCGCGGCGCTGCGAGCCGCCGACCACGGCGCAGACCATCGGGCGGCTCGAGACCGGCACCCGCACTGTCTCCGTGGGGTGGCTCAACCGGATCGCCAGGGCGCTCGGCGTCGAGGCGCAGGACCTCGTCGAAAGCGGGGGGTCCGCGGAGCTCAAGGTCGCGGCAGTCCTCGGCACGCGCGGCGCGACGGCCCCGAGCAAGGCGGGTCTGGTCGTACCTCCGCGCGTGGAGGAGGGGCAGCTGGCGGTCCTGGTCGGCGCCAGCGTCGGCGATTATCGCGCCGGCGACGAAATCTGGTGCGACACGCTGAGGCCGGAGGAGTTCGGCCGCGCGCTCAATCGCGATGTCCTCGTGCCCCGGCCAGCGGGCCGCTTCCTGTTCGGCCGCCTCATCAACCGCGACGACGAACGGCTCCAGATCCTGCCGCTCGAAGCCGGAGGGCGGCAGCAGGTCGTCGCGAATCCACCGTGGCTCGCCGTCGCGTCCAGGCTGGTGCGGTCGCTTTAGCCGGGCGCCGAGTGTCGCAATGAAGGTGTGTGGTGGGCGGTGACGGGCTCGAACCGCCGACCCTCTCGGTGTAAACGAGATGCTCTACCAGCTGAGCTAACCGCCCGCGGTCCGCCCGTGCCACGCGACGGCCAGGCCGGCAAGCGGCCCTAGATCAGTTCTCCGACGACTTTCTCGATTACCGCAATCTCTTCGGCGGGCACATGGAAGGCGATCTCGGGCTTGAACTGCCGCAGCTCGACCAGGCTGCCGGTCTTGCGCACCAGCTCCTTGAGCATGACGCGGGTTGTCGAACCGCCTGTGCCGCCCTTGAGTTTCACGAGGACGTCGTCGCCGATCGCGACGGGCCCCTTGGGAGAGACGGCGACACGGCGGCCCGGCCGGAACCGCGGCCACATCGAATCGCCGACGATCGTGATCGCATACGCACCGGGATCGTTCGCGAGGCTGGGCGGACGCGGCAGCCGCTCGACAATCTCTTCGGCGCTGAGATCCATGATCTCGATGGCATCGGCCCACTCGCCGGCCATCGCCGTCGCGAGGAGCGGCAGCGCCGGCAGCTGCGGCGCTCCCCATCCGGGGCGGATATCGCGCAGCCCCGATCCTCGGTTTGCGTCGGCGAGCGCGGGCGCGGCAATCCGCAGCGCCTCGAATTCGGCCAACGAAGACCCGGCGGCTGTGAGCAGCTTCTCCAGCGTCCGCCGCGACGGGTTTCCATGGCGCCGCATGTCGGCCCAGACGGTGCGGCTCACGCCGGCTCTCGTCGCCCAGGCGTTCGGGGTCATTCCCTCGGGCCTGAACCGCATCAGGTCCAGGTAGATCTGCGGCTTTTCCCCCTCCGGCATGCACCGGGGTTATCCGGGTAGCCGGACTACCCGGCAATGTCAGAGATAACAAACAGTCTGTTGACATCACATCAGTTTAGTCTGAATAATGCAACCAATGCGTCCGATCGATCTTGCGTATCGCTCAAACGACCGCCGGCGCTCCGACGTCGGCGAAATAGCGGCGCAACGCGTTGCTCGTCTCGGGCGCGAGCTCGACGAAGACCCGGCGGCCGTCGTGCGGGTCGGCGCGGCGCAGGAACAGGCCTTGGCTGACCATCGTCTTGAGCCACCGCAGAGCGGTGGTCGCAGGCACGGCCGCGGCGATGCACAGGCTCGACACCGGCACCCGCAGCTGCGCGATCTCCGCCTGCAGCAGGTCGAGCAGCATGTCCCACGCGGGATCGGCGAAAAGGTCTTCCGAAAAGTAACGCGAGCGCAAGCGACGGGCGCGGATCACGGCGCGGACTGTCTCCGCCGAAAGCTCCGGTGCTTCGCCACTCGCGTTTGCCGGCTGCGCCGGTGGGGCGACAGCGGCGGGCCCGACCGACAGCCGCGCGAGGCTCTCGGCAATGCGGCTCACTTCGTCGCTGAGCTGCCTGAGCCGTGCCGCATTCTGGTCCGCGGCGACGTCGGACAGCCGCTGCTCGATGCCGGCGCGCGACAGTGCAAGGGCGAGCGCGGCCGTCCGCGCGATCTCGTCCGCGTCGACGATCACGTCCACGTCGGGGTCATGGATCCGGGCGGACACCGGATCGATCAGCTCGGCAGTGGTCGAAATCACGGCGGCAAAGCGGCCGTCGGCTGCGTTCGCGCCGACGCACTCCAGGACATCGTCCATTTGCGCACCGCCGTCCTCGTCCAGCTCCAGCCAGATGGCGCTAGCCGCAACTTGCTGCTGGATACGGCCGCGGATGAACTCGAGAGTCATGGTGTCGCCGATGCGACAGCCGGCGGCCTCCACGGTTCGAATGGCGCGCGCCATCGCCGCGTCGCTGCTGGCGCCGATCAGGATTGGAGGCTTGCCCGAATAGCTTAAGCCATATTGCTCGATCTGGGTCGCGTTCATTGCGGCGTTTCCTGGCGTTGCAAGATACCGAGCACCGCAGCGATAACGCGCAATCTGGACAAAAGTCAGACGATTTCGGCTCCAGAACGGAGCCGACCTAATGCAAAGTTAACGCGAGCCGTTACACTCCATCTCATCAGTACCGGGGGGTCTGCGTGATTCGAGTGCCGAATGAAGGATCTGCCGCGGCGCGTGCGCGCTGGCTCGCAGAGGTTGCCCAAGCTCTGGAAGAGGCGCGGCAGGTGATAAAGCAGCTGGGTGCCGCCACCGGCGGCATCGAGATGGTCCACCTGTATGACAGGATCGACGCATTGGCACTCGACGTCGAATCGGCGCGCCGCATGCGATCGACGCGACCGCCCCCACATCTTCATCCGGAATGGACCAATAATGTCCCGTGGAGCCTCAGCGCCTAAACGCCCTGCGGCAATTCCCCGCCGCCTGAGAACGGCTCGAGAAACGGTTCGAGCCGCGGCGGCTTCCACCCGGAGGTCGCAACGAAGGCGCGGTTGAAGAAGGCCGGCTTGCCATAGCCCAGCGCGTCACCATCCGGTCCGTCGACCAACCCGCCGGCCGCGAGCAGCACTGCATGACCGGCCGCCGTGTCCCACTCCTTCGTCGGCGCGGCGCGCGGATAGATGTCCGCCTTGCCTTCCGCGAGGATGCAGAATTTCAGCGACGATCCGACGGAAACATAGCCGCAATTGCCAACGGCCCGTTCGAGGTAGTCCACTGTTGCCTGGTTCAGGTGGGACTTCGACGCGACGGCGGTCGTCAGCTCGCCACGCGGCCGGGTTCGGATGGCCGTCCTCCCCTGCCCTTCGTCGAGCCACGCGCCGTGCCCTACGCATCCGCCGTGGAGGCGGCCGCTAGCCGGCGCGAATACGACTCCAACAATCGGCGACCCTCGGTCGATCAGTCCGATGTTGACGGTGTAATCGTCGCCCCCGCGGATGAACTCCTTGGTTCCGTCCAGCGGGTCGACGAGGAAGTAGGTGTCGCCGTGCGCAGGAATGCGTCCAGCGGCGACTTCTTCCTCGGCGATCACGGGGACTCCCGGCGCCGCTCTGGCCAACGCGGCGAGGATCACCAGCTCCGCAGCGCGGTCCGCCTCCGTCACCGGCGACGCGTCGCGCTTCGACTCAATCTCGAACCCGCGGCGAACCACCTCGAGGATGGCTTCGCCCGCCTCGCGCGCGGCGACGGCGAGCTGGTCGACGAGCCGCGCGCGGTCGATGCTCAACGCGGCGCCATCCGAATCCCGCCGTCGAGCCGCACGGCCGCGGCATTCATGTAGCGGTTCTCGATCAGGAAGCAGGCGAGCTCGGCATATTCCTCCGCGCGCCCGAGCCGCTTCGGAAAGGGCACTTGAGCGCCGAGCGCGTCCTGCACGTTCTCGGGCATCATCGCGACCATCGGAGTCTTGAACACGCCGGGCAGGATCGTGTTGACCCGCACCCCATCGTTCATAAGGTCGCGCGCGATCGGGAGGGTCATGGCGAGGACCCCGCCCTTGGAGGCGGAATATGCCGCCTGTCCGATCTGGCCGTCTTGTGCAGCGACGGACGCAGTGTTGATGATCACACCTTTCTCGCCGTCGGCGAGCGGCTCCGCATCGACCATCCCCAGCGCCGCGTTGGCGATGCAGCGGAAGGTACCGATGAGGTTGATCTGGATGGTCAGCGCGAACTGCTGCATCGGGTAGGCCTTCGCCGCTTTCGTCTCCTTGTCGCGTGCGACGGTCTTGGCCGCGGTCGCGACGCCTGCGCAATTGACGAGGATCCGCTCCTGGCCGTGCGCGTCGCGAGCCTTGGCAAACGCCGCGGCGACCTTCTCGTCCGAGGTCACGTCGACTTCGCAGAAGATTCCCCCGATGTCGGCTGCGACCTTCTCGCCACGCTCGCTGTCGCGGTCGAACACCGCAACCTTCGCCCCGCGGGCGGCAAGCGCCCGCGCCGTGGCTTCGCCAAGCCCCGATGCTGCCCCGGTCACGACCGCGGCTGCTCCCTTGATCTCCATCTCGTTCCTCGCTTTTGCTCGGCGCCCGCCTAAACGCCGAACGCAGCCTTGCACAAGGCCGCCCTCCGGCAATCTTCCGGCAGCAACCTGTCAGCGATAAGGTGCGGTTCATCGCGAATGCATGTTGGCGCGGCGATAAGGCGCTAGGTTGGAGATGCTTGACGTTGTTGGGGGGTGAGTGGTGCAGCGATTGAATTTCCGTCCGTGGGGCCTGTCCGCAGCGGTGCTCGGAATGGCACTTGCGGCCGCGCCGGCTGCTGCAGTGGCGACGGACGGCCAGGCCGAGGTTTCGGCGGCGACTGCCGTCGCGTCCTTCTACGACACCTGGCACGTGCAGCCGATCTGGTTCCGCAACCGCCCGAACACCGCCGCGATCGCCGAGCTCACGGCCATTCTCCAGCGCGCGCCTTTCGATGGCTTCCCCGAGGGGCCGCAACTCGCGGCGCAGGTCCAGGCGGCGGCGGCACAGGCGGCAAGCGGCAAGCCGCAGGATGTGTCGGACGCAGAGCGGGTGCTTTCGTCCGCCTGGGTCCAATATGTCCAGGCGATCAAGAAGCCGACCACGGGCATGATCTACGCCTATCCGGTGCTCCAGCCGCAGGGCTCGCGGCCCGACGGGATCCTGCTGACGGCCGCGGCTGCTCCGTCGCTGCCGGCCTATCTCGCCAGCGTCTCCGACGTGAACTCGATCTACAAGCAGCTGCGCGACACCGCCTGGGCCGAGGCACAGGCGTCGGGGAACAGGACTCCGGACCCGAGGTTGCTAGCGAACCTCGACCGTGTCCGGTCGCTCCCGGCGAAGGGACGCTTCCTTCTCGTCGACGCGGGATCGTCGATGCTGACGCTCTACCAGGACGGCCAAGCCATAGATTCCATGAAGGTGATCACCGGGACCAGCGAGCTGCCGACGCCGCTGATCGCCAGCTACATGTATTACATCACCTACCATCCCTACTGGCATGCGCCCGATCATCTGGTGCGCAAGACCATCGCTCCGAATTTCCTGCGCGGCGGGATGACCTATCTCAAGTCGCACGGCTATCACGTGATCGAGGATTGGAGCGAGCACCCGGCCGTGATCGATCCCGCCACGGTCGACTGGAAGGGCGCCGCGGCCGGCAAGGTCCACCTCAAGATCCAGCAGGACCCGGGACCGCTCAATTCAATGGGAATCCTCAAGTTCCCGTTCGCCAATCCGGAGGACATCTATCTCCACGACACGCCGGATCACGCCAAGTTCGGGCTCGCCAACCGCAATCTCAGCAACGGCTGTGTGCGTGTCGAGGATGCGAAACGGCTCGGCCGCTGGCTGCTCGGAAGCGACCCCGTCGCTCCGAACGGTGAGCCCGAAATGCGCGTCCAGCTGCCGCGGCCCACGCCGATCTACCTGACCTACATCACGGCGCAGGTGGTCGACGGCAAGATTTTGTACCGTTCCGACATCTACGGCTGGGACAAGTCGCCGCCGCAGTTCGCGAGCAACTAGACAAGGACGAGGCATAAGGCTGAAAGGCCACTTCGAGCGCGGCCTCATTGGCCGAGCCGAACCTCGCCTCCTCTTCGTGAGCCACTGACTCCCACATCGACGGCGTGCCCGTTCGACGGACACAAAAAAACCGGCCCGGGAATAACCCCGGGCCGGTCCTTTTTTATACTGCCCCTTAGAGGCCGCGCTCTGGCGCCGGCGGCGGCGGCGGAGGCGGAGGAGGCGGTGCCGGGCACGCTGCCGTAGCCGGGATCACCGAGCCATCCGGGCACGTCTGCGTCGCCGGAGGCGGCGGAGGCGGAGGCGGAGGAGGCGGCGGCGGCGGCGGCGGAGGCGGCGGCGGAGGCGTG
>Ga0207698_10001382_pt1 | contig 14108 bp, 10 predicted proteins | sample KBSCornC22_FD_184298 | JGI IMG/M metagenome (GOLD analysis project Ga0207698, IMG submission 184298) | Corn rhizosphere microbial communities from Kellogg Biological Station, Michigan, USA - KBS Corn C2-2 (SPAdes) (version 2) | ecosystem: Host-associated > Plants > Roots > Rhizosphere > Soil ...
ACTAAGCACGAGTCCACCCAGCACCAGCACAATAGGATAAGCGACCCTTAGCTTTTCGGCCAGCATCACGAGGAAGAGGATCACCAATATCAGCGCGATATATAGGATGAAAGTATGCAGCATAGTAAGGTCATATTAGGGCCGTAAGTTACCGATTCCGGGACGTATCTTTATCTATAAAAAAATCATGAGAAGCCTGCTCCTTATCTTGGCCGCCTGCTATGCGCTGCACGCCTCCGCACAAACCTATCAGGTCAAAAAAGTACCTGCGGGGTCCATACAGGTAGACGGCAGGGGAGCTTCGCAGGCCTGGAGCCAGGCGGCCTTTCTCTCTGACTTTGTCTATCCATGGGACAGCGCCGCGGCGCCGGCAACCTCTTTCGCCGCGCTCTGGGACGGCGACTGGTTCTATGGTTTATTCCGTGTGCAGGACGACTCGGTGATCACCCTGGTAAAAGACAACAATAAGATGGAGGTGGGCGCCTCGGACAGGGTAGAAATATTTCTTAAAAAGGACGATGCCATGAACCCATACTACTGTCTGGAAATGGATGCGGACAGCCGGGTCCTTGATTATAATGCCTTCTACTACCGGAAGATGAACTACCCCTGGCACTGGCCCAATGGACAGCTGATCATAAAGACATCCCGTATACAAAAGGGCTATATTCTCGAATTCGCCATCAGCATCCGGTCGCTGAAAGAGCTGGGACTACTCTCGGATGGACGCCTCCAGGCCGGACTGTTCCGTGCGGAATGCGTGGGATCCGTCAATGGCAGGGCGGACCTCCGCTGGATCAGCTGGATAAGGCCCCGGTCCGACCACCCTGATTTTCACATTCCATCCGCATTTGGGACCTTGATATTAGAATAGGTCACAGGCCCTGGGACGTCCATCGGAGGTAATACACCGGTCGGCAAAATAATTTTTCCACTCCCTGTGATTTTTTCGACCTCTCTGCGAATCATATGAATGAATGCATCCGACTGACAAAGACCAAGACTTCCTGCAGCTGATACTGGCCAATAAAGGGATCATGTTAAAGATCTGCCGGCTTTACTGTCCCGACCAGGCGGACAGAGAGGACCTTACGCAGGACATCATCTATCAGCTGTGGCGGTCGGCCGAACGCTATAGTAAGGAATATCGTTTTTCCACCTGGATGTACAGGGTAGCGCTGAACACAGCCATATCCTTTTACCGGGCCGACAGACGTCGAACCACCCTGCCCCTGTCCCCGCTGCATCTGACCATTGAAGACACAGCCGATCCCGCAGGGACGGAAAAACTTGCCGGGCTGCAGCACTGTATACAAGGGTTGAAAGAATTCGACAGAGCGTTGATCCTGCTCTATTTCGAGGAAAAAACATACCAGGAGATGGCTGAGATCATGGGTATCTCAGAGACCAATGTAGCGACCAGGCTCAGCCGGATAAAAGAAAAGATCAAAAAATGCATGCAGATAATTAAGGAGTGAACCTCCGGCCTGTTCCGGGTTAAATAAAAAATAAATTTATGGACGACGTTGAATTAACCAGCCTTTGGAAACAATACGATCAGACATTGGAAAGAGCCAATATCCTGAACCTGCAAAGCTGGGTACTGCATTTGCAGACCGTTGAGCTCCTGAAAACAGAGAAAGCCAAATCCAGGTTAAGAAGCCTGGGCAGCTGCAAGAAGGGAATGATCCTGATAGGCATTCTTTGGGTGGCATTCCTGATATTTCTTTTGGCTAATTCAATAGCCTGGTCCAAAATATTCTTTGCCTTGTCTGTCGCGGCTGTCTTAGGCTTCAACATTTATGCCGTCCTGGCCTACCTCTGGCATATAGTGCTGATCGATGAGATCGATAACAGCGAAAGCCTGGTGGAGGTCCAGAAAAAAACGGCCACTCTGAAGGCCGCAACGCTGAACAGCACCCGCATACTGTTTCTTCAGACGCCCTTTTACAGCACCTTCTTCTGGACCTGGCAATGGATGAAGCAGGACCCGGCATTCTGGTATATAGCATTCCCCGTTACGCTGCTGCTGACCGCTGCTTCGATCTGGCTGTACAGGAACATCGACATCCGGAATGCCGACAAGCGCTGGTTCAGGCTGCTCTTCAGCGGTAAGGATTGGAAGGATGTGATACGCGCGATGAAATACCTGGAGGAGATTGAGGAATATAAAAAAGACCTCCCGTGATATCCGGAAGACGGGAGTTGTCAAATGTACCCCGTCTTCCAGAAACGTCTAATGTCTGTCCTTCGGACAACGGCCCTCCGGTTCGTTCTGGCCGGGAGGTCCCTCTGACCAGTTGTGCCACCAGAAACGTGATTGGTCTTAGTTGTTCTCCGTATAATTCTTAAAACTATCCAGGATGGCCTGCCATCCGGCGCGCTGCATTTCGATGGGATTTTCGCTTTCAGCCTCAAAGGTCTCCACGACTTCGGTCACATCTCCTTTGGCAGTGAAGTGGATGACCACCTTTCTTCCATCCCCGATGGTATATTCCATCAGCTCGTTCTTTTTAAGGACGTCGAATACTCCGCCAAAGTCGAATCCAAAGCTGCCGTCCTTTGCTTCCATGCGATAGGTGAAAGTGCCGCCCTCTTTCAGATCGTGTGTGGCCCGGACAGTGTGCCAGTCCGGTGAAGGAGTGCTCCACTTGACGATGTCTGCCGTGGATGTCCAAAGGTTCCACACTTTTTCTACAGGAGCCTTGATACTTGCTTGTATCGTGATCTTGGTTTTAGTTGCCGTTTCCATAACATTAATTTTTAATAGTTTTTGTTGTTTGATTTGATAATGCAAACATACGGCTACGCTCTCTCTTCAAAGCTATGGTAAAGCGACAAATAAAGGCCTGTTTTACGACAGCCGGTTGGCCGTTACTCCTGGACATCCGTATAAATACCCCTATCCATGGTAATATTCAGCCTTTTAAGCATCCCCGGCATATCGAACCCTTCCTTTTTATACTCCGCCTGTACGGCTTCCTTGGCCTTGGCGATGGCTTCCTTGCTTTCCCACTGAGCCACCGTGACACACACGAGATTACCGTCCTGGTCCGTGTATTCGTAGGCATCCTGCCGGATCAATCCGGGTAGATTATTTAAAAAACTGCGGTTGATATGCATCCGCTCATAAAACTCGGCCTTGGAGGCAATCGGAACAAAAAACTTGTCGATCAGGCTGATCTTGTCCTGGTGCACGAAGGTATTTGCATTCTCCTGCGCAGGCTTGCCAGGGTTCGTGGGTACCGCATTTATCTCCTGTAAAAATCCCAGCCGGTCCGTCTGCACCACGCCATTAATGATTTTCCCGTCCTTTAATACAAAGATGGCCATCCCATCATTGGTGATCGTCTTACCCGTCGGCTCATAGTCTCTGAATGTACCCATGTGGTGACCACTCCACCGCCATCTGACAACGACCTTATCGCCTTCTCCAAAGAGGTCTTCGATAGTATATTGTATATCCGGGAAGGCGTTGATAAGACCTTGGACGGGTTTTATAAATCCCTCGGGGCCCTTTACCCCCTCGAATCCGGGATACTCATCAGATAACAGCTCGCGCAGCGACCCAAAATCTCTTTTGTTAAAGGATTGTTCGTACACACGACGTACGACGGCTTCATTACGTTGAATGGTAGACATAATTTCTTTTTTTACAAATGTAGCCTCGGGGGAAGGGGGGAAAATTGTAAAAAATCATTGATCTGGCCGGGCGCCGTGTACCGCCACCGTCCCAGCTGGCGGCATTCTACCAGTATTCGAACCCCGAAAAGAAATCCTTGGGCGTCTGCCCCGTGAAAAGCCTGAAATCCTTTATAAAGTGTGACTGATCGAAATAGCCCGCCTCATAAGCCGCATCCGTAAGGGAAGTATAGGAAGGATATTTTCTTATCAGATCCTTCATCCGGATGATGGAAGCATACTGTTTGGGCGTGGCGCCGACCGCAGACCGGAATTTCTTTTCAAAAGCATCCTGGCTGACATAGAGAGAAGCCGCCAGGTCCTTTATCCGGACAATGCCGCTGTGCTGCCTGATCGACGCCAGAGCGCTGGAAATAAGCGGATCGGGTGCCTTGCGGACGCGCAGCCTGGCCAACAAAAAAGCCTCTGCAATACCGATCCTTTCCTCATCGGTGGCCGCACCCGCCAGCTGTTCCAGCAGCTCATCCAGCTGCGAGGGAGGAAATAAATTATCGGAGGAAATGTTCAGCTCGAATAGCTCATGTGCCGGCACCCGCGCGAAGGCATTCATCCCGCCTTCCTTAAAGACCACCAGCAGATTGGCCGTTTGCTTTTCGTACTGGAACAGGCGGACCGACTTCCTCAGTCCCGAGATGCCCGTCGCCGGAAGGGATTCCTCTTTTCCTCCCTCTCTCTTCCACACCTTTCCTTTGTATCGGAATGTCATCACCAGCGCAGTATCCGGTATGGTCCTGCTGTCGAAATACAGATCGCTCTCCAGGATGATGAACTCCCGGATATACGGCTGGAGCGCGGCAGAAGGAAGGAACTTGCTGTATTTCATCGCTTACAAATTACCAAAAAATGCGGGATATTTGAGCATGAAACAAGATCGCCTCATTCCCAAACCCCAGCCTGACGAATACCCCGCCTACGCAGAAATGTATATAAAATGGCTCCCCAATGACGGCCGGATCATGGATCACCTGAAAGAGCAGATAAAAAAGACCCGGCAGTTTGTCCACGACATCTCCGCCGGAAAATGGGATTACATCTATGCACCGGGCAAGTGGACAATAAAGGAAGTGCTGGTCCATATCATCGATGACGAGCGGATCTATGCCTACCGGGCCCTAAGATTTGGCAGAGGCGACGCCACTCCCCTTCCCGGGTTCGAGCAAAATGGCTATGTCCCTTACTCGAAAGCCAATGATCGCACCGTCAAGTCCATTATGAAAGAATATGAGTCCGTACGAAAGGCCACCCTGACCCTGTTCCGGTCCTTCTCAGAAGAAGACCTGCAGAGAAAAGGAACAGCGAATAATAATGTCTACAGCGTGCGGGGACTCCTATACCACCTGGCAGGGCACGAGCTGCATCATTTGAATATCCTGAAAGAAAAATATCTCGTCTGACCCTCGCCCGCCCATAGCCCGTCCCCTTCCTCCAACATCGCCAGGCGGATGCTGGCCCCTACTTCGCCGGCGCACAGCTGATCAACCCCTTCCCCGGTGTCCGAAAATCCAACCGGGCCAGCCGGTAGGTACTATATGTACTATCCCCCTCTATAATCTTAACATTCGTCTCGATAGGCACGCCCCGAAACACCTGCACCCGCCCCGTCACCGGCCAGGTAACCTCCACCTTGTCGATAGCCACAGCCTGCCCAATGCCTATATGCTGCCGCAAAGGATTACAACCAAAGCTCCCGCCTGAATTCACATCCCTGAAAACAGACCGCTCCACACCCTTCTCCTTGAACGTCACTTTTATCCTCGCACCGATAGCAGCCCGGTTTGACACGGTCCCCTGCAGCACCAGGTTGACCCAGTGGTTGCCAGCCTGGCCCGGGTTCAGATAAAAAGAATTTTCAAATGCATCCCCCGTATAGGCCCCTCCCATCTTGACATAAATGTCTTCATTCCCATCATTGTCCAGGTCCGCAAAAGACACTGCATGACCCTTCTGCAAATTACCTACCCGGGCAGAAGTAGTGACATCCAAAAACCGCACCCCGCCGATGTTCTTAAACAGCTTGTTGGGAACAGCCGACCTGAGCTGCGGATTACCCGTCCCCAGATAAAAGTCCAGATAGCCGTCATTGTCGATGTCGCCAAAATTAGATCCCATGGCAAAAGCTACCTTATTCAACCCCACCGCAGCAGTCACCTCCTCAAAAGTCCCATCATGCTTATTCCTGAACAGGAACACCTTCCCCGCATTGCCTACCGGCAGCTGTATCGCTTCCGCCGCCGCATAATAGGACAACGATTGAGTAAACTCATACCCACAAACAAGAATGTCGAGCCACCCGTCATTGTCATAATCCCAGAACCAGGTAGGAAAGGTACGCGTCAGATTACTTGTGAGACCCGCCTGCCTGCTCACGTCCTCAAATTTCACCTCACCGCCCCTGGACTCGTTCTTTAATAATATCTTGTCCCCATTCAGGGTGGAAAGAAATATATCCATTCGCCCATCATTATCATAGTCCCCAGAAGTTACCCCCTTCACAAACTTCACCACCGCACAGCCTGCCCGTGCCGCCATCTCGGTAAACGTCCCATTCTTATTATTGATGAATAATTGACAAGGATGCTGCTCGCCTCCGGGAGAGGTCTCATTCCCTATGAACAGATCCAGCCAGCCGTCGTTATTGAAATCCGCCCAGGTGGCCGTTTGGGAAGGGTGAAAAGACAACAACCCGCTGGCCTTTGTCACATCTGTAAAGGTTCCATTCCCATTGTTACGCAACAGGGAATTGGGATTCTTCCCAAACTTCCCCTTCCATCCTCCCCGGCATACGAATATATCCTTGTACCCATCGTTGTTGTAATCCGTCTGCATCATGTGAAGCCCGCCGGTGAGATATCCCAGACCCGACGAGTCCGATACATCCGTAAACGTCCCGTCCGCATTGTTCCGGTAGTACCGCATAGGCTCCGTCAATGACCAGCTGCTTAGAACAATATCAGGGTACCCGTCGTTATTCAGGTCGTCGACAATAGTGCCCCCGGCAATACATTTATAGTTCAGCCCCATATTGGCCGCCACATCCCTGAAAGGCTTCACCAAATGCAGGCTGTCATCGTCCTCCACCTTCAAAAGGAATTGCGGCGGCACCTCCGATGGATACCCGCCGGTGGTCATATACGCGACATTCAGCAGCCATCTGGACTCCAGATCACCGGGATCGTCTGCCAGGATGGCCTTATACAGCTCGATGGCCTTCTGAGACCCTGTCTTATCGCGATGCACACCGCCCCCCGCAATAGGGAAAATACACGACTCCGCAGTATGGTTATGGATACAGTTCGTCCTGTCCCCCCATCTTAAATAGGCATTGGCCAGCCCTTTCATGATCGGCGCCCGTTGCTCCAGATTGCCCAACGATATTTTATCGAGCAGCCCCTGGAATATTTCTATCGCCTTTTGCTCTTCGCCCAATTGCAATAAAGCCTCCGCCTTTTTATCCAACGTCTTTACCCGGACTTCTTCCGTCGGATCCGCATTCAAAATGGAATCGCAATACCCGATCACGGCCTCCGGTGAAAAAACATTCTCATGATTATGATCCGTCTTCGCCGACTCTTTCAAAAGGTCGATCATTTCCTGGTTGGGCAGCGGCCTGGACTTGTCCTTGCAGGCAGCAACAAACAACACAAACAAAACGATCATTACGCGGTAGGGCATATAACTATTTTATAAAAGTCAATTCTAATGTCTTTCCCTCCTGGCCGGTTTAGTTTATCCTGAACACCCGTACACTATCGTCATTGACAGCAGCGACGACTATCCGCTTCCCATTCGCCAGCCGGATAAGGGCCATATCCTTTACATCCCCCTTTAATACAAAACCACTCTTTTCCGGCGCCACCCATGTAAACTCCCCCTTATTGCCACCCCGAAGCAGACAGCCATAGGATGCATCATACCTCCCCGTGATAACATCCGTCTGATAATCATTTCCTGCCAGCAGCAGGTCCTTGTATCCATCATGATCGATGTCCTCGCATACAATAGCATTCACCGGCGCAAACTGCGCCTCCACAGGCAGCGGATGCTTCACGAACCGCCCATTTCCCACATTCTCGAACCAGCAGCTCCGGGTCTCATCGCAATAGAAATGTAATACATCTGTCCGTGACTTCCCGGAGAAGATATCTTCAAAACCCGCCCTGGCATAATCGTCATTGAGAAGGAATTTTTTCTTCACGCCAGGCGCCTGCATGGCAAGCTGCGCCCTGCTGAATGACGGATAGGAACGCCGGACCCCATCCACATCCTTTATATAATAGAATAGCACCGGATCTATCCGTCCATTGCCATCGATGTCCGCCGCAAACAGCTCCATAGGTTCCGCCCCACTGACACGATAGTCACAGTTCAAACCAAGATTACCCGCTACAAGGTCCATGTCGCCGTCGTTGTCGATGTCCGTTGCAATAAGGCTTCTCCACATGCCATGCATGCCAGTCAGCCCCATGGAATCCGTCCGCTCATGCAGGATACCCCGGTCATTTTTAAACAGCCGGACAGGCATCCACTCGCCGGCGACTACCAGGTCCACTTGCTTGTCATTATCGATATCCGCCCATACAGCAGACGTTATCATGCCACCCTTTTGCAGGGCGGGACAAACCTGTGCCGTGACGTCGGTAAAAATCCCCTTATTGTTCCTCAGGATATAGCTGCGGGGAGACAAAGGATACTGCCCCGACACCCGACCGCCGATAAAAACATCCGGATCACCGTCGCCATCCAGGTCTCCGACGGCCACGCAGCCCGCGCTCGTCCGGACTCCATCGGGTATGGCATCCACTCGCAGGGTAAAATTCCCCTTCCCATCCCCCATGTACAGCCGGGGTTTGTAGTAAACAGAGCTGTCCTCATATTGAACATCACCACCCGTGACCAGCAGGTCCAGGACCCCGTCCCCGTCGGCATCAAATAAAACGCATCCCATATCCTCCTCCATTTTGCCACTGTCAACAAGGTTGCGGGACATAAACAGGCCGCCCTGCATCTCCGCACCCCGCAGAAGTGTCCCCCCACCCCGCAGCCGCGGCAGCCCCGCACCCTGCAAAAAGACCTTCCCCGACTCCCCCGTCGCTCCCCCAATAAAAAAGTCCGTCGTCCCATTCTTATCTATATCACCCGTAGCGATAAAAGGCCCCAGCTGCGAATACTTATGCGGCAGCAACCGCTGCATGGCGAAGTCATTAAAAATATTTTCCCGGTGCCGGTACGCAATACCCGAAGCAGCGCTCACATCAGAGAGCAGCGGCTGCACATCAGGCCGAAAGGGTGCACGTCCCCGCGCAGCATCCTGCCAGGACAATGTCAAAAACGTATCCGCATGAATGTTCATGATCTCCTGCATGCTGCTATCTGGCCAAAGCACGGTGATAGAGTCGATGTGACGGCTTTTCCCTAATCCAAAAAGCAATTGCCTGTCCACGGAAGAAAAATAGCCCCGCACTGGGTTTTCCTCCTGCATTTGCATAACCCCACCACTGTATACACAAACTTTAGCGCCAAAGCCACGCCTGTTCAGCGAGTCCCCCACCAGACCCAGGCTCACAAAATGATTCTCGACAGGCTTGCCCTTTTGTACAGTATTGTTGATGAATACAAAAGCCTCCTTATTGATATTGTTTACCACAAGGTCCAGGTCCCCGTCATTATCGAGATCCGCATACACCGCGCCATTGGACATGGACGGCTCGTCAATACCTGCCTGGGCCGAGACATCCCTAAAAGTATGATCATGCTGGTTAAGGAATAAATAATTGGGAAGATTGACATGATCCAGCTCCGCCAGCCTCTTTCGGATCAAGGCCTTCTGTTCGGACTTGCTTTTCCCACTATTGAATATTTTACTGCTGAACTCCAAAAAATCCGCATTGATAAAATCCCGTCCAATACCATTGGTGACGTGAATATCCTTCCATCCGTCGTTGTCGAGGTCGGCAAGCAATACGCTCCAGCTCCAGTCCGTGGCCTGTATGCCGGCCAGCTGCCCTATTTCACTGAAATAAGGGATGCCCGTATCTCCCGAATGAACACAGCCATTGTTTATCTGCAGCATATTGCGCATGAACTCCGGCTCATAACCCATTCCCCGCTCCGCTTGGTACCGGTCATAGTTCATAAATGAAAAGGACTCCTTCCTTCTCCGGTTGTATTCCGGCAGCATGTCCAGCGTCACAAGATCCGGCAATCCGTCGTTATTGACATCCGCCGCATCCGCCCCCATGCTCGAATAGCTCTGGTGCCGTAATGCTTTGCCGATGCAATTGGTAAAAGTGCCGTCATGATTGTTTAGCCATAGCAGGTCATTGGAAATGAAATCATCCGCTACATAGATATCAGGCCAACCGTCACCGTTCAGGTCGCTCACGGCCACCCCCAGCCCAAAACCATCGTCTTTGATACCCGCCTGCATGGATACGTCGCTAAACACCGGATGACCCTTCGCAGCTGAATAACCATCGTTCCTGAACAATCGATCATTCGCCGGCGAGCGCCCGCTCATGTCACGGGGCACGATGGAATTGCTGTTATTCCCTAATAAATAATTGACAAGATACATGTCGAGATCGCCGTCCTTGTCATAGTCGAGAAAGACGGCCTGGGTCGAATAGCCCGAAAAAGCCAGCCCATACTCCTCGGCCTCTTCCTTAAAAGTGAGATTGTGCTGATTGATAAACAAAAGGTTCTTTGCCGGATGCTGCAGATCCTTCCCCAGCACGCAAACATAGATATCGTCATAGCCGTCATTGTTGATATCGACAATGCTGACACCCGTAGCCCATACATTCGTCGTGATGCCCGCCTGCTCCGATATGTCTTCAAACTGGTTGTTTCCCTTGTTGATATACAGGCGGCAGCTCACCTGGTTGGCGGAAAAGAAAATATCTTTCAACCCGTCGTTGTTGAAGTCGCCGATCCCCACGCCCCCGCCCATATAACCAAACTCGTTGATGAAAGAGGTAGCGCTATCCACATCATTCACCTGGTTGCTGAAATGAATACCGGACTGGTCCGGCGTCAGCTGAGTGAACAAGGTATTCTTTTTCAGATGCGTACAAGCCGACAAAAGGAGCACCCCCATTCCCATACCGAACAGCGCACCAAAAGAAGATCTTCCTTTCATACTTTAATATAAACAAAAAATGTGTAGTAATGACCCCCTGCGGCTCAACAAAGAAAGAGGCTACCAGGTAGCCTCTTTCGCAAGATAAAGCTAAACAGATCTCTATTTTATCAATGGGTTAGCCGAAGTTTCGCTTGAGGGGATAGGGAACATAGCCACCTGCCCCGGTTTCGGATCGGGCCGGATGGACGGATAATAGCTTTTTGCCCTCCATCTCAGGATGTCGATATTGCTCATTTCCTCTCCGGCAAATTCGACAGCCCGTTCATGCATCACGGCAGCGATGGCCGCATCGTGGCTGGCTAGTACCACGTGAGGCATCATCACGCTCTTGCGGTCGCGTACTTCATTAATATAGCTGGCCGCCTGTACAGGTGTCCCTACTTCCGCCTCGCATTCTGCCAGCATGAGCAGCACGTCGGCATAGCGGAATATGCGCTGGTTGATGCCGTCGGGATGGAATCCGTCGTCCGACCAATCCAGGATCGAATACTTGCGATAGATCCTTTTCTTAACGACGCCGTTGTGATTGCTTTGGGCCACGTTCATGCCATTTTCTGTAAGAGCTTTAGGATGGTCTGTGGAGGCGACGCTACGGGTCAATATGCTGTCCCCGGACTCATAGAAGGTCATCTTATATCGGGGATCGCCCGCCTCAAATTCGTTCAGTATCCCATCGGAAGGAACAACGTTACCCCAGACCAGGCCATACTCCTGGCTGCGCATGATGCTCCCATCGGCCGTAGCGCCCTCGCCCGTATAGCCCCAGTTGAAATTGTCGTCGCCCTTGTCGACAAAGACGACTTCGAAGATGGACTCGCTGTTGAATTCATGACCAAACCCAGGTGCATGGGCAACACTTCCAACCACGACGTCCCCGTCAAAGTTATCCAGGAAGTTGTCGACAAGCTTATATTTACCATATACCTGTAGCAACGCCGCTTTAGCGGCCGCATAGTCACCCTTCTGCATATTCACCTTGCCCAGCAGCGTATTGGCGGCATCCTTCGTAGCATGGCCGTCCTTGGACTGGCCGTCAGGCAGCTTGGCGACAGCATCGGTGAGGTCGCTGATAATTTGTTTATAAACATCGGCGGCAGGCGACTGGGCCTTAAAGCCCGTAGCGCTAGTGACAGGCTCCGTGTACAGCGGCACATCGCCCCACATGGACACCAGCTCGAAATAGGCCCACGCCCTTAAAAATTCAGCTTCACCGACGATCACATCCCTTGCGGCAGGATCATCCTTAACATCGGGAGCCTTGGAGATGACAAGGTTCGCCCTGTTGATCATTTGATACGTGCCCGCCCACACACTCGACATCACGGAATTGGAGGGGGCCGGAGAATTCTGTTTCAGCAATTCGGCCCTGGGCGCCTCCAGCTGCGCACCACCCGAATTAGTTTCCGCGCCCCGCATATCATGCGTAAAGAACCACTCCCTTCCGATGAGGTTCCCCGCGCGCATGCTGGAATAGACGGCATTCACGCCGCTACGCAGCTCTGCCGCCGTCTTGAAATAGCTGGTGGTGGTGGGGTTATTGGTGTCAAAGACATTCAATCGTTTGTTACACGCAATCACAGCGGCTACCACCAGGATGACTGCGACGATCATTATATTTATATTACGCCTCATATTTTTTTGTTTTACAAGAGTTGCTTGATGTTAGAAATTCGCCTGTATCCCTACCTGGTAAGACTTGGGCTGTGGATATACGGCGGCGTCGATACCATTGGTCAGTGCAGATGTATTGACAGTCCTGTTACCCACTTCAGGATCATAGCCCGAGTATTTGGTGAAGGTCAGGACATTTTGAGCCGATACATAGACCCTGAAGCTCTTGACCACGCCCCTTGACAAGGACTGCAGAGAGTTCAGCGGAATAGTATACCCTATCATCACATTCTTCAGACGCAGGTAGGACCCATCTTCGAGAAATCTTGTGGAAGGCCTTGCATTCTGGTTCGGATCGGAAGAAATGGCGCGGGGAACACTCGTATTGGTGTGGTCCGGCCGCCAGGCGTCCAGCACCTTCGTGCTCGAATTGAAGAAGCGCACCATCCCTTCGGAGATCGTACGGGTAGCATTGTAGATCTTATTGCCTTGCACGCCCTGGAAGAATGCGGATGCATCGAATCCATGGTAGTTTGCTCCGAAATTAAAGGAATAGGTAAACTTGGGAATAAAGCTGCCCAGGAATGTACGGTCGGTGTTGTCGATCTTGCCATCGCCGTTCACATCCTTGAATTTAAGATCGCCGGGAGCTGTGCCGTTGGCTCCGCCGACCTGCGTCGCATGCTTCGAGATCTCCGCCGTATCCTTGAAGATACCCTCTACCTGCCAGCCATAAAAGGATTGAATGGGATGACCTACCATTGTATTGGTTACATTATATCCTTCACTCAGGTCTGCGTCGCTGCCCGCTTCGATGCTCGTGACACCCGGAGCCAGCTTCGTCACGTTGTTGGTGATGACGCTGATAAGGGCGCTGGCGTTCCATTTGAAATCGCCGCTCCTCTTGTTATAGCCCAGCTGCAGCTCGAAGCCGTTGTTCGTCATGCCCGCTACATTTATAGGCACTGTGGATGTCAGATAACCCAGCGACGAAGGCAGAGGAACAGCCAGGATCAGATTGTCCGTCTTACGGCGGAAATACTCGGCAGAAACAGTGACCGCATTGTTCAATAATCCCAGGTCCACGCCAAAGTTCAGCGATTTGGTCGTCTCCCATTCCAGGTCGGGATTGGCCAGCGACTGGAGCGAAGAGGACGGGCCATTGTTGAACACATTTCCAAACGGATAATAGGCGCTGTTGGAGCTTATGCTGGCCTGCCAGGGCGTCCACCCTAACGCAAAACCATTCAGACCGGTGATGCCATAACCAGCCCTAAGCTTCAGCTCGGAGATACTTGTCTGGCTCTGCATGAACTGCTCCTGATCCATACGCCAGCCTACGCTGCCCGAAGGAAAGACCTTCCATTTCTTTCCGGGCGCCCAGACTGAAAGACCGTCCCGGCGGACAGCGCCGCTCAACAGGTATTTTCCTTTATAGTCATAGCTAAGCCTGCCCACATAAGATATCAGATCGCCCTCATTGGTCGTTTGTGTAACGGAAACATTCGAAGCATTGTTCAGGACCTTGAGGTTGTTCGAAGCCTGGTTGCCGCTGGCATTCTCCGCACGCACCTTTTGCTGCAGGTATTCGTATACGGCAACGGCATTGATGTGGTGCTCGCCGAAGGTCTTGTCGAAAGTCAGCTGCTGCGTA
>Ga0207698_10001398_pt1 | contig 14017 bp, 6 predicted proteins | sample KBSCornC22_FD_184298 | JGI IMG/M metagenome (GOLD analysis project Ga0207698, IMG submission 184298) | Corn rhizosphere microbial communities from Kellogg Biological Station, Michigan, USA - KBS Corn C2-2 (SPAdes) (version 2) | ecosystem: Host-associated > Plants > Roots > Rhizosphere > Soil ...
GTAAAGCTTTTACAATATAAGTTCCCGTAACGTTAACTTCATTGCCGTGGCCGGTGAGGCTAATTTCTGCCTGGTAATTATTGGCAATATTGTTATTTACCTTAGCAGTGAAATTTCCAATTGTATCCTTATAAATACTCAGATCATTTATAGAAAGGTCGGTTGTAAAAGTTGGCTGTGTTTGTATATTTTTTACTACTGCGTTTCCGTTCAGCAGACCATTTATAAACAAGGAATCACTTTGTACAAAAGCTGTAATAGTTTCTATTTTAAAATTTTTGAAATCAACTTGCAGCGGGCTGTTCGGTACAGTTCCTATGGTATTTAAACCTAATTGCTGATTGCCCTGGCTTAAAATAAAATTATGAGCTGCAATATCCTTATTAATATATTTTATAGAATTATCTGCGTTAATGTTCCATTTATCATAATTCAATAGAAGATTACCGGGCTTTACACTAAATGTATAATTGTTTGGCGAAGGTTGTGAAAGTAGACCGCTTAATGTGTATTTATCAATTGATTTCTGATCTTTAATATTTAAAGTAAAATTAATATTATTATCTTTTAATGTGCCTGCTAACGTAGTCGCATATACGCTAATTGATGTGCCTGATTTAATTTTCTTCAAAGATGTATTAAAAGAGAGTGCACCATTGTTTGTACCTGCTGTAATAGTTGCATCATCTATTGTATTAGTGCCGTAAACGAGATAAGGAGATTTTATCGCCATGTTCCATCCGCTATCGCTTGCAAAGTGTCCGGTAAGCGTTACCGGTCTTAACTCAGTAAGTGCGGGCACAAATGCACGCAATGCAGCATTATCAATAATTCCGGCGGTTATGCTGAAATCATAAGGATCAACCTTTGCGGTATCTTTTATTCCGGTAACAGAGAAATAAGGGTCTATCGCCTTTTGAAAAACATCACCAAGTTGAGTTAATTTATATTTGCCCTTTATACTTGCAGTAAGAAAATCTGCCTTAAAAGTAAGACTGTTGATTCCACCATTGTTGACGGCAATTAGTTGCAGTGAATCAATATTGATGCGCTGGCTATCAGTAACTAACAAAGAATGTGTAACAAATAATTTACCATCAAGATTATCAGGATCAGTGCTTGCAAAGTCTCCATCGATGTTACCATGATAATTTAATGTAGTTGTTGATAAGTTAAGCGGTAGCGCTTTTATACTATCTATTGTGGCTTTTAAATGTATGCCTGGAAATTTACCTTCATATTTACCGTCGGCTTCTATATCTGCACTCACATTCGGATCTTGAATAGATGCATTTATTTTAAAGACTTTGTTAGCAATACTTCCATCTGCTTGGATGTTTTTGTAATTATATTTATTAAGGGTGATGTTAGGAATTTCTCCATTAAATGTTGCATTTGCAGTTTCAGGTTTTAAACCTCTACCATCTATTTTGAAGGTGCCTGTAAGCGGACCGAGTTGCGGATTTTGCATCAGCGTTCCTAACTGAATACTTTGCGCATACAGCAGCATATCATATTGCGCTTTATTTTCGTCAATTATATTGGTTAATGTTCCATTTATTTTCGCATTGCCAAGGCTGGTATTTATTGCAATATCAGTATTCAGATTGTTCATCCCACCCTTTATACTTCCTGATGCAGCAATGCTTTCAGGCAATGTAATATTTGGTGGCAATGTTCCTTTAGGCACAAGTGAAACGATATCTCTTCTTGAAGTCTGAAATTTATTTATCTGTAAATCCGCAGATACTTTTTTTACATCCGGGAGCCCTTTTATAGTACCGTGTACATCAACGTTTGTTGCTGTTAAACCTTTAAGTATTACTTTTTGAAGATTCAGATCGCTTACTTTCCCGGTTACTTTTGCATCAACATATAATACTGCGTTCTGCGGTAAAGAAGATAATTGAGCGTTCATTTGCGGAGCAAGCTTCCTGATGTCCTGAACAGCAATTTTGCTATTTTCAAGATCAATATCTAACCCCATTAAAGATGGATCTTTTTGTATGGCCGCCAAAGAAGGATAAGTAATTACAGCAGATTTTTTTATCTCAGTGTAAGGTGTTTGAATTAATAAATTTTTTACAGAAACTTCAGTTGGATACATGGAAAAGTCCGTTGTAAGATTATTTAACGCAAAGCCACTTTGTTCATTAAAGCTTGCTGATTGTACAGACGCCAAAGTGGTATCTGCAGAGTATTGAATATTATTTACATTAAGCGCAAGATTTGAAATATTCAGATGAGAAAAATCCATACCATTCGCTATACGCGGGGCTGATATATCATCGTATTTAATATTGCTTTTATTAAGTTTTATTTCTCCTGCCAAAAATTTGAAAGGCGTTGCCATGCCTGCCGGTATAGTTGTGTCTTTTGCAGGTTGTGTTACTTTTTTTGAATCTGTTTGCACAACAATTCCGGAATTATCTAACGTTACATCATCCAGCGCATACACGCCGTTTTTAAGATCAAATCTTCTTGGGTGAATAACAAGGCTTCCAACTATGAAGGAAGTATTTAGATGAGACGGTTCACTTTTATATATAATATTAATATCAGAAAAATTCATTTCTTTATTAATAAACTGTAAATAGTTTTCCGGCTGCGCTGCCGATTCAGCAACTGTTTTTTCAACGGATTGCTGCAAAGGTTCTAATTGATAAAAATGCCCTTTCAGCCCTTTCAATGCTATTGAAGGCACGTCAAAAACCATGTGCGTAGGATCGAATGTTGAAATCTTTGTGTTTAGATCTCCAATTGCAAGATCCATATCATTGCCTGTAAATGCATCTTTATAAACAACACGTGTATTTTTTACAATTATCCGGTCAATATTCATCTTTACAGAAGATGTGTCCGCCTCCTTTGGAGTGGAAGGTTTACTGCTCGCAAACGCATCAATAATAAATTGAAAATTGAAAGTTGAATCTGGCGGCAACCTTTTTACTTTAGCAACAATATTGTCAAGGTAAATTTCATTTATGTCAATATCTCCTTTTATGAGTTTAAACATGCCCAGGTTTACGCGTAATTCACCTCCATAAATAAGCGTGTCTTTTGACTGGTCTTCAATAAAAACATTTTGAAGCGATAAAGCTGTTGGGAATTTTATATCAAGTTTGCCAATTTCAACTTTTGTCTTTAATTTATTTTCGAGATAATTGACAATCTTTTTTCGGGCAAAATTTTGGACAGGTGCTGTTTGAATAAGCAGTAAAACCAATATGATGAGAATAATTAGTGAGCCAACAATCCATGCGAGAACTCTTCCTGCTTTAGCTATAAAAGACCTTTTCTTGCGGGGAGCTTTTTCGTTTGATTCCATATATAACTAGCCGTGTGACGTTTACTTTCAATTTATCAAAATCCAAACCAATATTATGGAAAACTCCTGGTGCGGAAAGAGCATTGATGTAATTCTAACCAACATCCCTGCCAATATCTTAAACAGCTATATATTTAATGAAAATAGTTCAATACCAGTTTCTTTGCCTTTGAGCTCCACTATGCCCAGGCTTTTAACTTGCCACTCTTTTAGGTTAATATTTTCCACAAAAGTTTTAGAAACAATAAAGTGATGGTTTAGTTCAGTACAGGCACTCCGGATGCGTGCCGCAGTATTCATTGTATCGCCGCTCATGGCAAGATCTTTTTTTATAACGCCTATTTCGCCAACCGTTACCTCACCTATATGAATGCCTACGCGAAAATCCGGTACTATCCGATATTTCCTTTTGAAACGGTTACTTTTTGCCTGAATATTTTTCCTCGCCTGGATAACAGTGTTAAGGCATTTCCTGGTATTTTTTGGAGCAAATTTCCAGGAACATACTACCTCATCTCCTACATATTGATAAATGGTTCCCTCAAATTCAATAACAGCCTCTGAAATATTATAGATGAATTCCCTTATGAACTCAAAATATAAAGAATGTCCCAGCGTTTCTGCGATAGGAGTGGAATCTCTCAAATCCATAAACATTATGATCCGCGTTTCCACCTTTGGCTTTATATATCTTCCTGAAAGAATATCTATAAAAACACCGGGCGAATATTTTTCATTAATAATAAGTATAAGCTGTGTTACAAAAAATATAGCCAGCCAGTAAATTATTTTTTGCAGCAGCCAGTTGTGATAAAGCGCATAGGCTATTAGTTCATCATAAGATTCGGAAGCATTTAAGTTTTGAAAAAAATATGAATTGGTAAATTGTATTATAAAAATGATTGCAAAAGCCGAGAAAAGGAGTATGACGCTTTTAAGTAAAAAATTAATCCATAAAGGATAATTCCGTAATAATTTTCGAAGTTTGAAAACAAAAAGATAGCCCATTATAAGGCTTAATGAAAACATGAGCGTTTCTCTAAACCAGGTAGCTTCTTTATGCATCTGTTCATTTTCTCTTAAAAGAACAATTACAAAATCTATTATTGTCCAGAAAAAGGCTATGTATATCACCATTCTAAGCCTTATCTTATTTAAGTTTGATAAAGAGAAATTCTTTTTTATAGCACTCATTACCTGGTTTCTAAAAAGTTGTAAATTGATTGTTGCGCATTGATCTTTTCGCCTTTGTTATTATCTGCTTTCTTCTGCTCAAACCCTGGAAAAAGGGTTACTGATTTGTCATTATCATCCCACTGCTTGGTAAAATATTTTACAAGTTCTTTTTTACAATTTTCATCTTCAATGCGAACATATACTTCAATGCGGTGATATAAATTTCTTGTCATTAGGTCTGCAGAACCCATAATAACCTGTGCATTTTCTTTTGTTCCAAAAATTAATATACGGGAATGTTCGAGATACTGATCTACAATACGCTTCACTGTAATGTTTTCGCTCTCATTCTTAACTCCAGGAACTAAACAACAGATACTTCTTACAATTAAATTAATGGTTACTCCGGCTTTGCTTGCTTTATATAGAAGATTAATAAATCCGGGTTCTTCAAGGTTATTTACTTTTATTCTTATCAATGCATTTTCGCCTCGTTTTGCCTTATTTATTTGTTCATTAATTAATTTTTCGAGCTCTTCATTCATATTGAACTGGGAAACAAGTAAAGCTGTAAAGTCAATTTTTTTATCTTTTTTCCTTATGTCTCTTAACTGCAAAAATTTAAATAACTGCGTTAGTTCTTTTGCAATTTGTTTATTAGTTGTCATCAGTAAATGATCAGTATAAAACTGTGCAGTTACTTCATTAAAATTGCCGGTGCTTAAAATAGCAAATGATTGTTTTATGCCATCCTTTCTTCTTCTTATCAATGCAATTTTTGAATGCACTTTTATTTCCGGGTAACTATAAATTATTTTTACGCCCGCATTTTTCATAATGCGGCTCCATCGTATATTATTTGCTTCATCAAATCTTGCTTTCAGCTCAATAAAGGCCACAACATTTTTCCCGTTTTTTGCTGCGCTGATGAGAGCATTAATTATGTGAGATTCTTCTGCTACCCTATAAAGTGTTATAAAAATATCTGTAACATTTATATCAATAGCTGCCTGGTTGAAAAAAGAAAGTACGGGATTATAAGATTGATAAGGAAAATGAAGCAATACATCTTCTTTAAGAAGAATATTAAAAATATCGCCGCTGTTGCTTATATGCGGAGTTGCCAGCGTTTTTCTTTTTTTATAGTGAAAGCCTTCTTTATTAAAATCAGGAAATGATAAAAGGTCTTTAAGGTTGTGATACCTGCCGCCGGGAAACATATCATCGTTTGTAATATTGAAAGCCGAGCTCAAGAACATTTGAAGATTCAGCGGCATTCCCTGTTGATAAAGAAACCTTGACGGAGGGCCAAAATCTCTTTTTTTTAACTGGCGCTCAATTTTTTTAAGGAGGTTACCACCGTAATCTTCGGATAAATGAAGCTCTGAATCGCGATTCAGTTTAATGCTGTAAACGCTTATAATTTGTAGCCCCGGAAAAATATAATAGAGATTTTTTCTTACAATATCATCCAGAAATATTACATAATTAAATCCATTAAGCGGTGTTAATGTGAAAAATCTTTTTGTTTTTTCGGAAGGAATATTTACAATAGCCTGTTTTAAAATCCCCTCATTATTTTCCTGTAAAGTAATTACAAAATAAAGCTTGTTATTTTCGGGCAAGAAATTCTTTTCACTTTGCCCATCTAAATATATTGGTTGAATAAATGAAAGAATATTAGAAAGGAAAAGCTCTCTTATTTCGGGAAGATGTTCTTTGCGAATTGATGTGTCGTAATAAAAAATAATTCCATTTTGTTGTAATAAAGGAATAATTTGATCATGTAAAATGGTGCCAAAAAAGTCAAGCTGATTATTAATTTCATCCTGCACTTTTTCAGCAATATTCTTATCACTACCCGGTATTTCTTTCCGCGTTTTTTTACTCAATATAGAAAGTGCTATTATCTCCGGATAGCGTACCCGGAAAAACTCATCGAGGTTAGAAGAAAAAATAGAGAGAAATTTCAATCGCTCATACAAAGGCACATCGGCATCTGCAGCTTCCTGCAGAACTCTTAAATTAAAACCAAGCCAGCTAAGGTCTCTGTTATACATCATTTGGCCATGCATTATAAAGGTGAGCCGCTTCCGTTAATAACAGTGCCTGCAGCCGAAGCCTGGCTAAAATAGGCGGCAATGCCAAATGCCAAAACCGACACTATAATACCAATCATAAAGATGTTGTAGGCAAGCCGTATAAGTTTATACTTGTAACCAAGAACGACGCCCAGGTAATAAATATCTTTAATAAGCGAACCGTAGAGATAATCAGTATCAAGCATCATTTCTCTCATAGCGGCATTATACTGGTCGTACGTTGCTCTATAAAAATTTCCAAAAAATAACAAATTTGTTTTTTTCTGCTTGACGTCTTCAGGCGTAAATTCGCCACCACTTATTTTGGGCCTCGTTGATAAAATAGAAATGACAATAGTAGTAACAGCTACTAATAAAAAAATAATCGTTGGAATAGTTAAGGCAGGGTCTTCCTGTAATTTACGCAGTAGTACGCTTAATATTACAGAGATAATAATACCGTTTACAGATATAAGAATATTTGCCTTATGGTCTGCAAGTTCACTAAGCTTCAGATGATTTTCCGAGGTAAGCCGAAGCATCGTTTGAATACCCTTGCTCATAAGACCACTCTTGTCTTTTTCAAGACCAGATAATGTGCCCACTTTAGGTTGTTGTTCTTCGTGCTCAAGCTCCTGCGTTTTTCCCCTAAGCTTTTTGAGATTTTTCTTTTTTCTTTTGTCAAGAAGTTCTCTGCAATAGCTTGTATAAAACTGGTGAGTTTCCAGCATTTTTATAGTGGCCTCATTAAATTTTACAGGGTCTGATTCATTCATTCTTAAGCTGCATTCTTCAAAAGCCTGCTTATTGGTTTTCTTAAAGTCCTTTGTTCCTAAATGATAAGTGTCTGCGTCGCAAATTATCTCTTCCAATAAAGTTATCGGGTTTCTTGGCAACTTAGTAGCCATAATGCAGGATGCAATGGCATCAATAGTTTTTTCATCTTCAATATGATCTTTCATAAACTTCCGCATGATTTCGCAACTCATTTCCTCATGCTTTGCAGGCTCTGTAAAGAGATGGCCTGTATCGTGAAACCAAGCTGCTGCAAACAGTATCAGCATTTCATTTTCGGAAACTTTGTAATGACCGGCAATTTCTTTTGTATGCTTTACTACGTTTTGTGTATGCTCAAGATTATGAAAAACCATCACAGGAGAATGCATTTTTTCGAACAACCCCGTTACGTGTTCTTCAATTTTTTTATAAATTTTATTATTGTCCATGTTAGTATGTTATATTAAATTTTGTTCCGATAGAAAAATTAAACAACCTGTCTTCATTAGAAAAAGCAACTGTTCCTGAAACAATAAAAAAATTGTATGGCGAATAATACAATCCGCCTCCATAGGCGTCGTGCCATATATGCGATGTTTCATTAGGCACCCATACTCTTCCTATATCATTAAATGCAATTAGCCCAATGGCTCCCGGAAAAAGATAAGATTTTGAATCAAACAATTTATACCGGAACTCAGTAGATTCATAAAAAACAGATTTACCAGAGAACCTGTTTTTTCTGAAACCCCTCAAAAAATTATTCTGACCCAAATCCATCGCCTGGAAATATTCATAATGCTCACTAAAAATATGCCCATATCCTAAATGCAGAACAGTTACGAGTCTCGTAGGGTCTTTAAAGCTCGCATACACTGCCATGTCCGTAGTCAATTTAGTGATTTGCCTGCTGATTTTATTTGTCCCGAAAAGTGAAGTTAATTCAGTAGTCCAATATACACCGCGTGTTGGCAAAAGATCCTTGTTGGTATTATGGATAATAATGGCGATTTTCGGGCCAAAGTAGGTTTTATCGGAATAAACATCTGCAGAATCAAGGCCAGCCAATGATGGTTGTGATAAAATTTTTCCTGCATTATCAAAGTGGTTATTCCAGTAATGGAAATAAGACGCACCAAAATTAAGTTCTGCAATCCTGTGGAAACGCTTTCTAGCCAAAAGATCACCAGAAAAATAGTTATAGCGTACCTTATAAAAATGTACGTCTTTGGCTTTATCGATTTTAGTGTCATTTCCAATTCCAAAAAAATTATTTAAGACGCTGTGGAACACAGAGGCCCTTGCAACAATATCGTATTTATTAATTACATGATTAAATTCACCATTGTAATTAACCTGGTATTTATGTGTGGCAAAACTATATAACCCGGTAAGCGATTGGAAAGTGGCATAAGGATCTTTGCGAAAGCCATAAGTTTTTAAAGAATAGCCTAAGCCTGCTATCAGTTTGTCATCTTCGTTATATCCAAAACTCAATAGCGGCAACCTGTAAGAATTATAATTAAAGCCCGTTATGTCATAAAAATTTGCATTAGGATCTGCAGTTATTTCATTTTTTGTTTTATGATGGTTCAAAACAAAATTGCTATCTGGCTTAAAATCATAAATTACATTTCGCACTTTTCCTTTTATGTTAAAAGTGTCTTTTCCTTTTCCTCCAATGATCCTGAGCTTTATTTTTGAATTGGCGGTTGAGTCTGCTTCAAAAATATCATCGCCATTGAGCCCATAAAGATTTATATATTTTGTAGAAGCAGCACTAAAGTTTCTGTCAAACATAACCGTTGAAGAGTCGTTGTTCCGTTTTCGCTTAAACACCTTTACTTCAAGACTATCGCCATTGTTAAAGATCTTAAAATATTCATTTTTATTACTACCAACTACATTCACTTCTTTTGAAAGGAAACGATAATACTTTAAGCCATTTTTCAAAATAAGATTTCTCCGGCTTTTAAGTTTTGCTGCCGTCTTTTTGGCATCAAGCCTATAAATTTCGGGTGGCATTGCTTTTACTGCACTATCGATCACTTCGTTTGTTTCATTAGCCTGAAATTGGGTGATGATTCTTTTCCATGCAGATTCATCAAGGTTGTTCATAAATAGCCTATCAAAGTTTCTTTCTTCCCAGTTGAACCATTTAATATTAGGATAATGTTTTCTAAAGCCCTGCAGGTAAGGCAATGCAGCGATGCTAAGGCTTCTTACAAAAAGCCCGTCAGAGTAAAAAAATGCCTGGTCACGGTTTCTTGGAATTGGAAAATATAATTTACCAACGCCAGTGTCAAGAGTACCAAAAAGCCATTGATCGAAATGCCTGTCCCAGTCACCAATCATCATATCAAGCAGCCGTGCCCTTAATACACTTTCCTGGTCAATGTGATTTTTACTATCGTCAATTACCTGGTCTATTACTTTCGATGTACTTTTTGAACCTTCATTCGGAATTGGATTACGTAATTCAAGCAGGCAAACTTTATTTGAAAATTGTTTTCTGTAAAGCCCCAGGGCAGGGTCATCAGGCACAAAGTAATATTCCGGCCTGGCGTGAACAACCTTGGCTGCACCAGCTAGTTGTGGTATAACAAGCGCTGCATAAGGATGCTCGGCTGAGACTATATCTTTCATCAATTTATCAGGAATATATGGCCTTAAAACTTCATTAATGGAAACCGACGGATCTTTATCAACTGTTCGCAATTCCCAGGTATGCTTGTTCTTATCTTCAAGAAGTAATGATTGTGATTGTCCGCTGCTGCCAAGACTAAGAATTTTAAAGCCGCCTTTTTCTTTGGTGATGCTGAAAACTTTTAAATGAACAGGTGTTGCCCATTCTTTCCTGTAATTTCTTCCCGAGATAAGCTTATGCATAGCAGAAACCCTTTCATAACTTGTATCAACAGCAACCGTTACACTATCCTTAAACTTCGTCAGTGGTTTGGCATCGGCAATTTTTAAGGTATCGGAAGAGCCATTTTTTAATAAAGAAAAATTAAAAAGATTTTCTGTATAACTGTGATGCGCAGAATCCTGGGTTACAGTATAGAAATCAACATGTACATTTTTATTTTTTGAAATTTCAAGAGCAGCAAATCCAAATGCTGAGGTTGCGTATTTAGTCTTATTGCTATGAGAAACCCTCGTGTGTTTGGAGCCAGCACCACTTACAATATAGTAGTTGCTGCTATCTTTAATAAGCTGAAGAGTGTGTTCATGACCAGCTACGAAAATTATATTTGAGTGATTCTTTGTAACATTTTCAACCCCATCTATTAAATTGGCATAAGCAGGATAATGAAGATCTTCCGGTGTGCCGAACACTCCTCTTACAATTGGATACAGAGAACCAATAACTGGCAAAGGAATCCATAAGTTTGGTTTCATATCCGTAAGTGGAAAAAGGTGTTGCTTAATGCCGAAAAATCCACCGTGTATGCCATTACTTTTTAGCGTATGATGGTCAGCAAGTATTATTAATTTTTTTGAATTTCGGTTGATGATGTCATTTAACTCCGTATAAAATTGTTGCGGTGTTTTGTAAGGACAATCCGATTCGATGCCGGGCCGTTCATTTTCAGGCCTTATAAACCATTGACTATCGAAAGCAACTAATTCAATGTCGTTACTAATAGAATATTCAACCGGGCCGGGGCATCCATCAACAGGAATAAACCGCACATTTGGTTTACCGCGTGAATTGATATAGTCACCTTGTCTTTTTACTTTAGCAAATCCATCAGCACCTTCATTGTTCCAGTCGTGGTTTCCTGGTATAAAAAAAACTTTAGCATCCGTTCCTTCAGCAATATTTATTTGAGAATCGATAACAGCTTTTGCCTGTTCGTAACCGGGCATTATATCATCCGGGAGTCCTACATCATAAATATTATCGCCTAAATAAATAACTGTCGTTTTACTGTTTAAAGGAATAAGATTTCTTGCGGCATCAATCACCGGTTCTCTTCCATAGTTAAGCTGCCCCGCATCACCAATAAGAATTATTCTTGCTTGTATGGTATCTGATTGTGCATAACAAACGCAACTGATAAATATTAATAAAATAAATGCAATGCCTTTTTGCATCAGATTTTTTTTCGTGGCTTAAAAATTAATAAAGTGGGTGTTCTGTACTTATCGGCTGCTTCATTAGATATAAGTAAATCTCCCCAGGGAGTAAATGTAATTCCTTCAGGCTGAGCGAAAATTAAAGGGTCGAGCGTATATGCTTCCTTTACGTTTCCTTTCCCGTTTGTAACAACCAATAGCTGATTTGCAGAAGCGAGTATCCACACATCGCCTGTAAGCGGATTAACTGCTGCGCCAGAAGGCTTTAATTTTATTTTTTTCTCACCAATTCTTTTAGCAATGTTATCTGCATCAATTGAAAAATCTGAGGAAGCGTAAGTATCATTTTCCGGGTTAAAATTCCATGCCGATACTGTATTTTTTTTATCAGCATCGCAATCTTTGCATATCATCACCAGGCCGTTTCGCTGCTCATCATAATATAAAGATTCAAATTCATTTTTCTTTTTATCTGCCTTTGGAAATTTAATTTTCCTTCTGAAAATCGTATCTCCACGGGAAGAAAAATTAATAGCATCTATGTTACCAGTACTTGTCAAAATAAAAAAAGTACTGTCATGCAAAACAACTTCTTCAAAATCCCGCGGCTTGTCAAACCTCCATTTCATAGTAGAAATATTTTGACCAAGCCGTATTTTATAAAGATTGCCATTACCATCAGATATGGCGAATACGCTGCTGTCTTTAGGATAAAAGCTAATGCCGGAAATTTCCATAAGCGCATCACTAAGTTTTAATACTGCAGGTTTTGAAAGATCGTACTCTTTGCAAGGCAGGGAAACTTTATTTTTGTTGGAAGAACATCCTTCGAAGGAATGAAATTTTGCAAAAAAGAATAAAAAAATAATCAGGTTACGGTTTAGCATATATCAGTCCATAAAAGGCATTTAACTAAAACATAAATTTACAATACAATAATCTCATTTAAGCAACACTATTGTTTTATTACTTTACTGGGTATAACACATCGTTTAACTATACAATTATGAAATACGATATTCTTAAAAATTTTATAGATGGGGAATTCAAAATTTCATCTTCACAAAAATCTTTAGAAGTAATTTCTCCTCTTGACGGAAATTTACTTTCGAAAGTCTTTCTCTCATCTGCTTCTGATTTGAACGATGCTGTAAACGCCGCAAAAAAAGCTTATTCGTCCTGGAGCAAAACGCCAATAAAAGAAAGAGTGCAGGTTTTTTTCAGGTATAGAAATTTATTGGAAAAAAATTTACAAAGTCTTGCAGAATTATGCTCAGAAGAAAATGGAAAAACATTAAGCGAATCAATTGCAGAAGTTGAAAAAAGCATAGAGCTTACTGAATTTGCATGTTCCATGCCGCAGCTCATTGCCGGTGAAATATTGGAAGTAAGCCGTGGCGTTGAATGTCGCACGGAGCATGTGCCACTTGGTGTTGTTGCGTCTATAGTTCCTTTTAATTTTCCAAACATGGTTCCTAACTGGACAATCCCCAATGCAATTGTATTAGGAAACTGCATGATCTTAAAACCTTCTGAAAAAGTTCCTTTGAGTTCAGGAAAGTTAGCGGAGTTATTAAAAGAAGCTGGTTTGCCCGATGGCGTTTTTAGTATTGTAAACGGCGATGTGGAAATTGTTGAAGCAATTTGCGATCATCCGGGGATAGACGCAGTTTCATTTGTTGGCTCTACAAAAGTTGCAAAAATTGTTTATCAGAGAGCAACGCATAATTATAAAAGATGTTTGGCATTGGGCGGCGCAAAAAATCATTTGATGGTTTTACCGGATGCAATTCCTGATATGACGGCGCAGAATGTTGCCGCAAGCATGAGTGGCTGTGCAGGCCAGCGTTGTATGGCTGCAAGTGCAATGGTAGGTGTTGGAGATGTAGATAATATTATTGATAAAATTTGTGATGAAGCAAAAAAAATTACTCCCGGTAAAAATCTCGGTGCAGTTATAAATAAACAATCAAAAGAAAGAATTGAAAAATATATAACAGAAGCGCAACAACAAGGAGCAAAAATTTTAGTTGATGGAAGGAATACTAAAGTGGAAGGAAAAGAAAATGGAACGTATGTTGGGCCAACCGTAATTGATTATGTAACGCCGGATATGTCTGTTGCAAAAGAAGAAATCTTTGGCCCGGTTATAAGTATTATGCGTGCAAAAAATGTTGATGAAGCATTGGCGATTGAAAATGCAAATCCTTATGGAAATGCGGCAAGTGTGTTTACGCAAAATGGCGGAATGGCAAGATATATTATTGATAAAGCAAGCGCAGGAATGATTGGTGTAAATGTTGGCGTTCCTGTTCCTCGTGAGCCATTTTCTTTCGGCGGGTGGAATGAAAGTAAATTTGGAGTAGGAGATATTACAGGAAAAAGCTCTATTGAATTTTGGACGAAGTTGAAGAAGTCAACAATTAAATGGAATCCGGAAGCTGGGGTGAATTGGATGAGTTGAGGAATTCAAAATAAGAAAATTTGAAAAATTGCTCAATTTGAAAATGCGTTTTACAAAGATTTATGGCTAAACAAAAAATAAATATCCAGGCAACTAAAGCTGATGAAA
>Ga0207698_10001399_pt1 | contig 14007 bp, 12 predicted proteins | sample KBSCornC22_FD_184298 | JGI IMG/M metagenome (GOLD analysis project Ga0207698, IMG submission 184298) | Corn rhizosphere microbial communities from Kellogg Biological Station, Michigan, USA - KBS Corn C2-2 (SPAdes) (version 2) | ecosystem: Host-associated > Plants > Roots > Rhizosphere > Soil ...
CTCCCAATCTCGTGCTGCCGGATGCCGACCTCCCGCATGCCATTGCGCTGGGGCTGGCCGCTGCATTCCGCAACGTCGGCCAGTCTTGCAGCGCACCGACACGCATGCTCGTGCCTCGCGAACGTGTCGCGGAGGTCGAACGGCTCTTGCTGCAAGCGGTGTCCGGCCTCGTCGTGGGCAATCCGCGTTCGGAGCAGACCACGCACGGCCCGGTCGCCAACCGGGCGCAGTTCGATCGCGTCCAGGAAATGATCGGCGCGGGCATTGCCGAAGGTGCGCGGCTGCTGTGCGGCGGCCTGGGGCGTCCGGAGGGGCTGAAGCTCGGCTTCTACGTTCGCCCGACCATCTTCTGCGACGTGCATCCGCAGATGCGCATCGCCCAGGAGGAGATCTTCGGTCCGGTGCTAGCCGTCATTCCCTACGACAGCGTGGATGAAGCGGTGGAGATCGCCAACGGCACGGTCTATGGCCTGGGCGCCCACGTGCAGGGACAGGATCTCGGCGCGGCACGCGCGGTGGCCGCGCGCATCCGTGCCGGGCAAGTGCACATCAACCACCCCGCCTGGAACCCGCATGCCCCCTTCGGCGGCTACAAGCGATCGGGCAACGGCCGCGAGTACGGCCTGGAAGGCCTGCAGGAATACCTGGAGACCAAGGCCATCATTGAAACCATGGACAAGGAGCAAGCATGACCGCAGCCCTGATGCTGCATCGCGCCGGCGGCGCGCCCCTGACGACTTCGTTTCGCGAAGGCGCATTCGGCAAGGAGGACCCGTTTGCATGGCAACGGGAAATCGCCTGGGAAGGACCGGATGCGATGGCGGCCGGCCGGGTCAGCTTCATCGGTGACCTGGACGTGGCGAGCTTTCCCCACATCGAGACGCTGGTGGTCGTTGAAGGTGAACTGAGCCTGGCGGTGGGCGACGCCAGCCCGCTGGTGATCGGTCCCAACGAAGGTGCCGTGATCGGCCGCGGCACGGCAGTCCGCATCCGCGCCAGCTCGCGCGTGCGTTTCGTCTTTTGCACCGCGGCCGGAGATTCGTCATCGACACCCGGCGTGACACCACTGCGCGCCGACGCCGACTTCAAGCCTTCGACCCCGCCTCCAGCGCAAGCACTCCTGGGCCCGTCCCCGGCGTGCCGCAGCGACAACGTCTTCACCGACGAACACGCGCAATACCGGGCCGGCACCTGGGACTCGACGCCCTACCATCGGGTGGTTCGCCCCCATCGCCTCAACGAGTTCATGCACCTGCTGGCCGGCAGCGTGCGGTTCGCAACGCCCGATGGCAGCGTGCTCTCGGCGTCGGGCGGCGACGCGCTCTTTGTCCCCGAGGGCGCGCCCATCGGCTGGGAAAGCAGCGAGCGGGTCGCAAAGTTCTATGTGGTGCAAAGCTTGGAAGGCTGAGACTTCCGGCATTGGCACGCACGAGGCGAAGTAGGCGGGTGCAAGCCGGCCCCCGCCATCCAGACCCCGCACACTGCAAGCAGGCCCTCGGCGAGGCCGCGCTTGATCGGCGAACTCACTTTCCATTCCCTTTCGAGGGGCACGCGAGGTTTCATTGGTGGATCACCAAGGCCACCGCCATCCAGATGCCCAGGCCTGCCAAACACGCCCAGCAGAGCCAGAACAGAACGCGCTCCCACCACGGAGGTGGCCCCTGGCGGGCTTCCATCCGGTACTTCAGCGTCATGCCTGCCCCATGAGCGACGACACCGCCGACCAGCAGTGGCGTGGCGTAGGTGCGGAGCCACTCAGGCAGCACCAGCGCCAGACCGGCACCCAGGATGACGGCGCCAAGGCCTGAAGCAAGCTCGGCAGCCTTCAGGCGACTTTCCGAGCTGTTCGAGTTCATCTGCGGTCGGCGCGGTCGACCGGCGGCTGCTCATGTGGCTGGTCGTGGTCATGGCCTCGATGGCCGTGGTGACCATGGCCATGGAACATGTGCATCAGCGGGCAGGCCAGCAGGAACAGATAGGGCACGGCCTGGCTCACGTGCGCGAGATGCTCGGTCAACAGGTAATAGACCCCGACGGCCCCGGCGATGAGCATGAAGATGCCCAAGGGAGAGCGCCAAATCGAGAGAGGGGTGGGGCCGTGGGAATGTTCAGGGGTGCTCATCGCCGCCGCTCCATCTGAGGCTAGTTGCTGGCAGCGGATGCCGCGGGCATGCCGCCCATCTTCTTGGCGTCCTTGCCGTGCATCCGGTCATGCATGCCACCGGGCTTGTGCATGTCATCGTGCATCTGCTTCATGTCGCCGCCCTTGCCCATCATCCCCATGCCGGCGGAAGCCGATGGGGCTGCCGCCTTCGCCTTGGCTTTGGCCGGTGCCTTCTTCACCGACGAGGCCGCGGCGGATGCAGCGTCCGGGTGATGAGCGGCATGGTCCTGCTCCGATTGGGCGAACGCCAGGGAAGCGCAAGCCGCGAGGACAACCGCGGCGGTCATGGTGATCACAGTGCGCATTCGAATCTCCGATGTGGGTTCGGTGAGAGAGTCGCACTGCGCAGCCGTCAGGGGCTTGACATGCATCAACGGCGCCTTCGCCGTGCCCTGGCGGCCGAGGGCCTACGACATGCCGTTCCCGCGTCGCTTGACCTTGCTACCGTGGGAAGCTTTACAACCGGCTTCGACCACAACTTTGAACCGCACGCGCCATGCCCACCGTCTTTCGATACCTCGTCGCCACCGCACTGCTGGTTGCGGCAGTCGGCGCATCCGCCCACGCGAAGCTGCAGTCGGCCGAACCTGGAGCGGGCGCGACCGTGGCGGCCCCTGCGCAGGTCAAGTTGCACTTCAACGAGGCGGTGGAACCGGCGATGAGCACGGTGAAGGTCTTCGGTCCGGCCAACGCCGCGGTGGAGGTGGGCCAACCCGCGGGCGCCAGCGGCGACGCGAAGACGCTGGTGAGCACGCTGCCCAAGCTTCCGGCTGGCGAATACCGGCTTGAATGGTCGACCATGGGCCACGACGGGCACCACACCAAGGGTGAGCTCCGGTTCACGGTGAAGTGATGGAGCAGGGGCCTCTTGGCTGGCTCCAGCTTCTCGACCTCGTCGCCGTCCAGTTCGGGCTGGCGCTCGTGCTGGGCGCCTGGGCCTCGTCTCGCAGGCTGGGTAACGCGGGGAGCGCTTGGAGCATCCGCTGTGCGGATTGGAGTCTGACCGCAGCGCGCGCGGGCGTGGTGCTGGGTTTTCTCGCGCTCGGCGTGGCCATCTGGCTGCAAGCAGCTGTGATGGCCGATGTGCCGCTCGGCCAGGCCGGACCGACCGTCATCAAGCTGTTGCGTGACACGCACTACGGCCATGTGGCGCTGGTTGGTCTCGCGGCTTGGGTTGCTATCGCGCCGATGGTTTGGTCGGGCAGGGGTCACAGTGCAATGCTGCTTGGAGTGCTTGTCATGGCCTGGAGTCGAAGCAGCGCTTCTCATGCTGCGAACGGCGGTGACTCGTCCATGGATGTGGCCGTCGATGTCGTCCACATCATGGCGACCTCGCTGTGGGTGGGGATGGTTCTTGTCGCCACTCGGCTGCCTCTGCCCGCATCGGCCATGGCGGACCGATTGGATGCGAGCCGTTGGGTGCAGGGGCTGAGCTCCGACGCCACCTTCGCACTCATGGTGGTCGTCTTGACCGGCGTCTTCAAGGTCTACCGAGGCGTGCCGGACTGGGCATTGCTGCCTGGGTCGGACTATGCGCGCGCGTTGTTCGTCAAGTTGGCGCTGGTTGCGGTGGCAGTTCTGCTGGGTGGATACAACCGGTTCAGGGTCTTGCCTGGTTTGCGTGCGGTGCTGGTTGAGCGCGGCGAGTCATCCCTTGATCCTGTCTGGACGCGGAGATTCTTGAGGGTGCTGCGCATTGAAATGATGGTTCTTTTGCTGGTCGTCGCGTGGGCCGCCGTGCTGGCCAGCACCGAGCCGCCCGGTTAGGGGCAAACGTTCCCGGTGAACTTCGATGCAGCCATGACAATGCCTGGATGCGATTGATCAAGAAACTCTTCGGCAAGAAGCGCGCTCCCGCGGCAACGCCACCCGTTCCGGATCAGGAAGCCGCATTCGACACCACGATCCAGGCTTGGTTGCTTGAACTGTTCCAACGCCACGGGTTGGTGTCCCATCGACGTGACGCCTGGGTGCTTCCGAACGCTGAACTGCCGGCCATCCGTGGTGCGTGGCACCCTGGCGACACGCATGGTCGTCTTGACATGCAGGTGGTGGTGCGCAAGGGTGTGGTCATCGAAGAGTCCTTCGCGGGCATTGGCGCCGGTGACGCCGGTTTGAAGGACGGTCTCCAGAACTTCACGATCAACTCGTTTCATGTGCTCCTGTCCGCGCTCTGGTCTCAGCACGACCCTGAACAGGTCAATACCGAAGCGTGGACTGTCGGAAGCCGCCGGTTCAGCGCTTTCATTGGCAATGTCGGCACGCGAAGTTCTACTTGCGTCACACCGTCGATTCCGGCAGACATGATGCCCAGGCTCGAAGCAGCGATACGCAGCGAATCCCTCGAGCAGGACGTGCATTGGTTTCGCTTCTACGTTGCAAGCGTGAAGGGCGAATTCATGTTCGAGGCCCTGAAGGACAACGAACCCTGGCCGGCGGGTGCAGGCGCGTGGGCTTCATGCGGATGGTTGCCTTCCGACTTGTTCTACAGCGCGCGGCTTTTCATGGTGTTGCGCCCGGCGCCCGACCTTTGTTGCCCATGAAGACCGAGTCATACACAGCGGACGCCATCTGCCAATCCATGGGCTTGCCGTCCTTCGAGCATGACCCTGCTTGCACGGGCGCGGTTGAAGGAATTCGGATGCTGTTGAAGCCGTCATTCCATCCAGAGATATGTCTCACGTTTGCGGACGGCCAAGTCTCGGCGGTTTGCGCACGGGAAATGATCTGGAGGCAACGTGAGCCTTCACGCATGCTTACTTACCGCTCGGAGGCTTCGCTTCCCGGGGGCATATTCGAAGCTCTTCTGACGTCGCTGGCTGGGATCAGCCAATCCAGTTTGAATGCGATTCAAGACATCGTCCTTGACGGAATGCCTACGGAACTTCTGCATTCCAGGTCTGGCACCCTGGTGATGAAGGCCAAAGGCAATGCCGCCGCCAAAGGCGATTTCGCTGCTCTCGTCGCGCTCGCGATAGGTGCGGCTTGGCAATGCATTTCGAATCCGCATTGCCGCAACTCGCTGGCGGATGCCGCAGAGTACGTGGGCAAGAGCCTCCCTCGGGAAACGGAGCTTGCTCGAAAGCCGGTTGTCGAGACCATGGTTCTCGGAGCGGAAAAGGACCGGGTCCAGGTTCTCGAGGCGCTTCGAAAGCACCATGAGGGTTCAGCTTGATGGGCGGCTGTCGGCCAGGGCGGTCGTTCGTCGGCGTCGCAACGACCCCTCTTTGAGCCCTCCGAGTGAAGGGTCCAGGTGAAGATCGCGGCGCGGTTTGCGGCGTTCCGCCAAGTCGGCGAAGATGGTGTCTCGACACGAGGAGCACATCGCCATGTCACGCTTCACGACTTGGTGCTGCGGCGCATGGATCACCGCCTGGGCCGCCCTTTCCCTCGCGCAGGCGACCACTCCGCCCGACGTGGACCCGTACACGCTGGCCCGTCGGTCTCGGGCCAGTTGGAACCAGGCGGAGCGCGAATACGCGTTCGCCAACTGGGACCGGCTCTTTGCCGCCCGGACGATCAAGCGTGGCGAGCAGGTGCAGCGCCTGCCGGCGGGCGCTCCCTTGGCCACGTTCGAGCCGGGCGGCGAGGGCGCACGGCAGCTGCAACGCAACCTCGATGAATTCAAGGTCGCGGGCATCGTCGTCCTGCACGACGGCAAGGTGCGCCTGGAGCGCTATGCGCTCGGCCACAGCGCGACCGGCCGCTGGGTGTCGTTCTCGGTCGCCAAGTCGGTGACAAGCACGCTGGTGGGTGCGGCGATCAAGGACGGCGCGATCTCCGGCGTCGACGATCCTGTCACGCGCTATATCCCCGAGCTGCGCGGCAGCGCCTACGACGGCGTGACGCTGCGCCAGTTGTTGACGATGAGCTCGGGCGCCAAGTGGAACGAGGACTACGGCGACCCGGCGGCCGACGTCGCGCTGTTCTATTCGATGCCGATCGAGCCCGGCCTCGACGCGACGGTGAGCTACATGAAGAAGCTCGCGCGCACGGCGCCCCCCGGCGAGACGTGGCACTACAACACCGGCGAGTCGAACCTGATCGGCGTGCTGGTGGCGCGTGCGACGAAGAAGGACTTGGCCACCTACGCGTCGGAGAAGATCTGGGCCCGCTACGGCATGGAGCAGGATGCGACCTGGATGGTCGACCGCACCGGCAATGTCCACGGCGGTTGCTGCATCGCGGCGACGACCCGCGACTACGCGCGGCTCGGACAGTTCATCCTCGAAGGTGCGCGCATCGACGGCCAGGCGATCGTCGCGGACGGTTGGCTCGAGGAGGCCACCCGCAAGCAGATCGACATTGGCCAGCCCGGTTGGGGCTACGGCTACCAGTGGTGGACCCTCGACACCGGCACGTTCAACGCGCTCGGCATGCACGGCCAGCAAATCCGCATTGATCGGTCGCGCCGACTGGTGGTGGCGATCAACAGTGCCACGCCCGAGGCCGGTTTGAGCAAGGATGCGGTCGTCGCGCGCGTTGCGCTGTTCGAGGCCATCCGCGCCGCGGTCGATGCGGAGGATCGGCGCGCCCCTGGTCGGCAGTAGCGCAATTGCGCTACTGCCGAGTCCGCGGCGGACCATGGTTCGTAGTCGGCCAGGAGCGGGCGTTCGCCAAGGTCCGCTTCGGTCGGCTGATACCCTTCGGTCATGCAGGCCACCAAGCCCACCCCTGCGACGCGACATTCGCGACTCCGAGGCGCTGTCTATGGCCTCCTCATTGGCGATGTCTTGGGAGTCCCGTACGAGGGTGGGCAGGACTTCTGTACGGCGAAGAAGCGATTCCGGCGCGATGGCTCGACGAACTTCGTGGCAAGAATCTTGTCGAGCCGCTGCTAGCACGCTTGGTCGCGTGTTGGGACTGATATCGGCCAGTTCCTGCCGCTCAGTACAGCGAACCGCCCGCGATCTGCCGCAACGCCTGCTCGAAGATCTCGGGCGGCTGGCCGCCCTGGATCAGGTGCTGTCGGTTGATCACGATGCTGGGCACCGATTGGATGCCGGCCTGCTGCCACTCGGACTCGGCCGCGCGCACCTCTTCGGCGTAGCGGCCTTCCTTCAATACCGCGACGGCCTCCAAGGCATCCAGACCGGCCTCGCCAGCCAGCCGTGCGAGCAGTTGCGGATCGGATGGGTTCAGCCCCTCGCCGTGATAGGCGTGCAGCATGGCGTGCTTCAACGCGCGTTGCGCATCGCCGCTCTGCAGCCCCGCCCAATGCAGCAGGCGGTGCGCATCGAAGGTGTTCCAGACCCGCAGCCGATCGCCGAAATCGAAGCCCACGGCAGCGCCGCGCTCGCGGATGGTCGCTCGGTTGCGGGCCAGCTGCTCGTCGCCCATGCCGTACTTCGCCTTCAGGTACTCGCCCGCGTCGGCGCCTTCGGCCGCCATCGTCGGATTCAGCTCGAAGGGTTGGAAATGCAACTCGACCGTGATCTCGCCGGCGACCGCATGCAAGGCCTTCTCAAGCGAGTTCAAGCCGACGGCGCACCAGGGGCAGGCCACGTCCGACACGAAGTCGATTCGCAATGCGGGCTTCTCGGGCAGGGAGGTCATGGGGTCGGTTGCGAGGAACAGGTGAGCGCACATTCTCTCTTCTCCTCGCGGAACCTGCCGTCGATGAGGTTGTCGGCCGCCTTGGCTTGACGGTCGTTCAGGTCACCGTGCCGTCGTAGGGGGCGAGCGTCTCAGCGAGCGGGCCTCGCGCGGCGCCCGCTGCGCGAGGCCGGCCGACGCTGTGCCGGCCGCGCCGTCATTGCGTCGTCACCGGCGCGCCGTAGACGACGCCGCGCCCCACAGTGCTCATGTAGACCACCCCTTCGGTGTTCATGTCGCCGTTGACGAACTCCCCGTTGCCCGGCCCGCCGAACTGGTGCGCGTCGTCGTTGATGCGGATCCAGCTCGCGCCCGCGTCGGTCGATCGGTAGATGCCGCGCTTGCCGTTGTCGACCGCGCCCCAGATGAACACGGTGGAATAACTCGCACCGGTCATCGTCTTGCCGAAGCCGACCGCGCCGCAGTACGTCACCTTGGCGATCTTGCTGAACGATGCGCCGGAGTTCGTCGAGCGTGCCAGCCCGCCGCCCTTCAACCCGACCCACACGTCGCCCTCGCGGCCCGGCGCGGCGCGGATCCGGGGCGCGCCCCAGTTGTCCAGCGAACCGGCCGCGGCGAAGCTGGCCCCGCCGTTGGTGCTGACGAGCAGCCGGCCGGCCGACGGGTCGTAGACGTAGAACTTGTTCGCGTTGACCGGGTCGGCCTCGGGGCGCGCGCCGATGCTGCCCAGGCCCGTCACCGCCGTCCAGGTCGGCGAGGCGTTCGTGAAGTCGGTGGAGCGGTAGGTGACGTTGGAGCCGTCGGTGTGCAGCAGCGTGCTGCCATCGGCCGACAGCGCCACCAGGTAGGTCGTCGCCTGCGCCGGCACCTGCGTCCAGGTGAGGCCGGTGTCGGCCGAGCGGTAGAGCTTGTTGGCGCCCGCGCGCGCGACCACCGAGGTCTTCGCCGGCGCGACCGCCAGGCCGGGCGTCGAGGTCGTGCGGGGCGTCTGCACCGGCGCGTAGGCGTCGATGTCGGTGTGACGGAATCCGCCGTAGTCGCCGATGGTGGTCAGCAGCGGCCCGCCGGGCACGCTCACCAGCCCGAGCGGCACCGTCTCCTCCAGGCCGCGCACGGCGAAGGTCCAGGTGGCCGGCGTCGCATCGATGTTCTTGGTGCGGTAGACACCGTTGCCGGAGGTCACCCACGCGGACTTGGTGTCGAACGGGTCGAACTCGATGCTGCTCGCCCAGTGGATCGAGTTTTCCCCGATCCAGGAGACGCCGTCGGTGTCGAGCGTGAAGCCGCGCTGCACCACGTCGACCCAGCTGGTGCCGCCGTTGGTGCTGAGGAAGAAGTGGTCGCCCCAGTTGTTGCCCTGCGCCGCCCAGGTGTTGACCGTGCAGACGAGCACACGCTGCGGATTGTTCGGGTCGATCGTCACGCCGGAGTAGCTGCTCCTGAAGCCCGGCGTCACGTTCGTCCAGCTGCCCGCGGCGACGTTGTACTTCCACACCGCGCCATCGTCCATCGGCTCGCGCGGGTTCAGGCTGTCGGAGCCGGGGTGCGGGCCGCCGCCGTTGGCGTAGGTGATGAAGAGGTTGCCGTCGCTGGCGAGCACGGCGCGCTGCGGCATGAAGTTGGCCGGCGCGTTGGCCACCGGCGTGAACGTCGCGCCGCCGTCGTCGCTGCGGTAGAGGTTCGCGCCGACCGAACCGAAGCGCGAGACGCCGACGAATATGCGCCGCGCTCCGCCGTTCGAGACGCTGCTCGCATCGAGCAGCACGAAGCTGATGCCGTTCTCGTTCGGCGTGGTGGTCACCGGCAGCGAGGCCAGGCGCGTGAAGCTCGCGCCCGCATCGGTGCTTCTGAACAAGCCGTTGTTGCGCGAGCCGGCATACAGCACGTTGCTGTTGCCCGGATCGACCTGCAGCTTCTCGCCATTGCTGCGGCCCATCCCGTTGCCGTTGACGCGGAACTGGGCGCTGACGTCGGTGATGCGCGAGAAGGTCGCGCCGTAGTCGGTGGAGCGCATCACGACGGTCTTGCCGTTGCTGAAGTACGGCGTGCCGGCCAGCACGTACAGCACCGCCGAGTCCTTCGGGTCGAGCGCGAGCGATTCGGTGCCCATCAGGCCGACGTCGTCTTCTGAGACGAAATCGAGCAGCGGCACCCAGCGGCCGGTGGCGGCGTTCCAGCGGTACGCGCCGCCGACGTCGGTTCGGGCGTAGAACAAATTCTGCTGCGTGCGGCTCGCCAGCACCGCGGTGACATAACCGCCACCGCCAATCGCGACGTTGCTCCAGCGATAGGCGTTGGGCGAGGGAGGAGGCGGCGGTGGGGGCGGCGGAGGCGGAGGCGGCGGTGGAGCCGGCGGGGGCGGAGCCGGCGGGGGCGGAGGAGGTGGTGGCGGCGTCCCGGCCTGCGGCGCCGGGGCTGGGGCAGGGGGCGTGGGCGCGTCACCGCCTCCACCGCCTCCACCGCCTCCGCAGGCGGTCAACAACACGGAGAGGGTCGCCAGTCCAGCTGAGCGTCGCGTTATCTTCATCATGTCGGGGCTTCATCGATCGCCGGGCGGCGAGGGTGGGTGGAGTCGTCTGCTCGACCGTACCTGCGCACCCGGTGCAGAACATGATGATTCGATGACGGGGCGTAACGCGCCGTTTCCGGCCGAGCCGCGGTTCGCGAACCGGCGCCGGGGCGTCGCCCGTCGCACACATTTGCACGTTCTTTCTGTGCGGACTTGCGTGCTCAACAATAAACTGCGGCCAGACATGAACGCACCGCCTGCCCTCACGAGCCCCCGATGTCCGCGCTGTGCCTGACCGCCGCGCAACGCAAGGGTGGACTTCCTCGAACGACATGACGGAGCGCGTCATCACACTGCCGAGCGCGTCGCTGGACCTGCTCGGCAAACGCGTGCTGCGCAACGGGAAGCCGGTGAAGGCGGAACCACGCGCATGGCGCGTGCTGGAGCAGCTCGCCCGCTTCCGCCATCGCGTGGTCACGAAGGAGGAGCTGCTCGTGGCGTTGCGGCCCGAGGGCGACGTGTCCGAAGCCGCACTGCGGCAGGCTGTGCGCGCGGCGCGACGCGCCATCGGCGACGAGGGTCCGGAGCCGATCATTCGGTCGATCGCGCGCGTCGGCTACATCCTCGACGTCCCGGCCGCTCCGGCGCCGCAGCGGCCGGCTGCGCAAGGGCTGCCCGAGGGCCGCCCCTCGGTGATCATCGGTCCGTTGCGCAACGAGACCGGACTCGCAGGCCTTGCCTGGGCGGCGCACGGCCTGGTCGCCTGCATCGCACATGGCCTGTCGATCGACGCACGCCTGCAGGTCCACGATGCACAGTCACTGAACGCTTCCTGGCCCGAGAAGCAGCAGAGGATGCTCCAGATGCTGAGGGCGGTCGGCGCCCGCCATGCCGTGGTCGGGGCGTTGCGGATCACGGGCCGCGAACTCGCGCTCGAACTCCGGGTCCATGACAACGATCAGGAAACCGTCATCCAGGTTCAGGCCGATGCGCCTGCAGGGCTCGTCGTTCCGGCCGTCGAAGCATTGCGGCGGCTGCTGCTCGGCGTCGGCGCACGCCGCGCGCAGGCGGACGAACTGCGCCGCTGTTCGCCTCTGTCGATCGAGTTGTTCGCACGCGCCAAGCACTGCGCTGCGCTGCATGGCCATGCGGCGGCTTTGCGGGCGCTCGAACTGCTGCAACGGCTCGAGCCGGGCTTTCCTCGCCTCGATCTGGAACTGCTGCGTTTGCAGGCCATCTGCGGCAGCGACGATGGGCCGGCCAGCGCGCAACGGCTGCTGGAAGCCGCGAGACGCGAGGGCGACGAGCCCCTCGAAGCAGAGGTGCGCCAGTGGATCGGAACGCTGCACAACGTGAAGGGGCAGTTGCGCGAGGGCGCGCGCAGCCTGGAGCAGGCCCTCGTACTGGGCCGCCACTGCATGCCGCCGTACTGGCAGGGCCAGGTCTTGACCAAGCTGGCATCCGTCGCGTGCCGCCTCGGCGAGCTGCATTCCGTGCAAATGCGTCTGGACGAGGCGCAGGCCATCTTCACGCGCATCGCAAGCCATTGGGGCCTGCTGAACGTGCTGTGGTTGCGCGCGGTCATGTGCTCGCTGTCCGGCCACGCCGAGCAGTCCATCCGGTGGAACAGGAAGCTCGCCAACGTTGCACGCAGGCTCAATGCCAACACGGCGCTGGCGAACGTGTGTCTCAATCTGGCCGGCGAGCTGGTCTACGCGGACCGGCTGGACGAGGCACGCGCCTGTGCAGAGGAAGCGACCGCCACCGCGCTGGCCATCGAGGCCCCGGCGAAGCTGTTGCGCACCGCGATCAACATCCACTGCCTGGTCCATCGCCAGCAAGGCCGCCCGGATGCGGCTTCTGAATTGCTGTCGCTGCTGCCGCAGCCCGTCGAAGCGTTGGATGATGGCTACCACTGGCAGGCCCGCGGACACGCGGCCATGGCGGCCGGCCGTCTCGACGAGGCGGCCGACAACTTCATGCGTGCGGCAGCAGAGTGCCGTGGTCGCGGTAACCGAATCGCAGAAGCGCCTCTGCTGCCCTGGCTCGTGGAGGCGCTGGTGCTCAGCGGGCGCCTGGATCTCGCGCAGACCGAGCTCGACCGCGCCGGCGCACAGCCCCATCTGCAAGACGAGAGCACCACCGCCAACCTGCTGTATCCACGCGCGCTTCTCGCCCGACGGCGCCGGGAGGAGCCGGAGATGCAGGCGCTGCTCGCGCGCCTCGCGACGGCGCCAGCCGCACTGCCGCTGTACCGTCGGCTGGGGCGGGAGCTGTCTGCGATGGCGGTCGACCATCGGGGCCCGCCGCCGATGCCGATGCCGATCGCGCCGCCGGACGGCACGATGCGCCGGCACTACCGATTCGCCGATTGCGTGGTCGACGCGGAGCGCCGGGAACTGTGGGTCGACGGCCGGCGGCACACCATCGCGCCCAAGCCCTTCGACGTGCTCGTGCACCTGGTGCGGAATCGGCATCGCGTGGTGACGCGGGACGAACTGCTCGACACCGTGTGGAACGAAGCGGGCGGCTCGCCGGAAGTGATCGCACAGGCGATCGTGAAGATCCGGCAGGCCATGCGGCGAAGCAAGACGCACGCGGTGCGAATACAGACCGTCTACGGCAAAGGCTTCCGGCTGCTGGCCGATGCGCGCGCGGAGCCGGTCGACGACGCCGCCACGGCGCTGCTGTCGGACCTGCATCGGCCGCAGCAGGGACGCCTTGCGGTCGTTCCAGTGCGCGATCGGAAGCTCGTCGGCGGGGCAGACGATGGTGACCTCAGGTATTCCTTGGAGGTCCTCGGCCATACGCTGGCCTTGCATTCGCAACTGCACCTCATGTCTGCGGTGGAGGTACATGAGGCCCTCGCCGTCAACGCCGCAGCCACACAGGAGGCGCTCGCAGCCGACTTGGACAGCCGCTGCCCCGGTGTGCAAGTCCTGTTCGCCCAGATAGCGCGCGCCAGCGAGTCCCTGTCTCTCGACTACCTGGTCGTGTCACATGGCGCCCGCATGGAGGGCAGCATGCGGGACCGATCGCCAACGGCACTCGGACGGCGACTGGCCGCCAAGCTGCTGCGCCATCGCCCTGCCGACGGCGTTCAGGTCCGGCTCCCTGCTGAAGACGTGGACGCCTGGATGACCCAGATGGTCGATTTGGCGTTGCGCGCTGGAGAGAAACGCAGGTGGGACGAAGCGCTGAGCGTCCTCGACGTGGTTCTCGACCAGGACCCTGACCATGCGCTGGCGGCGGATCTCAAAGCGAGTATCCAGATCGCCGGCGGTCGCAAGGACGGGAGTCACTCCAGCAAGTCACTGCCCTGAGGGATGAACCACGCCTTGTCGCGAATAGAGGCCCGACGGCGACGCCGTGGTGGACATCGAAGAAGTGCACGCCGAACAGCGGCCGGTCCTGCTGGACATCGCGAGCGTGGCGAGTCGGGAGGGGCGTGGGCTTTTCATGCGAACGGACTCCGAGCGGCGGGTTGGGTGATTTTACGAACTATAGTTCGGTTATTGCTGTGTTGAGCTAGCACTAACCCTGCCCGCCGCGACGCACCTTCGGCTGGCGCGCCGGGCCCGCTCAGCGCGCCAGGATCAGCGGGGTGGCGATCGCGACCAGGCAGGCGCGCATGTTCGCGAACAGCAGGTCGGCCGGCGCAACGCGGTGCACGAGGGCGGCGACGAGCACGTCATGGCAGACGATGGCTATGCACCTTGCGGCGGCATCGAGCGCGCGCGCGTCGGCTTTCGGTGCGTAGTGCGCGAGCGCGGAGGCG
>Ga0207698_10001409_pt1 | contig 13947 bp, 12 predicted proteins | sample KBSCornC22_FD_184298 | JGI IMG/M metagenome (GOLD analysis project Ga0207698, IMG submission 184298) | Corn rhizosphere microbial communities from Kellogg Biological Station, Michigan, USA - KBS Corn C2-2 (SPAdes) (version 2) | ecosystem: Host-associated > Plants > Roots > Rhizosphere > Soil ...
AAAACGTCGGTGCCGACGGCGCCGTTATTCCAGGCCGCCGAATTGACACGCGATGCGCGCCCCACGACAATTCCGCGCTTCCTTGCTGGGGCTGAGACCTCAAACGTGTTCGAGCCAGTGGTCAGCGCGCGCTACCCCGCGGTAGCAGCAGCGTTGGTATGGCTTGAACCGTACGGTCGCCCGCGTTTGTCCGGTTCCGGTGGCTGCGTCTTCGTCGACGTGGGTAGCGAGGCCGAGGCAGAGTCGCTGGCGGCAGCTTGTCCTCGGGAATGGTCGGCCTGGGCCGCGCGCGGTGTGAACCGTTCGCCGCTGCTGGCCGCACTGGAAAGTTTCACTGCTGGGGCGTCGCCAAGTCGGTAAGGCACGGGATTTTGATTCCCGCATCCGTAGGTTCGAGTCCTACCGCCCCAGCCACTGCATCACCGGAATGAATCACCCAAAGCACCGGACGTCGGTCCGGTACCGGGCGGCTGGCGGAGATTCACATGAATACGCAAGGGTTGATGCTGTTTACGGGCAACGCGCACCGGCGGTTGGCGGAGAACGTGTCGCACCGGCTCGGCATCCCCATGGGGAAAGCGCTCTGCGGTCGTTTCTCCGATGGCGAAGTGCAGGTGGAAATCGAGGAGAACGTCCGCCGTCAGGACGTCTTCGTGATCCAGCCGACCTGCGCGCCGACCGCGGACAACTTCATGGAACTGCTGGTGCTGATCGACGCGCTCAAGCGCGCCTCGGCGGCCACGGTGACCGCGGTGATCCCGTACTTCGGCTACGCGCGACAGGACCGGCGTCCGCGCTCGGCGCGCGTGCCGATCACGGCCAAGGTCGCCGCCGACATGATCTGCACGGTCGGCGCCGACCGCGTGCTCACGGTCGACATTCATGCCGACCAGATCCAGGGCTTCTTCGATATTCCGGTCGACAACGTGTACGCCTCGCCGGTGCTGCTGGCCGATATCTGGCGCAGTCAGGGCACGGACAACCTGATCGTTGTCAGCCCCGACGTCGGCGGCGTGGTGCGCGCCCGCGCCATCGCCAAGCGCCTCGACGACGCCGACCTGGCCATCATCGACAAGCGCCGTCCGCGGCCGAACGAATCGACCGTGATGAACATCATCGGCGACGTGCGCGACAAGACCTGCGTGCTCGTCGATGACATCGTCGACACCGCCGGCACGCTGTGCGCTGCGGCGAATGCGCTGAAGAAGCAGGGCGCGAAGAAAGTCGTGGCCTATTGCACGCATCCGGTGCTGTCGGGCTCGGCGCTGAGCAACATCATGAATTCGCAGCTGGATGAGCTGGTCGTCACCGACACCATCCCGCTGACGCCCGAAATCCAGGCCTGCAACCGCATCCGCCAGCTTACGGTGGCGGAACTGCTGGCCGAAACGATACGCCGCGTGGCCTTCGGCGAATCGGTGAGTTCGCTTTACGTCGACTGATCAGCGATCGGTCGACATTTCGGCTCCTCTGGTCGCGGGGGAGCCTTCAGACCGCTGCGAAGCGGTTCATTCCTGCAAGGTAATTCGTCATGGCAAAGACTCACGAAATTCCGGCCGAACTCCGCAACGACCAGGGGAAAGGTGCGAGCCGCCGCCTGCGTCACGCGGACGTCGTTCCGGCCATCATCTACGGCGGCAAGGAAAAGCCGCAGAACATCCAGTTCGTTCACAAGGACGTCTTCATGGCTTCCCAGAACGAGTGGTTCTACTCGGCGATCCTGGACCTCAAGATCGACGGCAAGAACCAGAAGGCCCTGCTGCGTGACATGCAGCGCCATCCGTACAAGCAGCGCCTGCTGCATCTGGACTTCCAGCGCGTCAATGAAAACGAAGCGCTGAAGATCCGCGTTCCGCTGCACTTCCTGAACCAGGAAAAGTCGCCGGCCGGCAAGACCGCTGGCGTGCTCGTCACGCATGAACTCAACGAGATCATGGTTTCCTGTCTGCCGCGCGATTTGCCGGAATACATCGAAGTCGACCTCGGCGAACTGTCGCAGGGCGACATCATCCATCTGTCGGATCTCAAGCTGCCGGCCGGTCTGGAAATTCCGGAACTGAAGCTCGGTAAGGAACACGACGTGGCCGTCGTGCTGGCCAAGCTGGCCCGCGAAGAAGTCGAAGAAGTCACGCCGGAAGCGGCTGCTGCCGCGGCGGCGGCGGCTGCTGCACCGGCCAAGGGCAAGGCTGCGGCCAAGGCTCCGGCGAAGGCTCCGGCCGCCGCCCCGGCCAAGGCTCCGGCGGCTCCGGCCAAGAAGAAGTAAGGCTTCGCGTCGTCCGACGCGAACCCGCTTCGCATGGCTCAGTTGCGCCTGCTCGTCGGCCTCGGCAATCCCGGGGCCGACTACCTCAGAACCCGGCACAACGCCGGGTTCTGGTTTATTGACGCGCTCGCCGAACAGCTGGGCGCGCGCTTCGGCGTCGAATCCAAGCTGCACGCGCAGACGGCGAAGGTTTCCCTCAACGGTCAGTCGGTGCTGCTGCTGAAGCCGACCACCTTCATGAACAAGAGCGGCATCGCCGTCACCTCGGCGCTGCGCTACTACAAGATCGAGCCCGACGAGATGCTCGTCGCGCATGACGAACTGGATCTGCCGCCCGGAACGGCGCGGCTCAAGTTCGACGGCGGGCACGGCGGCCAGAACGGCCTGCGCGACATCATGGCCCACCTCGGCGACGGCAAGTTCCACCGTCTGCGCGTCGGTATCGGCCATCCGGGCCACAAGGACAAGGTCACCGGCTGGGTACTCAGCCGTGCCGGGGCCAGGGACGAAGACGCGATCATGGCTTCGATTGGCGCCGCCTTCGACGTGCTGCCGCTGGCGCTGTCGGGCGACTTCAACGAAGCGATGAAACGCCTGCATACGGCCGCGGCGAAGTCCTGATTTCCGTCACTTTTTTACTATTCCTTTTCATCTCTTTCTGGACAAACCCTCATGGGCATCAAATGCGGCATCGTCGGTCTGCCTAACGTCGGCAAGTCCACTCTGTTCAACGCGCTGACCAAGGCCGGCATCGCCGCGGCGAATTTCCCGTTCTGCACGATCGATCCGAACATCGGCGTGGTGCCGGTACCCGATCCGCGCCTCGGCGCGCTGGCGGACATCGTCAAGCCGCAGAAGGTGATTCCGACCTCGATGGAATTCGTCGACATCGCCGGCCTCGTGGCGGGCGCATCGAAGGGCGAAGGCCTCGGCAACAAGTTCCTCGCGCACATCCGCGAGGTCGACGCGATCGCCCATGTCGTGCGCTGCTTCGAGCACACCGACATCATCCATGTGTCGGGCAAGATCGATCCGATCTCGGACATCGACACGATCGACACGGAGCTCGCGCTCGCTGATCTGGACTCGGTCGAGAAGGCCCTGAACCGCGCCGAGCGCGCCGCCAAGGCCGCCGACAAGGAAGCCATGGCCAAGCGTCCGGTGCTGCAGAAGCTCGCGACGACGCTCAACGAAGGCAAGCCGGCGCGTGCGGCCGGACTCGACGAGGACGAGAAGGCGCTGGTACGCGACCTGTTCCTGCTGACGATGAAGCCGTTGATGTACATCGCCAACGTGCTCGAGGACGGCTTCACCAACAATCCGCTGCTCGACAAGGTGCGTGAGCGCGCCGCGACCGAAGGCGCCGAAGTGGTGCCCGTCTGCGCGGCGATCGAGGAAGAACTGTCGCAGCTCGAGGACGCCGACCGCGACGCCTTCCTGCAGGACATGGGACTGGACGAACCGGGCCTCAATCGCGTGATCCGCGCGGGCTACCGCCTGCTGGGCCTGCAGACCTACTTCACCGCCGGCGTCAAGGAAGTCCGCGCCTGGCAGGTCAAGATCGGCGCCACCGCACCGCAGGCCGCCGCAGTGATCCACACCGATTTCGAACGCGGCTTCATCCGCGCCGAAACCATCGCCTATGACGATTTCATCAAGTACAAGGGCGAAGCCGGCTCGCGCGACGCCGGCCGCCTGCGCCTGGAAGGCAAGGAATACATCGTCAAGGAAGGCGACGTGCTGCATTTCCGCTTCAACGTCTGAATAAGCGTCTCGCCCCTCGCGGCCTGGTGTAGCGGCGGCGGCGGCGAATCCGGACGCGCCGTGACCAGCAGCGGCTTCCGCACGGAAGCCGCTTTTTTGTGCCTCAGCTCAGGACTCGAAATCGTCGCGGAAGATCAGGTCGCCGATGAGCCAGCGCGAGATTTCCTGCGGCACGCGCAACGGTGTGGTGATGCTGCCGTTGCCGAGCTGGCCGTTGCCGTTGGCACCCCAGCACTGTGCGCTGTCGCCGGCGCGCAGCACGCAAGTCGCCTGCGCGCCGAGCACCACGCGCGTGACGCTTCCCGCGACGTTGCTCGCGGCCACAGGCTGCAGCCGGTTGATCTGCGTGTCGTCGCCGATCTGATAGTTGTTGTTGCGGCCCCAGCATCGCAGCGTGCCGCCGGCCAGCAATGCGCAGGCATGGAAGTCGCCCGCGGCGATCTGCAGCACGCCGCTGCTCAACGTGGCGACCCCGGCCGGCGTCGCCCGGGTGATGGTCGAGCCGTCGCCGAGCTGTCCGTAGGTATTCCCGCCCCAGCACTTGGCCTGGCCGGTCGTGGTCAGGGCGCAGGTGTGGACGGTGCCGGCGGAAATCGCCACGTAGCTCGCGAACCCGTCGTTGATCGGCGTGGGGACGCTGCGGCTGACAACGCTGGCGTCGCCGAGCTGTCCGCCGTTGTTGTAGCCCCAGCAGCGCACGCCGCCGTCGCTGCGCACGGCGCACGCGTGGCGGTCGCCAAGAGCGAGGTCGATCACGCCCGAGCCCAGCCCCACCGCGGCGACCGGCTGGGTGCGATTGAGCGTCGTGCCGTCGCCGAGCTGTCCGTCCGCATTCTGTCCCCAGCACCAGACGGCACCGGTCGCCGTTCGCACGCAGGAAAAGTTGAGCCCGGTCGCGACCTGCACGGCATTCGTGATGCCGACGGTCTGCACCGCAACGTCGCGCGGGATCGTGGTCTGGTCGCCGATCTGTCCGTAGGTGTTGTCGCCCCAGCACCAGACTGCTCCGTCGGTCCTGACGGCGCAGCCATGACCATCGCCGATCGCGATGTCGCCGACGCCGCTCTGCAGTCCGAACACGTAGCGCGGTCCGGCGTGGTCGATGGCGGTGCCGGCGCCGAGCTGACGCAGGTTGTTGCGTCCCCAGCAACTCGCCGATCCGAACGTCGTGACCGCGCAACCCGTCGCGGTGCGCATCGTCAGTTGTCGGGCCGGGGCGGGCAGTCCGGAGATCGTCACCGGCTGGGTCGAATAGTCGGGCGTACCGGCGAGCGTGTTGCCGACGGCGATGCGGCCATACAGCGCATCGCCCCAGCAACGCACGCGATTACCGCCGCCGCTGCGCGCGCAGGTGTGATAGGCACCGGCGGCGATTTCCCCGACCGGTGCCGCGAGGCTGATGACGTCGACCGGCACGCTCGCGTTGACCAGCGTGCCGTTGCCGAGCTGGCCGGTCGCGTTGTAGCCCCAGCACTTGAGGCTGCTGCTGCCGGTCTGTGCGCAGGTGTGATGGCCGCCGGCGACGAGTGCCGCCACACCGGCGGAAAGCCCGCTAACGCCCACGGGCATCAGGCGCTGGACCAGCGTGCCGTCGCCGAGCTGGCCAATGTTGTTCCGGCCCCAGCAGAGCGCCGCGCCGTCACTGCTGCGCGCGCAGGTATGCAGACTGGCGACCGCTATCGCAGCGACCGGCACGCCGATCGACACGAAGACCGGTGTCGTACGGTTCGTCGTCGTTCCGTCGCCGAGCTGGCCGTTGCCGTTGAGGCCCCAGCACTTCATCGTGCCGTCGGCCAGCGTGGCGCAGGTATGCCCCTGACCAGCACCGACGGCCACGGCATCGGTCAGCGTGAGTACTTCGGACGGCGTGGACTGGTTGGCGACCTGGCCCGAGCCCAGGCGGCCGTTCGCGCCGTTGCCCCAGCAGTTCACGCGACCGGTCTGCATCAGCGCACAGCTGTGATCGGTTCCCAGCGCGAGCTGACGTGCGCCGCTGCCGAGTCCGACCACGGCGACCGGTACGGCTCGACTCACAAGCGTGCCGTCGCCGAGCTGGCCGAAGTTGTTGTAGCCCCAACAATAGACCGCACCGTTGCCCACTATCCCGCAACTGTGGTTTTCGCCGGACGCCACCGAGCTCCAGCGCGTGATCGGTGTCACGACCGCAACCGGCGCCGCGCGGTGCGAGCTGTAGTTGTCCCCGAGCTGACCAACGTTGCCGGCGCCCCAGCAGTGCATCGCGCCAGCGGGTTCGCCGATCGCGCAGGTCTGGTAGCCGCCTGCCGAGATCGTTGCCGCCTGCGCCGCCGCCCCGAGCTGGACGAGCAGTGTCAGGCCCGCCGCGACGGAAAAAACCCATCTTCCAATACGCCCCATGTCCATTGTTCACGCTCCCGTTGACTGCCGGCCGATTCGAGCGGTCACTCGCGCCGCTCCACATACGCATTCGTATACAAACCGAAGTTCGCTAATTCAGAACTAGCGTTCATGTCGCCAATGCGTAGTTGTGCCGGCTGTGGGCATGTCCTCCCGGGGCGGTGAAGACCTCAGTGCGTACCGGCGCTGGGGGTAGGGCGTTCGCGCCGGCAGGTTCGGGCACCGCCGCATGCACCGCTGCTCCGGTGCGGGTCGGGAGGAGTGGGTCTGGGCGTTCGGCTCAGGCGGCCGGGGCCGGCGCGGGCTTTCGGTTCGTCGAGACCAGCAGTGCAACAATCGCGCAGCCGCCCAGCACCAGACCCAGCGCACTCATGCGGTCGATCGACGCGCCCATGGCCACGCTGCTCGCCAGCGCCGCAATGGTCATCTGCAGGAATCCGAGCAGGGCTGATGCCTGCCCGGCGGCCGAGGCATACGGCGTCAGGGCCTGGGCAGTACCGGTCGGTGTGACGAGCCCCATGCCGAACAGGAAGGTGCAGATCGACGCGACGTAGACGCTCAGCGTACCCGGTGTGTACTGCGCCGCGACGAGCATGATCGCGCCGCCGGCTAGGGCCAGCAGCAGGCCGCCGCGGAATGTGCTGATGGCACCGAAGCGTGCGCTCAGGCGCGGTGCGGCGGTACTCGCCGCGAAAACGACGAAGACCGTGGCGCTGAAGAACAGACCTATCTGCACCGCATCGAACGAGAAGCGCTGCGTGAGCACGCTCGGCGAGGCGGCAAAGACAGCAAACAGGGCGCCCGTGATGAGGGCAACGCCGAGGGCCGGAACCATGAAACGCGGGTCGCGGATCAGTGCGGCGTATTCTGTCGCGATCTCGCGCACGGATCGCGCGACGCGCCGCTGCGGCGGCAGCGTTTCTCCGATCGCGACGAGGTAGCCCGCGGCCACGAAAAGACCCAGCACGCCGACCGCAGCGAAGACCGCGCGCCAGCCCAGATAGCGATCGATCACGCCGCCGAGCAGCGGCGAAAATCCCGGAGCCGCTGCCGTGACGACCATGATCAGTCCCAGCAGTCTCGCAAGCGCGGGACCGCTGTGGAGATCGCGCGCGATGGCGCGGGCCAGCGCGACCGACGCGGCCGCCCCGAGCGCCTGGATCGCGCGCCCGGTCAGCAGCAATCCAAGGCTGGTTGCACTCGCGCTGATGAGGGTTCCGGCGAGAAAGACGAGCATGCCGCCGACGATGACCGGGCGACGACCGATCCGGTCCGACCACGGTCCGGCAACGAGTTGTGCGACGGCGAATACGGCGAGAAAGACGCTCAGTGCCGCATTCATCCCGCTGTCGCCGACACCGAAATAACGCCCCATGCGCGGCAACGACGGCAGCAGGATATTGGTTGCCAGCATCGCGAGCGCGGCGAGTCCGGCGAGGGTAAGAACGGTGCGCGTTTTCATGATCTGCTTTCCAGTGCGCCAGGGCATCGGTCGATGCCACGGCGCTGGGTGATGCGTGGGATGCCGTCGCCCCGCATGTTTCAGCCGGCGTAGGCCGGCTGTGCGCTCGAGAGGCTTTGCTTGACCTGGCGGCTGATGTCGTCGGCGAGCACCTCGATGAGGCCGGACTCGACGCCCGCGAGGGTCAGCCGCGCGACGTCGGCCGGAGAGGACTTGGGCGCGTCCAGGCCGCGCGTCATGTCGGTATCCATGTAGCCGACGTGCAGGCTCGTCACCTGGGTACCTTGCTCGCGCAGCTCATTGCGCAGGCCATTGCTGAGCGACCAGGCCGCAGCCTTGGACGCCCTGTAGGTCGCCACGCCGGGAAAGCTCAGCCAGCTCAGCACGGACAGCACGTTGACGATCGCGCCGCCGCCGTTCGCCTTGAGCGTCGGCGCGAAGGCCCGCGCCAGCAGCCACGGACCGAAGAAATTGGTCTCGAGTTCGGCGCGCGCGGCATCGATGCCCTCGACGTCGCCGAGCAGACTGGACTGGCGCGAGATGCCTGCGTTGTTGATCAGCAGCGTGACGTCGGCGCATTCCCGCGCGGCAGCTTCGATCTGCGCCGGATCGGTGACATCGAGAGTGACGGGCACCACGTCCGGCAGGTCGACGCTTGCCGGATCGCGAGCCGCGGCGTAGACCTTGCGCGCGCCGGCGGCAAGCGCGGCTTCGGCGAAGGCACGGCCGAGTCCGCGGTTGGCGCCGGTCACGAATACGACGGAATCCTGCAGTTTCATGGATTAGTTTTCCTTTTAATTCAATGGCTTGAAATGATGGCTCTGTTGCTTCAAGTTAAATGTCGATCGACATTTATAGATCAAATGTCGCTCGACATGTAAGCTGTGTCAAGCGATCTATCGACCAGGAGTCGGTGCGATGAAAGTGAGCAGGGCACAGGCCGAGCAGAACCGGGAGCGCATCGTCGAGGCCGCCGCGCAGCTGTTTCGCGACAAAGGTTTCGATGGCGTGGGTCTCAACGAGCTGATGCAGTCCGTCGGACTGACGCGCGGCGGGTTCTATGGTCATTTCGAGTCGAAGCAGGATCTGGCCGTAAAGGCCTGCCGCGAAGCGTTCTCGGCGAACGCGCAGCGCTGGGAACTCGAACCGCAGGCGGACATGGAAGCCCTGGTGCGTTTCTATCTGTCCGATGCGCACCGGGACAATCGCGCGCAGGGCTGCACGCTCGCGGCGCTGAGCGGTGACGTGGCGCGCCAGGGGCCGGAGCTGCGCACAGTCATCGACGACGGTGTCGCCAATTTTCTGCGTGCGCTGGAAGCACGGTCGGGCGGTACGGCGACGCAGCGTCGCGAAACCGCGCTCGCGACATTGGCGACGCTGGTTGGCGCGCTGATCCTGTCGCGGGCGGTCGCCGACACGGATCTGTCGTTGGCGATCCGCGACGCTGCCGCCCGCGCCGTCCTGGCGCGGGCGGGTTAGCGATGCCGCTTTGCGTCAGGCTTCGAAGCCGTCGTCGAAGATGCGATCGGTATCCGCGTCGAGCGCCAGCGTCGCCGTGTTGTTGCCGCTGACCGGATCGGTGACGGGCGAGCCGACGACGGCAGTCGCGGTGTTCGCGAGGCTGCCCGTAGTGCCCGGTGCGATGGTGCCGGTGACGGTATAGGTCGTGACTCCGCCGCTCGGCAGGGTGATGTTCTGCGTGATGTTGCCGGTACCGCTGGCGGCACAGGTGGCGCCGCCGGTGGGCAGGCAGATCCACGACACGTTCGTATAACTGGCCGGGAAAATATCGACGACCGTGGCGGTTGCCGCCGACGGGCCTGTGTTGGCGACGGTGACCGAATAGACCAGCGTGCCGCCGGGCGTGTACGCCTGCGGGTTTGCGGTCATGCCGACGGCGAGATCCGCCGTCTGTGGACCGGCGGGGCAGTCGACCACGCCGCGGATCACCCAGTCGCCGGTCAGGCCTAGCGTCGCACTGTCGAACCACACGTAGGTGCCGCCGAGGTCGGCGAGCAGCGCGTTGCGCCCGCTTTGGATGCCGTTGGTGTCGCGCACCACGGTGGGGCTGGAGTTGGTGATCGGCGGATCGAAGAACTTGAACGAAACGACGAACCGTTCGTTGGCCGCGAGCGACACCGCGAGCGGGATCGTGTTGTTCTCATCGAGATAGCGCCACTCGTTGAGCACGCCGTCGGTCAGGACCGGCCCCAGAATCTCTGCGGCCATGGCGCCCGGATTCGGAAATGTGCCGGCGCGGTAGACCGTCACGGAGTCCTGGATTTCCTGCGCCTGCGTACCGCTGGGTGAGCGCCAGAACACCTGTACGGCGCGCAGGGTGCCGGCGCAGGGTGAGGTGAGCCAGGATGCGGCCGCCTCGTTGGCCGCGAAGCCATACACGAGGACGCCCGTGTCGCCGTTGCCGAGGGAGTCGTTCTGGACGGTCTGCTCGACTGCGCCGACGCCCGTGCCAAACAGCGCTGTCGCCAGCGCGAATGCCCATCGCTTCATGCCGATTCCCCAGTGCGCAGGCGGCACGCCGCCGTATGGGAAAAAGTATAGGTCTGCGCATAGGCGCAGTGTGACGACCGTCACAGTCCGCCGCATGGGGTAGGATGCGCGCCGTCACCACTGCCGAGCCGCGCCATGCCGGGTCAACAACGCGAGACCACGTTCCGCTTCCTGGCCCAGCCCACCGACGTGAATTTTGGCGGCAAGGTCCATGGCGGCATGGTCATGAAATGGATAGACCAGGCCGGCTACGCCGCCGCGGTCGGCTGGAGCGGCCAATATTGCGTGACGGTGGCGCTTGGCGGCATCCAGTTCGTCAAGCCGATCCTGATCGGCGACATCGTCGTCGTGCGCTGCAAGCTGATTCGCACGGGCAGCAGCAGCATGCATTTCGCGGTCGATGTGATCGCGCGCGATCTCAAGAGCGGCGGTGAGCGCCTCGCGACGCACTGCATGATCAGCTTCGTCGCGCTCGACGCACCCGAAGGCAGGCCCGCCGCGATCCCCCCGTGGGTGCCGCAGACCGAGGACGACCGCATCCTGGCGTCCTACGCCGAGAAGATCATCGCCATGTCACGCGAACAGCAGCAGGAACTCGAGCGTGTGCGCCACGACATCGAGCGCGCCAGCTAAACGGGAAACTCGCCACTACGGCTCGAAGCCGTCAGTAAAGATCGGATCGTTGTTCGACGACGGCAGGTGGGCCGGATCGAACAGGCACAGTGCAGTACCGGCTTCCAGCGCGCGCGTGCCGTTGCAGCTCCAGGCGCCGCCGTCGGCAGCGCCGTCGGACTGCAGTCCGGCACAAGCTGAAGCGCCGGCCGTCGCATCGAGCGTGGTGTACTGCACGACCGCTGCGCGGCTGGCGTGATACAGCACGAGCTGAAAGGTCAGCGGCTGGTTGTCGCCGAGGCGGTTCCAGTTTTTCCAGCGCACGACGGTGCAGGCCTCGCCGGCGATCAGGCCGGACGCGCGCGGGCAGGTCGCGAAGAATTGCTGCGTCAGCGCGGCACCGGCGCCTTCGCCGCTCAGTTCATCGTGATAGGCGAGCACGCGCGCGGCGGAAAACGGCGCGTTGTCGGGTACGGCAGGCAGGTAGATGTCGTTGCTGAAGTCGCCGCCGTTCTCGTCGGCGAGACTCGCGGCGAAGGCGACGTAGCCGTTCGTCGACACGACCAGCGCGCTGTAGTCGGTGCCGAAGAAACGGAATGGCTGGCTCAACGCAAACGCGGCCGCGCCGTCGTCGAGCGCCGTGGTGGACGGCGACGCCGCGATCGGGTTCAGCGTCGTGCCGCCATCGACATCCACGGGCGCGTAGGTGCACAGCGCCGGATCGGCCGACGCGAAATGACCGTAGCCGTCGAGCTGGGTCAATTGCGCGCGCGGATTGGTGCCGGCGTGGCAGGGCGCAGCCAGCGCGGCGAGCAGCAGCAGTGATGCGGTGCGGTACTTCATTGCACTCTCCCCTGCCAGATCTCGGCATTGCGATCCGCGTTGGTGCCGAGGAAATTCTCCGACGAGATGAAGTTCACGACCGGAATGACGGTGCTCGTCCGGCCGATACGCGCGCCGTTGGTGGTCAGGCCCGTCGCGAGGTTGTTCTCGATGTCGCTGGTGCCGTTGATGCGGCGCTGGCCGACCGAGAACTGGCCGTTGAGCAGACTGATGCGCTCGTACGCGTAGTTGAGTGTGCCATCGGTCTCGACATCGACGCCGATGTAGACACTGTCGGAACTGTTCGTGCGCTGGGTCAGCGGGGTCCCGCCGCCGACTTCGTAGCGGAAGATCTCCGACGAAAAATCGGCATTGAAGTTCGCCGCACTCGGCGTGAGGTTGCCGTCGGAGAGGAAATATACATACGTGCCGTTGGCGCTGCCGTCGAGCACGGCTGAGCTGTTGATGGTCTGCGCGCCGCCGGTGCCGTTCGTGGTCGTGTTGGTGATGCGCGTGAAATTGGCCGCCGTCGTGCCGCTGTTGGTGCCGGCGGATCCGCGGTCGAAGCGGTAGACCTCGAAGTTGGTATCGGCGTTGGTGCCGTTGTGCACGCAGGTCGACTTGAATACGAGATACCTGCCGTTGATGTTCTTGGTCAGCGCCGGCTCGGCCATCGTGCAGTCCGTCGCCGTGCCGAACAGCGAGGTGCTGTTGGCCGTACCGTTCCAGACCACGATCTTCTTCGCAGTGCCCGAGCCGGTCAGGGCGCTGCAGGTCGATTCGAACGCGATGACGCCGCCGTCGCCGTCGATGGTCGGCGTGCCGTTCTCGCAGCCGGCGGCCGTGCTGGTCAGCGTCAGAAATGTGTTGGTGTTGCGGTCGTAGCGGTAGATCTGCGTGGTCGCGGTATCGGTCAGGCGTGCGGCGATCGCAAGGTAGCGGCCGCCGTCCTGGTAGGACATGGCGAGCCCTGAGATCCCGCCGCCGCTGGTCACATTGAAGCCGCTGGCGCGCGTGAACGCGGTGCCGTTCCAGACGTAGATCTGGTCGAGCAGATTCGGATTGCTGCCGAGATCGGCGTTGGTGACGAACGCCACGATCTCGCCGGTCGAGTCGTTCGCGATCAGGCGCGCATTGGCGCCGCGCAGGAAGAACGTGCCGCCCTTGAGTTCGACATTGCGGCCCGTCGTGACGGTGCGCTGCACGATGCTGCCGACCTCGTTGCAGGACGTCTTGATCTGTACGTCGTCGATGAACAGCGTGGAGTCGACGTTGCGGTCATTGGTGTCGGCCACGCTGAAGCGCAAGGTCACGTTGTTGTCGGCCAGCGCGGCGGCGGGAATCTGCAGGCAGGCGCGCTGGAAGGTCGGCGGCCCGAAGCGCAGGTTGACGGTATTGAGCGCGGCGGGATTGCTGATCGTGTTGTTCACGACGGTCGCGTTCTGGCAGTTCGCGTTGGCGAACGGCGAGTAGCTCGATCCGTTGAGCTTGCAGCTGGAGCGGGAAAAGATGCGGACGCCGTCGGCCTTGAGGTCCATCACGTCGTCGAACTGATCCGGCTCGTTCTGCTCGCTGGACGCAAAGGCCCAGTCGAAGGCGACGAAGGCGGGGCTGAAGGTGACCGCGGACGTCGATTCCAGCCACGACAGGTCATAGTCGTTGCTGCCGCCGAAGCCGTCGAAATCCAGCGGACCGCTGCTTCGCGCGCCCGGGCCGCTCGAAATCGCGCCGGCCCAGGTGCCTTCAGGAATCACGATGGTGCCGCTGACGTAGCTCGCGCGGATCGCGCCGGCGCGCGTGTCGCCGCCGGCGGTCCAGTTCGCGATGGTGCCGGTCTCGAACCCGCCGTTGACCGGAATCTGCGCCTGGGCCGGCAGCGTGAGTGCGGCGAGGACAAACAGCAGCCCGCGTGCGTAACGGGAAACAGTGCTCATGGCGATGGGCCTTGTGCAGCAGTGGTGAGTTCCTGGCCGAACAGGAAGCGGTCGTCGAGCAGCACGTCCTTGCGCGCGAGGACGCGGCCGTCCGCGGCCATCGCGCGCAGCTCGTAGCGGCCCGGCGCGATGCCGTCGATGCGGTAGTAGCCGTAAGCATTGCTGCGCGCACGTCCCTGGATGGATTGCTCCGCGTCGACCAG
>Ga0207698_10001411_pt1 | contig 13942 bp, 17 predicted proteins | sample KBSCornC22_FD_184298 | JGI IMG/M metagenome (GOLD analysis project Ga0207698, IMG submission 184298) | Corn rhizosphere microbial communities from Kellogg Biological Station, Michigan, USA - KBS Corn C2-2 (SPAdes) (version 2) | ecosystem: Host-associated > Plants > Roots > Rhizosphere > Soil ...
AAAGAAAGATTCCCAAGTATCCATTTACGCCCCTTTGTCGGCAGCGATTCAGCAGGGGGGAATGTGACCGAAATAAAGGATTATTCAACTGTAGGGACTGAGAGCCCGAGCGTGTCGGAGGGGTATCGGAATACGTGGCGCAGGTGGATCAAAAAATGGTACCGATCTGAAGCAACTCATGATGGGCGAGCTTGTGTTAGCTCTCCGGCGATGAGTTCGGCCCCGAATGATCCGCCGCTCCAGCGCGAGGATCGCATTGGACTCTCAGCCGAGGTGGGGGTTCGACGTTGTGGCCTCCATCCCTTTCGCGTTCGGGTGTTCGACCTCTCGCGCGAGGGCTGCAAGATCGGCGCCTTGCGACCGGAAAGCTTTTTAGGATGCTGAGGCGCGGCTCCTGTCATCGCGCGTTCATTAGAAGTTCATTTGCCGAAGTAAGTTTTTGGGCGGACTCTCACGGTACCGAGGAGGAGAGAAGACATGCGGGTACTTCTGCTTATCGCGGCCATAGGGATGTTAGCCGCGCCCGTCTCAGCAGCCAAATCTTGCCGCGACGCCCACGGCAAGTTCATGAAGTGCGCTGCGCTAGCAAAGCCCAAGGTCTGCCGTGACGCCAAGGGTCACTTCATGAAGTGCAAGAAGTAGCTCGGGAGCATTATCATGAGCCGCTTGATCTTAGCAGTCGCCCTAATCGGCGGCTTCTTTCTCGTCCCGCTTGCGCCAGCGTCGGCGGCAACCAGACACTATGATTGCTCAAAGCCGGGGAATGCGAACAAGCCCGTATGCCAGTCTGCCGCTAGTGCTGCCCCAAAGGCCGCGCCGAAACCCGCCGGGGCTAAGACGGCAAAGCCGTCGACCACAAAAGTTTCGTCCACCACGACAACTAAGACCGTCACTCAGCGCAACTATGACTGCTCAAAGACAGGGAACAAGAACAAGGCAGTCTGCAAGAGTGCCACCGTATCGGCAAAGCCCGATGTGAAGCAGACGACGGTCGCGACAACCACACGTCACTACGACTGCACCAAACCCGGAAATGCGAACAAGCAGCAGTGCAAGGTCACTGCGACGACGCATCGAACCACGTCGAGGCCTGTCGCTGTTCCGAAGCCTGCGCCCGCCCCCGCTGCTCGGCCAGTGGCTCGGACCACAACAGCCGCCAACGACCATAATCCGGCTGGCGCGACTGCTCAGTGCAAAGACGGGACGTATAGCCACGCGACAAGTCACAGGGGCGCATGCTCCCATCACGGCGGTGTCGCCAAGTGGATGTAGTGTAGCGCCACCCGGCGGCTATCCGGACCGGGCACTACCGCAGGGTGCGTTCTGAAATTGTGGATCGTGCGGCCTGGTCCGCACGACACGATCGGCCACGCTGAAGCATCAGCCGGCGGCAGGAAATTCCAGCCGACGAGCACGATTGTGAACCTGATAAGGAATCGCACCACTAGAGCTCAGCCGAGCCACTCAGTGACGCCGCCGTGGAACTGCGAGTGCCTCGGCGGCTCTAGCTGAAGCTGTAGGTGCCGTCCGCGCAACGTGCGCTCGCTCCATACGGGGCAGTCCGCGCGTACACGGGCCGATGAACGCAGTTTCCTCGGGAATTGATGTACGAGTCCGATCCGCAGATGCCATATGACCGCGCCTCCGCCGCACCCGGGGGCGTGGATCAGCGAGGGGAAGGGCGCACTGAGCGCTAGGAACGCGAGTGCAAGGCCGCTCGGAAGGCGCATGGCCTACTCCCCCTTAGTACACCGAGCGCCGCGATGAAACGCGTCCGCGCTTGGAGTGTCAAGGCACGGCTAATCAATCAGGGCTAAGGTCTCCGCTAGGTAATGCTCAAGATCGGCTCGCCCTTTCGGTGTCAGGCCCACAGATCCGGAATGTCCGCCAACGATATGCGTCTGGCGAATGATCAACCCGAGGTTCTCGAGGTAATGAAGCCACCTCACAAAGGGGGCCGCCTTGGCGCCCACGAGCGCGGCCAAGCGTGTGACTGTCACTCTCAGTTCCGCCTTCTCATGCACGTACAAGGCGAGAAGTGCGTCCCAAGCCACTTCATCGAACAATCCACGATCGAAGGTTTCCGTTCGCTTCTGGCGATACAGTCTAAGCAACTGTGCTTGCCGAAGTAGCTGATCTTTCGTGGGCGGTTGTGCGGCCACGTCCTGACCGTTCTGTTCTAGTTGCACCAAAGCGTCCTCTAGCGAGGCAATTCGGCAAGTGCCGTGTAGTGTGTGGACGCGGTTGAGTCACCATCGATTGGAAAACGAGCAGTTAACCGCGAAAACGATTCTAACGCCAGGTGACGCGTAAGATAAAAAGCAATACGAGCCAAACCGCCGAATCGAACCTCTCGCGCGGAGCGAGTGTTTGATGGCGCCACCCGAATGATTCAGATAATTTTGGTCACCGCGATCGCGGTGCTCACCAGCACCTCCGGCGTATTCTTTCTCGCGCAGTTCGGAAGGGTTGAGAGTCGCGTCCTGAAGGGCTCGGCATTTGTCGGCTCTCTTTTCGTCTTAGGCGTCGTCGTGATCGCGGCTAGAGATTACTCTGCAAAACAAAAGGCTGCTGCAACTTGCGGCTTCGCTCCTGCGTGGGGCGGGCGCGGCCCGCACCCGCCCCTCTCCGATCCGGCCTGCTGATTCACTGACCCCGCCCGCGTGAGTCCTACATTGCAAGACCGCTCCGGCTTGCCGTGGCTTAATCCAATTCTTCCCGCTGCGGGTCGCGGGAGATTGGACCATCTTGGTTCAAATCTAACCTGCCCACATGCGGGAAGTCTCTTCCGGTGACAGATCCTCAACGACCATCGGGGACGCACGAAGAGAGCTTATCACTGGGGGTCCGGCATGAAGAGGGCCGAAACCGCGGCGATTAGCCACACCATACCGAAGACAAGCATTGCCGCATCGAGCGCGGACATAGCTATCAAGTTCGGAAATAAGCGCTTCAGCATGGGAGCTCCATTTCCCGGTCCTGTGAAGTTAATTGAATCAAACAACCGTCAAGAGCTGGCTCCGAAACCTGGCTCTGTTCGACAACAACGACTGACTCGCTCCCCACGACAATGCACAAAGGCGCTATGGCTGGTGGTTGACAAGATGTATCGCCGGTAGTGGCCGGTCGCCGGCGGCGCTGCCCCGGGTAATCAGCAGCACCGCGAACCCGCCGAGCGCAATGGCGATCCCGTAAGGAATGCGCGCGGGACTATCGCGCTTCCTGCGCCGGCCCGTGAGGACGCGAATCAAGAAATAGACGATCGCCACGAGCCCCCCCGCCATAAAGACGAGGGCCAGGAACCAGGCTGCCGACGCAAAATCGAGCCACGCAGCGAACGCAGCAAGCAATTTCACGTCGCCGCCGCCAAGCCATCCAACTGCGAATGCAGCCGTGCCCATCGCGAGAACTACAGTCACGTTGACAACGTTCTTCCAGAGGGGTCCTTGACCTACGAGCATGGCGGCAACAATCGCGGCAAGCAGAATTACGAAGCTGATGGCGTTCGAGATACGTAGTCTTCCGGCATCCTCGATCGCCGCCCCGGCGAGAGCGCAACCAAGCACGACAAGAAGCCAGTTCGGCGCCGCGATAAGCAAATTCACGGCTTGCTCGCTGCCTCCAAGTTGTTCGATGCGCGTTCGTACCAGGTCGGCGAAGCCTCAAGAGCCTGGGTGAATGCCGCGATGGCACGCTGACGATCACCCAACAACTCCGCAGCAACGCCCGCATCGTTCAACCTGACGGCCCACTCAGCGTCAGACTCATCAGCCTGTCTCGAGGGAAGGTCGGCGGCCAAGGCTGATTTCGCCAAATCGAGGTTGTTTGCAATGCGTTTCGAAGTTCGGTCGCGAGTCGCTGCCTGTTCGAAAAGACCGACCGCGGAGCGCCAGTCGCCTCGCAACAGCTTGGACCAGCCTTCATTGTTCAGGATCGCTGCCTCATCAGGCGAAAGACGCATGGCCTCCTCGTAAGACTGGTCAGCGAGGCGCCAATCGCCTGTCCGGTCGGCAAGCACACCGCGGGCATTCCACGCGCGCCAAGACGCCTTTGGCGTCGAGATGGCGCATTCCACGAGCAGCCTCGCGTCCTCCATGCGGCCGATCCGCAGGGCGGACAAAGCGCCTTTTTCGCAGTCGCCGCTCTCCTTGTCGGGTGATCGCGCAAGGCGGTAATAGATCGCGACCGCTTCAGCATAGTTGCCGGATGCAAACGCTAAATCCGCAGTCAGCCGGTCGATCGCCGGACCGTGCACATCGTGCGAAACTGCGCGTCCTATGATCAGCTTCGCCTCCTCGAGTCTCCCAGCGGCCATTGCGAGCGATGCATCGCGGATCATGGACGGACCACCTTCAACCGGCGGAACCTGCTGCGCGGACAAGCTGGCGGCTGCCATCATGGCGAAGATCATGACGTGCGCCGCCCACCAATCCTGCTGATGGCGTCGCGTCCCAGGATCAGAACCACAGCCTTGCCCTTTACCACTCGCGAGCCAATTCCGAACTGTGCGGCAAGACTCCGCCCGATCCTGGTTTGGCTCGCAGGGTAAAGTACGATGCTTCGATGTTGGAGCGCCGGCGCATCGCCAACGGCGATCTTCCTCCAGCCGCGGTTGACCAGCAGAGACCGCGCCGATACCGCGAGCCCTTGCTTTCGAGCCGCGTTCAAGATCTGCACGTTCGTCCCGGGCGGCGCTGGTACCAGCGGAACCCATGCCACCGCCGTTTCGGCGCTCGGCCCTCGGTTGGAGGGCTGGCGCCAGATCGGCGTTAAGGTGGTGATCAGCTCCACCTCGCCGCGCGACAGCCGCTCCAAACGCGGCTGCGAAGGGGGCACCCCGACCCGGCCCATAGTCGCGAAGCTCGTATGTGCCGGCGGGCTTTGACCGCTCGCTGGATCAGCCTCGGACAGGAGCAGGGCAGCAATTTGATTCGGCGCCGGGCTCTGGGGAACGCTGCGGCTTTTAGGCTCTTCCACGCTCGCAACCGTAGGCGCCGAGCTGACGGCGGCGATATGCCCGTCTGTACGAGAAACAGGCAATGCCTGGAATTCAACTTGCTGAGGAAGAGAAGTCTTCTCGGTAGCGGCGGGCACGATCGTTGCTTGCGCGGCCTCGATCATGTGCTCAGCCACGCGAGGCGTCGGGGTCGCCGTCGGCAGCTCGACTGTGACGCTTCCGACCACCGCAGTGTTAAGCGAAACCGCCCGCCCCACGGGAACGCTCGCAATCATCGGTCGCTGCGGCGGCGCTTGTTGGGCAACAGCGGCCGCAGCTTCCGCCTGCGCAAGGATCGCTTTTGCGTGCTGCCCTTCCTGATCGAAAATGCGCGCAATGCCGCGAAGCAACGACGGGTCACGGGGCAAGAGGGCGAGAGCCTGTTCGTAATCGGACTGGGCGAGGTCGTAGCGGTTCATCGAAGCATAGCAGTCGCCGATGCCCGCCAAAGCGACCGTATCTGACGGGTTATCGCGCAGCGCTTTTCGAAAGCCCTCGAGAGCCAGGCCGACGTTGCCGAGCATCAGTTGAGCCCTTGCAACGCCGATCGCATCGCCCTTGGAGAGCATGACCGGATCCGCGGCGGCCCGGACCTTGATCGCATTGCCCGCGCTGCAGCTCGCGAGAGCAACACAGGAGATAAGCAGCGCCGCTTTGGTCCCCCTTGCCATCTCAGCCTCCGTGAAGCGCAGGAAGGACAGCCCGTACGACGCGAATGGCCGCCGGCAGCATGAGAACACCGATCATCGTCGGCAACATGCATATGACAAGCGGGATAGAGATCAGCACCGGCAGCCGATGTGCCTTTTCCTCCGCTCGGAGCCGCCGCTTCTCCCGCATTTCCGACGAGTAGATGCGCAGCGTCTGTGCAATTGACGAACCCAGCTTGGTCGACTGGATCAGCAGCGTGGCAAAAGCGCGAATGTCGTCCACGCTCGCGCGATCCGCCATCCGGCGCAGTGCATCCTCATGACTGCGCCCGGCCCTGAGCTCCAGCACCACAGCGCCGAACTGCTCCGCAAGCAGTGGATGCGAGCTGGTCATTTCCATTCCGACCCGCGCAAATGCCGCTTCAAGTCCCAGTCCCGCCTCGACGCAGACGAGCATCAGATCGAGCGCATCGGGGAATGCATTGACCAGCGCTTGCTGGCGCCGGTCCGCGCGAGCGCGAATGAAAAGGTTCGGCACATAGAGGCCTATCGCCGCTGCAGTAACCAGCGAGAAATAAAGTTTGATCATGCTGGGGCTCGATCCGGTTACCCAGAAGAAGGTTAGCGCGAGGATCGGGAGAGCAATCACGAGCACGAGCCGAATGAGCGTGTAAACCCGTGGTGCATAAGGTGTCGCATAGCCGGCGGCGATCAGCTTCTGACGAAGTGCTGCGTCCTTTGTATCGACGAGACTTAAGCCCTTCCTTTCGATCGAATCGACGAGCTTCAGCCAAGCGCTCTCAATCCGATCGCTACGCAAAGATGAGAGGCTCGGCGCTCCGGGCATCGCCGTTGCCGGCTCCAGAAGCCGTCGCCTGGCGAGCTGCCGGGCTCCGAATGCCTGGCTACTGAAGTAGGCGGCGGCCGCAACCACAGCGAATAAAACCCCCAGCAGGAGCATTCTAAGGACGCTATTTTCGGCGATAAGCTCGATCATTTGTCAGACCTTCAAATCAACCATCTTCCGGATCATCAGGAAGCCGATTGTGTAGAGTATGATCAGGGCGGAGAAACCGGGAACGAACCATGGATCGGTCGCGACATCGAGGAAGAAGCGCGGATTGAACATGAATAGCATTGTGAAAGCGAAGATCGGGAGGATCGTTAGCATCGCGGCGGTCATCCTTCCCTCGCTCGAAAGCGCCCGCACTTTCATCATCATCGCGTGTCGTTCGCGGATCACCCGCGAAAGATTCTCGAGAATCTCCGCGAGATTGCCGCCGGTCTCGTTTTGAATCGACAGCGACACCACGAACATTCGCATGTCCTCAAGATCCCAGCGGTCCGCCATGTTCTGAAGCGCGTCGCGCAGTTCTGCGCCGTACGTGACCTCATCGACCGCAACCCCGAACTGAGAACCGATCGGATCGGGCATCTCCACAGTGAGCAATTCCAAGGCTGCCGCGATCGGATGACCGGCGCGCAGGCCGCGAACGAAAACGTCGAGAGCGACGGGGAATTGTTCCTCCATCCGCTTCCGGGTTCGCGTCGCTTTCATGTTCAAAGCCATGAGCGGCAGGATTGCGCCGAGCAGCGCGGCGAAGGTCCCGCTGATTACGAGGCGCCCCACGCTAATGCCGATCCCCCACCATGCCGACATGAGCAGGAGCAATCCGAACAAAATTGCAAACGGCGCGATGAGAATGAACAGCATCAGGCGCCCCGTGGGGATCGTCAGCTGCGCCTGCATCAACATCCGCTCGAATTTGTGGCCCATACGATCAAGGACGGGCGGAAGTCCTTTGGGAACCGAAGATGTGGTACGCCGAAGGATGTTCATCGCTTCGCCATGCGTTCGCCCGCGCGAGATCAGTCTAAGGCGAAGATTGATTGCCCGCCCTTCGGCGCGGGTGCGTCCAAACGCGCGCAGCAGGGTCTCCGCCGCAAGCACGACAGCGGCGAAGATGAAAACGAGAATTAATGTTTGGATCCACACGGGGTTCATGCTTCCATCCTTATGTCGGGCCGGAACAATTCGGCCGATACCTCGATCCCGTGAGCCATGGCTTGGTCGAGGAACCGCGGCCGGATTCCGGTCGCCTCGAAGCGACCTTGAACGATTCCGTCGCTGCTGACTCCCGATTGGCGGAAGCGGAAGATTTCCTGCATCGTGATCACGTCGCCTTCCATTCCGGTCAGTTCGGAGATGCTGACGAGCTTACGCCTACCGTCCGCGAGTCTCGCGACTTGAATGATGACGTTGATCGCGGACGCGATTTGCGCGCGGGCCGACCGTGGCGAAATTTCGACTCCGCTCATTCCGATCATCTGCTCGACGCGAGACAAGGAATCGCGAGTTGTGTTGGCATGAACAGTGGTCATCGAACCGTCGTGCCCCGTGTTCATCGCCTGAAGCATGTCGAAAGCTTCCCCCGCACGGACCTCGCCTACGATGATTCGGTCCGGCCGCATGCGCAGCGCATTCTTCACAAGATCGCGCTGCGGGACTTCTCCTTTGCCTTCGATGTTGGGCGGACGGGTTTCCAAACGGACCACATGTTCCTGTTGCAGCTGGAGTTCGGCCGAGTCTTCGATCGTCACGATACGCTCGCGCCCGTCGATATATGCCGACATCGCATTCAGCAGTGTCGTTTTGCCCGAGCCGGTGCCCCCGGAGATCAGGACATTGCGCCGTGATTTCACCACCGCCTTCAGGACCTCGGCAACCTGAAGCGGAACACTGCCGATCTCGATGAGACGGTCCATGCTGATCGGTACCCGCGCGAACTTACGGATCGAAAGCAGTGAGCCGTCGAGCGCCAGTGGCGGGACCACCGCGTTGACGCGGCTTCCATCCGCCAAGCGAGCATCAACCATCGGTGAGGATTCGTCGATCCGGCGCCCGACTGCAGAAGCGATCTTCTGGATGATTCGCAGGAGATGTTTCTCGTCCTTGAACCGGGACGCGCTCGGCTCGAGCACGCCATAGCGCTCGACGAACACTCGATTGTGACCGTTGACCAGAATATCCGTGATGGTTGGATCCTTCAGCAGAGGCTCGAGCGGGCCAAGCCCCAGCAGCTCGTCGAGGATGTCGCCGACGAGCTGCTTGCGTTCCGCCTGATTTAAGGCCTGGTTCTGCTTCGCCAGCTCCTCGGCGACGATGTCACCGATCTCGGCCTCAATCTGCTGCCGCGACATCTTTTCGAGCGCCTGCAAGTTGATGATGTCGATCAGGCGCTGGTGTAGCTCGACCTTGAGCTCCGTTTGCTTGTCACGCTTCTCGAATGCGCCGGCGTCTCCGACGGTGACGAGCCGATGCTCGTGGATTGCGCGTTGCCGCTGTTCTTCGGTATCGACCGCGGCCAAGTTGGCCGGTTTACGGATCTGCCACGCCATTTATCGCTCCAACCTGAGAGCCGCCGCGATACCGGCGTCGAGGGTATCGAGGTCTTTCCCGAGGGGAGACTTGCGTTTGACGTCGGCGATCGGAATCCCCCGGTCGATCGCGGCGCGCATCAAAGCAAAATCGTTCGCCACCGTGTAGCTGACGTCACATCCGATCGCCTTGCTCGCATCCGCAAGACTGACGGTGCGCGCCAGGCTCTTGTCATAGCGATTGACGACCAGACGCACATCGAGTTCGCCCAAGTCCTGTGAACGCAGCAGGCCAAGCTGCCGCTGGGCGCGGTTCAAACTGGCGACTGTCAGCTCGGTGACGAGCAGGACGAGGTCCGAGCGGGCAACGAGCGACAGCGACCAATTGGTCCAGTTCGCCGGAACATCGATGAAGACAGTGCCGAACTCGCGCGTCGCCAGCTCGACGATCCGCAACACATGCTCGCTCGACACACTCTCGAGCGGCATCATCTCTGCCGGCGATGCAATCAGCTTGAGGCCGCTCGGGTGCTCGACGGTGGTTGCCTTCAAAAGATCGCCGTCAAGGCGGGTGCCGGCTTCCAGCAGATCGGACAGCGACAGCTTTGGCCTCAATCCAAGTTGAAAAGCGACGTCGCCGAACTGCACGTCGAGATCGATCAGGCAGGCCTCGCGGCCATGTGCAGCTTCCTTCTGAGCAAAGCGGATCGCAAGCTGGCTCAGAAGAGCGGTCGCGCCGGCACCGCCGACACTCTTGATGACGCTTACCAGCTTTGCGTTGGCGGCAGTTGCCGCCGCAGCACGCGCATTGACCTGCTCTGCCAGCGGGGCAAGCGAGGTCTCCACATCCTCGAAGCTGAGCGGAAGTGGCACGACGTCCTGTGCGCCCGAGCGTATCAGCGCGCGGACGAGCGCTAGCGGCGGCTCGTAACATGCGGCGATGAGCGGCGTTTCGACGGATGCAACCAGTTTCTGAAAGCGCTTGATCGATGCCGCGCTGTCGGCATCGACTTGGATCAGCGCCGCCGCTGCGGCCTCCAATTCCTCGGGATTGATCCAATCCGACGTCGGCAGAATATTGAGACGGACCGGAAGGCCCACGACCCGCGTGGCGGCAAGCTCAGCGGCTCCGCCTTCTGCGGTGCTGAGGTACAGATGTATCGCCTGCTCGCGCCTCTCTGGCTTCCAGTCGAGGACCGTTTCGTTGGGTGTGACGACGCTCAAGACTGCACCTCAGTTCGACTGCGATCCGCTGAGGTCTTCAGCAGTCAGGCTGGCCCGGAAGTCGGGCATGTTGATGGAGCAAGCGAACACGAGGCAGGTGATCGGGTGAAATACGAGGCCCGAAAGCTTCACCGTCACGAGCGGCGAAACATTTGGATTGTCGGGATCTCCTGCAAAACCGAGGCCGACGTTCTTGTAGATCACCGTGACGTTCGACGCTGCTATGATCGGATAAAACTGCGTCATGCGCGTTACGATGTTCGTAAATGCGGTCGAATTGTATCCGATCGCGCCGCAGATGTTGCCGCCAGTGCAGGAACATGTGCTGTTGTCGCAGACTGAGTTGTCGAAGTTCGCGGTCGGGACGGAGCTCCCCTGGACGATGCTGTCGCTGACGGAGAAGCTGTACCCACCTTGCGCGGGGCCTTCCAAAGCGGTTGGCACCGGGTCAGTGACCACCGCGTAGCGGACTCCCATCTGGGTCGCCTTTTCCGCGCGGTTGAACTCCCACAGGAAACGACCGCCGTCGATGATTCCGAAAAGAAAAATGAGCAGCAGCGGAAGCACGATCGCGAACTCTGTCGCGCTTCCCGCCCGGTCACATCGCAAGAGGCGGGACAGCAGGGTCATGCGCCGATTACCGCAGATTGACTCTGCGCGTTGAGGTTAAGTGTTGCAGTGGCAAGACCCGCTAGGCCGAACAGCGTGTTGTAAGGCACCGTTGCACTGACAGTGATCCTCGGAACGGCACCGTTGTTGGGAAAATCTGTGTAGATGCCGGCGTTCACGAAGGAATCTGTCGAGGGCGGTTTGTCGCAACTCAGCGACACAGTCGCCATCGTGTTCGAAGTCCAGCCGGGTAAACGTGCTGTTCCGCTCCCGCTCGGATCGCCAAACCGCGCGAGCTGTTGGATATTCGTTTGGGCCGAGGTGGCTACGGTACCGGGATCGCTCGAACAGTCATAGTTGACGCTTCCATCCGAATTGATGACTGGAAGCCGGGCCGCATAGCGCGCAGCGTCGCGGACGGCCTTGTCGGCCACATGCTCCGACAGGAAATAATTACCGAGATCGATCGAGCCGAACATCAGCAGAAGCAGAAACGGGAACACGAGCGCCATTTCGACGGCGGCGTTCCCGCTACGGTCGCGCAAAAGAAGGAGAGAAAGGCGCGTCATTCGATCAAGTACGGCACGCTCTTTTTGATGAGCTGCACCGCTCCCGAATTGCCGGCATTGTTCGTCTCGCCGATCACCTCGACATAAACGTCGCTGTTGGCGGTCCGAACGCCCGTGACACGCGGTTCCGACGGCTGAACCAGGAACAGGTCGATCCACCGCTGAACCTGCACATCGACTGTACTACCTCTGACACCCTGCGCCGTGCAGTTGACCACGGCGGCGCTGATCACCCGACGGTCGATGATCGTACCGCCGGGCGTGATGCCGGTCGGCTCACCGGTCAGATTTGCTGGGTTACCATACGACCTCAGACTTGTTCCGGCGGACTGGAACTGCAGCCGGGTGGAAGCATTCGCCATTTCCCACTGGTAAACCTTGTACCTGGTGGGAGTGGTCGTCCCGAACGTGTTGGTCAAAAAGGTGCTCAATGCCGACGTGGAGGTAATCGTCGGGTAATTCGTCGAGTTGCTTCGGAAGTAGGCGTAGCGATCCCAATTGCCGTCGCCGATCAGGCCGTTGGTACAATCGCCGATGCCGCTCGAGCTGAACGAGTGGCAGATGTCTTCCGGATAACCCATGGGCGCGATAGGACCGACTGGAGTGCTAGTAATTTCAGAGTCGGTCAGGCTGTGATCGGGCTTTCCGATGTTCGAGGAACCCGGATATGGGTTCGTCGCCTCCTCCCAACCCGGTTGACTTCCGCTGTTTGTCGTGAAGCCGAGATCGCTGATGCTACTCCCGTAGCTTGTGTTGCCACTCTTGCCGGCAGTTCTGCCTCGAAGCACCAGGTCCTGACGAATGTTGGCTGATGGCGGACATAGGGCGCCGGTGCTGCCGCACGCACTGTTCACGCTATTGTATATGCCAAATCGCGTATTCAGCGCATCGCGCACCGAAATCACGTTTCCGGGATTGGTGGTGACGCCATTGCCGGAAACGCAATTGCCGGGAACATTCGTGCGCCCGAGCTCCTGGCCCAGGGTGGCTGCGCCGCTTCCCGCTCCCGCTTCGAGGAACCCGAAATTCCCTGGACCATAGGTCCCGCCGCCGTCATTCGCGATGAGCCGAATCCCCTTGCCAATGTAATTGGCGGTCGTGAAATCCGGGTCGGTCCTTTCGGCCGGGTTGCACAGCATCACCGGCGGCACTTTGCAGATCGCCGAGTTGAGACCAGCGACCGCAGTTGCCCCGAGTGCGCCCGACGAAAATGCCGCAACGATCGGCGTCAGCGCAAAGTTTGCGGTTCGTGAGTTGACAGTCACCACGACGAACTTGGCGTCTGCGTCGCCTGTGGCCGGGGTTCCGGTGTCGGTAGACTGATCCCAGGTCTTGTAGAACTGGACCTGCCCGGTCGCATCGCAACCCGTCTCGAGAGGGATGGTGACCGCCACCCCATTGCCGTCGTTCGCCATATAGCTTCTGTTGGCGATCATGCTGACCGCCGCGTTGGCGGCCCTCGAGCAGGCGTTGGCCTGACCGTCCAGTTGGCTTGCGGCGGCGAGCGCGGCCTGGTCGGCCGCGCTCTGCAGTTCGGTGTCCATCGTCGCCATGCGCGAATAGTCGAACGCGATGCCACCGGTCGCGATCAGCGCGGTCAGCGATAGAGCGACGGTCGGCGCAACCGCGCCTTCAGCATTTCCCCACAATGATCGGATCGACCGGCCCATTGCTCCGCATCCTTACTGAGGTCCGCTGCCCGAGCCGCCGCCGATGATGGTGGTCGTGGACATCGTCTCGGGCTGCTTGACCGTGCCGTTTCGGTAATGCTTCACGGCGGACGCGCCGACGTCGCCGTTGCTTCCGGGCTGCGCCGCATTTGCCGAATAGATGGGCGCCGGATTGATGGTCTGGATCGCCGCATTGTATTTCACCGCTTCGCCGATCCCCGGATCCTCGTCGCCGATGTGGGTGCCGGCGGTGTTGCAGGCGCCGAGCGTCAGCAACAGCGGAAGGGTGGCGCACCAAGATAGCGCTTTCCTAGAGCACATGGCCATAATCCTTTTCAAAGCCGATCGGCCGTTTCTGCGACATGCCGCCGGACGGCATCGGAGCCGGCGGAGGCGGAGGAAGCGGCGCTGGCCTGACGAACGGGCGAGCCGACGGCGGGACGCCCGTATCGGAGCGGCCATTGAGAAGCAGGTCGGCCTCATTCGGCGGCCCGACCCGGTCGGTCGGCAACTTCAATGCGCCTTCCGGCACCGGCCGAACCAGGTGCGGAGTCACGATGATCACGAGCTCGCTTTCCTGATGCTGGAAGCCGGTCGAGCGGAACAGCGCACCGATGATCGGAAGCGAACCGAGCAGAGGCACCTGCCTGATCGTGTCCTGGAAGTCCTTGCGCAGCAGGCCCGCCATGGCGAAGCTTTCGCCGTCCCGGATTTCGAGCACGGTCTTGGCGCGGCGGGTCTGAAGGCCCGGGATCACCAGATTGTTGATCGTGACCGAGGCCGACGGGTCGATCGAACTCACCTCGGGCTCGACGACCAGATTGATTACGCCGTCCGCGAGAACGG
>Ga0207698_10001413_pt1 | contig 13927 bp, 14 predicted proteins | sample KBSCornC22_FD_184298 | JGI IMG/M metagenome (GOLD analysis project Ga0207698, IMG submission 184298) | Corn rhizosphere microbial communities from Kellogg Biological Station, Michigan, USA - KBS Corn C2-2 (SPAdes) (version 2) | ecosystem: Host-associated > Plants > Roots > Rhizosphere > Soil ...
CTCCCCCATCGCCCATTCACGAGCTAGCGATACGCGACGCAATCCTCGCAAATCGTCCCGCTCACATCCTTCCGGAGATGCGCCGCCCGCAGCGCCTGGAAAGCCGCGCTGTTCCAACCCTCCATGAACGGCACCTTCGTGAGGTCGGCCATCGTCCACTTGTCGCCCGCATCGAAGCAGCACGCCGAGAGCTTGCCATCGTGCGTGATGTGGCCCTCGGTGAACGCGGACCAGCAGGGCAGGGGCTCGCGCAGGTTGCCGAGCCGCCCCTGGTTGCCGGCGATGGGGCGGTAGCCGAGCTCCTCCTCGCGGCGGGTGGCGAGGCTGCCCATCGAGTAGAGCGGCAGCCAGTAGTGCTCGTCCAGGTGCGGGCGGATCTCCTCCACGAGCTGCAGCATGCGCTCGTGCTGCTCGCCGTCGTACTGGATGCTCGACGCGTACAGCCGGCAAGGGTATGAGCCTTCGTCGCGCACGCGGCGCGCGGCCTTGAGGTTCTCGACCGAGGTGCGCCACAGCTTCGGCTTCACGTTCGCGATCTCCGCGAACTGGTCCGTGTCCGCGTAGTTCATCGAGAACTTGAGCGAGTCGAGGCCCGCCTGCATGCATTCCTTCACGCGCACCGGTGTCGCGAGCGAGCCGTTGGTGGTGAGGAACACATAGGAGATGCCGCGCTGCTTCGCGTAGCGGATCGCGTCGGGAAGCCAGTCGCACAGGAACGATTCGCCGATGAAGAAGAGCCCGAGCTCCTCCACGCCCGCGGCTTGCATCTCGTCCACGAGGCGCCGGTAGAGCACGGGGTCCATGTCGTCGCGCTGCTTCATGCGCAGCCGATGCGCACAGAAGCCGCAGCGATAGTTGCAGTTGGAGGTGAGCTCGATCTTCACCGCGCGGGGCGCGGGAAGGTCCTGTCCGCGATAGGCGGGCGCAATGCCCGTGATCGCGTCGATGCGTTGAGTGATCGTGTCCATGCCGGGGGTCGTTATGTTCGTGAGCGATTGTCGGGGCTTCCCCGGCGCGAACGTTGATCCACCGCAACGGTGCGCTACATGACATGCCGCATGCTGCAGGCACTTGGACATTCCGCCGATCACCACCGACCTGCCGCTGCTGCGCATCCGCGATCGCGCAGTGCTGCCCATCGTGCAGGGAGGCATGGGCGTGGGCGTGTCCGCCCACCGGCTCGCCGGCAGCGTCGCGGCCGCCGGCGCCATGGGCACCATCTCCAGCGTGGACCTGCGCCGCCACCATCCGGACCTGATGGAGCAGACGCGCCATTCGCGCGACAAGCTCCTCATCGACCGCGCCAACCTGGCCGCGCTGGACCGTGAGGTGCGCGCGGCACTGGCGCTCGCGGGCGGCCGTGGCATCGTCGCGGTCAACGTGATGCGCGCCGTGTCCGAATATGCAAGCTACGTGCGTTCCGCGTGCGAAGCGGGCACGCAGGCGATCGTGGTGGGGGCGGGCCTCCCGCTCGACCTTCCCGACCTCGTGAGCAACTGGCCCGGCGTGGCGCTGGTGCCGATCCTCTCCGATTCGCGCGGCATCGCGGTGCTGGTGCGCAAATGGCAACGCAAGGGATGCCTGCCCGACGCGATCGTGATCGAGAACCCGCGGCTTGCGGCCGGCCACCTGGGTGCGGCGAGGATCGAGGACCTCGACGAGCCGCGCTTCGAGTTTTCCCGCGTGCTGGAAGAAACGCATTCCCTTTTCCGCGACATGGGAATCGAGGGACGCATCCCGCTCATCGTCGCGGGCGGCATTTCCTCGCCGGCGCAGGTGCGCGAGCTGATCGCGCTCGGCGCCTCCGGGGTGCAGCTCGGCAGCGCCTTCGCCGTCACCGAGGAGTGCGACGCGCATCCGAACTTCAAGGGCGTGCTCGCCCGCGCGAAGAGCGAGGACATCGTGACCTTCATGAGCGTGGCCGGGCTGCCCGCGCGTGCCGTGAGGACGCCCTGGCTCGAGAAATACCTCGAGAAGCTGCCCGCGCTGCAACGCCGGGCGAAGGGGCGGGCACAGTGCACGCTCGCCTTCGACTGCCTCGCCACCTGCGGGCTGCGCGACGGCATGCCGAAGATCGGCCAGTTCTGCATCGATCACCATCTCGCCGCCGCATTGGCGGGCGACGTGGAGCGCGGACTCTTCTTTCGCGGCGCGGGCACGCTGCCTTTCGGCGAATCGATCCGGCCCGTGCGCGACCTGATCGGCTACCTGCTCAACGGGCAGCCCGTTCCCACGCAGGCCCCTGCTCGACCACTCGTGCACGGTCATGGCACGTGATGCAGGTGCTCACGAATAGCTCGCGGCCGCGCTTCTGCGCAGCGGTGAGCGTGCTCGCGTCGGCATCGAGCGGAATGTCGCCTCGCGCGAACGGAAACGCCACGGCATAGCGCTCGTGGTTGGGCCAGCCGTTCTCGGGCGTGTGATAGCGAGTGTTGGGTGCGCGCTTCTCCAGGAACTCGGAGCGCACGAAGGCGGCGACCGCGGCGATGTCCGCGTCGTCCAGGATCCCCCGGAAGCCCTTCATGGCCGTGCCCGGCACGCCGTCGCGTACCGCGGCCGCGATGCGGGTGATCGGAAACTCGCTCGCTTTCGCCGACTGGAAGTCGCGCGGCTTCTTCTCCATGTACGTCGCGGCGAGCGTCTTGCCGTCGCCGGAATAGCCATGGCAGAAGTAGCAGCGGAAATTGTAGACGGCGCGCCCGCGTTCGCCGAGCGCGTCGGCGCTTGCGTGCCCGATGGCGGCAAGCATCACCGCCGCCGCGACGAACCGTTTCACTTGCGGCGCTCCTGCCCGCCGTAGGCCGACGTGCCCGAGATGTTGCCTCCCTGCGAGGTCATGAGCGTCTTCTGCACGTAGTCGACCACGGCCTCGATGTCCTGCGGCTGGAGCTGTCCCGCGAAGCCCGTCATCGACGTGCCCTTGCGGCCGATGGCCACCGCGGAGACGAGGCGGTCGCGCGTGAGCTCCTTGCGCACCGCCTCGCTGGTGAAGTCGCGCGGCTGCGGCTGGCCCGCCGGCACGGCATTGGCGACGCCCGCTCCGGTGACGCCGTGGCAGCTCACGCAGAAATGGCCGTACAGCGTGCGGCCGCGCACGAGCTGCTCGTCGCCCGCGTGATCGACGAAGGTCGCGCGCACATAGGCCGCGAGCGCGTCGATCTCGCCATCGTTGAGCTGCGTGGTGTAGCTGACCATCGCCGTCCTGGGCTTGCCGCCGCGGATGATCGCGGCGATGTATTCGCGCGTGAGCTTGCCCTGCAGCTTCGGGTCGATGAAGTTCGCCGGCGGCGGGTTGAGGCTGCCCTTCGCGCGGCTGTTGCCGTCGCCATGGTCTCCATGACAGACGGAGCAGTAGTTGTGGTACAGCGCCGCGGGATCCACCTTGCCGTTGCCCGTCGCGCGTATACGGTCGCCGGCCGATGCGTTCGTCGCGATGAGGAGCGCGCCGGCTACGAGGACCACGATCGCGCCGGCGAGGGCCGGTGCTGCGGAACGGCGAAGCAAGTTCATGGAGGCGACTTCCGTATGCGTTGTGATGACCCCGTTCAGCAAGAAGCGGACCAATCGCGCAGGCCGTGGCATGGCGCTTGCTGGGACCCCGGTGCAGGACGATTTCCCAACCCGCATCGACAAGGAGAGTAATCCGATGAATTTCTCAAGCAAGGCCGCGGCGCTGGCAGCGGTTACGGGCGTCGCACTCGCCTCGGGCATGGCGTCCGCGGCCGATGGCAAGGGCACGTACGACAAGGTCTGCACGGTGTGCCATGCCTCGGGTGTGGCGAACGCGCCGAAGTTCGGCGACAAGGCCGCCTGGGCACCGCGCGTCGCGCAGGGCAAGGATGCGCTGTTCAACTCGGTCAACAAGGGCAAGGGCGCCATGCCTCCGCGGGCCGGCAACGCCGACCTGAAGGACGAGGACATCAAGGCGGCGATCGACTACATGGTTGCCGCGGCAAGTGACGCGATGAAAGGGAAGGCGGTCATGAAATCTCGATGCTCAATCTTCGTGGCCGCCTTTGCGCTCGCGATCCTCGCCGGTTGCGCCACCCCGCCGCCGCCGCCAGCGCCCAAGCCCGCGCAGCTCGTATTCCCCTCGCCGCCGGACGACCCGCGCTTCGTCTACGAACGCACGATCTACGGCAGCGCGGACGTGACGGCGGAGGAGGCCGGCAGCGACCTGCGCCGCATCGTGACCGGCGAAGGCAAGCGCTCCGAGGTGCTGGGCAAGCCCTACGCGGTCGCAGTGTACAAGGGGCGCGTCTTCGTCTCGGACTCGGCCGAGCGCTTCATCAAGGTGTTCGATTTCCAGAAGCAGAAGTATTACCACGTGGGCGAGGACGAGCCCGGGCGCATCGTGAAGCCGCTCGGCATCGACGTCGACCACGAAGGGCGCCTGTACGTGGCCGACGCCACCGCACGCGACGTGAAGGTGTTCGACGCCGACGGCAAGTACGTCCGCACCATCGGTGGCGCCAAATGGTTCGATCGCCTGTCGAGCGTCACGGTCGACGCGGCCGGCGAGCGCCTCTACGTGGTGGACATCGGCGGTGTCAGCTCCGAGAACCACCGCATCCGCGTCTTCGATCCGAAGACCGGCAACCACCTCTTCGACATCGGCAAGCGGGGCGCGGGACCGGGCGAGCTCAACCTGCCGCGCGACCTCGCGATCGGCAAGGGCGGGCAGCTCTACGTCGTCGACGGCGGCAACTTCCGCATCCAGGTGTTCACGCGCGACGGCCAGTTCGTGAAGGCGTTCGGGGCGGTGGGCAAGCAGTACGGGCAATTCGCGCGGCCGAAGGAGATCGCCACCGATCGCGAGGGCAACGTCTACGTCGTGGATTCCGCATTCGGCAACTTCCAGGTCTTCAACTCCGACGGCGACCTGCTGTTGTTCGTGGGCGAGCGCAGCGAGCGCGACGGCCCCGGCAAATACATGCTGCCCTCGGGCATCTACGTGGACGAGGACGGCCGCGTCTACATGGTCGACCAGTGGTTCCGCAAGGTCGAGGTGTTCCGTCCCTATGCGCTGCAGGAATCGCAGGGATTCCTCGCCCCGCCCGCGAAGGCCGCGAAGGCCGCCGGAGCCGCGAAATGAGGCCCGCGATTTCCTGTTTCCGGGAAACGGCCTTCTCTGGCATGGGAAGCGGGAGCCTCGCGGAGCGTTTTGGAGCCGCTGCGCATGAGGTAAATCATGTCTGGCCCCGTTCTTGCAATGGCATGTTTGCTGCAGCGTGCATCACCAAGTCTTGGCAGCGGCCGAGATGACGATCACCCGAGCCAATAGAGATTGGAGTCCTAAAATGAAAAAGCTGTTCGCCGCAGTCGCATCGGTCGCATCCGTCGCACTGTTGATGGCGATACCCGCGCATGCCGGCATCGCCAACACCAAGCACAACCTCAGCCCAACCGGCACCGGCTCGAACAAGGTCACCGCCGGCACGGACGAGCTGTGCGTCTTCTGTCACACGCCCCACGCGGCGGACACCAGCGCACCGGTGCCCCTGTGGAACAAGAAGCTGCCCTCGGGCGCGGGCTACACGACGTACGCGACGCTCAACTCCTCCACCATCGACGGCAAGATCCTCAACGTGGGCTCGATCTCGCTCGCGTGCCTGTCGTGCCACGACGGCACCCAGGCGATGGACAACATCATCAACGCACCGGGCTCCGGCGGCTATGACGTCACCGGCGGCGGCGCCAACGGCCTCGCCTACACGTGGACCGGCGCGCGCGTCGATGCCACGGGCAAGATGACCAACGCGGTCGACACGCTCGCGATGCTCGGCACGGACCTCTCGAACGACCACCCGATCGGCATCCAGTACTGCGGCGGCGGTCCGAACTCGACGACGCCCACGGGCGCCTGCGTGGACAAGGACTTCAACGCACCGTCGACCGGCCTCATCAACGGCAACCGCGTCTGGTGGGTCGACACTTCGGGCGGCACGGCCGGCACGCGCGACAAGTCGGACATGATCCTCTACACGCGCGACTTCGGCGCGCCGAGCGGCCAGGGTCCTTCGGTCGAGTGCGGCAGCTGCCATGACCCGCACGTCGAACAGGGCACGGGCGCGGTCGCCGCGGGCCAGACGTTCCTGCGCATCGCGAACACCGGCTCGGCTGTCTGCCTCGCCTGCCACAACAAGTAACCCACGAACGAAGCGACCATGAAACTGCGCCGTCTCGTCCTCCTCGTCGCCGCCGCCTGCGCCATGCCGCTGGCGGTGGCGGGCGCACCCGCGCCCGAATCGGCAACCGCCGCTGCCGCCACCCGGCCTTCCATCGCCGTGGTGAACGGCCGCGTCGTCACCGTCGAGGAGTTCGAGCGCGCGATGGCCGTGGCGCTCAAGCAGAAGTTCTACCACGGCACGCCGCCCGAGGGGCAGATCGACCAGGTGGCGCGCGACGTGGCCGACGGGTTGGTCGACAAGTCGCTGCTCATCGCGGAGGCCGAGAAGCGCGGCGTCGCGGTGGACGAGGAGGCGATCAAGGCCACCCTCGACGGCTACGAAAAACGCTACGGCAATTCGCCCGGCTGGGCCGCGACGCGCGAGCGTGCGCTCCCCGAGATCAGGCGCGAGCTCACGAACCAGCAACTGCTCACCGGCATCGAGCGCGACGTGCGCGCGATTCCCGAACCCGACGACGCCGCGGTACGCGCGTTCTACGACGCGAACAACCCGCTCTTCACCGAGCCGGAGCGCATCCGTGTCGCCGTCATCCTCCTCAAGGTGGACCCCGCCGCGCCGAAGAAGGTGCGCGACGAGGCCCGCGAAGAAGGCCGCTCGATCCACGAGCGGCTGGTCAAGGGCGCCGATTTCGCCGAGCTGGCGAAGATCCACTCGGCCGACCCCTCCGCCGCCAACGGCGGCGACCTGGGCTACCTCCATCGCGGGATGCTCAGCGAGGCACTCCACAACAACATCGACTCGATGAAACCCGGGGACATCTCCGCATCGCTCGACGTGCTCGACGGCGTCGCGATCTTCCGGCTTCTCGAGCGCCAAAGCGCCAAGCTTCGAGACTTTCCCGACGTGCGCGCGCGCGCCGCCGAGCTGCTCAAGCGTGAGCAGTCCGACGCCGCGTGGAAGCGTTTCGTCGCGGACCTGCGCAGCCAGGCCACGATCCAGCGGCTGGCGCGCTATCCCGGTGAAGCCGCATCCACCGGGACGGCGAACGAGGAGCCCACGTGGGCCGCGCCCGGCACGCGCGGTCCCTGAACAGCCAACAACGCTTCGCCTGCGTCCTCCTCTCGCTCACGCCCGCCATACCCGCGGGCGCGGAGGCGCTTCGTCCCGAGAGTTCGTTCAATCCGGCGCCGGCCGCGGCAGATCCCGTGGCCTGGGTGCTGGCGCAGGCCGACGCGGCGCCGGCGCCACCCGCTCCGGCGCCGGCGCCACCCGCGCAGGGCGCAGCGCAACAGATCCCGGCCTCGCGCTCCGACTGGATGACGCTCTTCGTGACCGACACCGTCGACGGCCGGCGCGTGCAGGTGGCGCCCCTGCGGTGGCGCGGCAACGTCGGCCTCGAGCAGCGCATGACGCGCTTCGACGGCGGCGACAAGCTCAACCAGACGCTCGAGTTCGCGAGCCTCAACATGGCGACCTACGTGGGCCAGCCGTGGCTCATGCAGGTGCGTGCGAACATCGGCATCGTCGGCTCGCAGCAGAACAGCAACGGCGAGAACGGCATCGACAGCATCAACGGCCACCTGCTGGGCGACCGCTCCGCGAACCTCACCGGCGGCGGCACCGTGTCGCTCTTCCCCAACAGCCGCTTCCCCTTCAACGCCACGGTCGACGTGACCGACAGCCGCACCAGCGGCGAGGCCGTGACGGCCGATTACACCAACCGCATGGCGGCCGTGCGCCAGAGCTACCGCACGCCGCTGGGCGACCAGGTGTACATGGCGAGCCTCGAGCACAGCGCGCTCACCTCGAGCAGCTTCGGCCACGACAACGTCACCTCGATCAACGGCACCATGCAGCGCACCTTCGCGGCCCAGGTGCTCGACATGGCGGCGTCGTACTCGGAAAACCGCCGCAGCGCCCAGAACGACGGCACGGACATCGCGCGTGTCTCCGTGATCCACAGCTGGCGTCCCGACGAGCTCATGACCGTGGACTCGTTCGCCTCGTTCAGCGGCACGCAGCTCCTCGGCACGGTCGACAGCAGCTCGCGCTTCTCGCAGCTCAACTCGTTCGCGACCTGGCGCCCCGAGGAGGACAGCCCCCTCTTCGTGACCGGCGGGCTGCGTGCTTCCGACGCGCGCTTCGATGGCGGGGGAGAGGCGGCGCTCGCGCGCACGTTCGGCGGCAACGTCGCGGCGAGCTACGCGATCAGCCAGTCGGCACAGGTCGTGGGCACGTTCGCGGTCGCCGACGTGCAGACCGAATCGTCCTCGTCCGTGGTGAGCACGGAGTCGGTCGCGGGGCATTACTCGCCGCCGCCGATTCCCCTGGGCAACTCGCTCTATTCATGGAATACGTCGCTGTCGGCCAACAACCAGACCGGCGGCGCGGACGGCAGCCAGCACACCGTCGTCGCGCAGGCAGGGCACCAGCTTTCGCACGGCTGGAGTTTCGGCGAGAAGCTGAGCGTGAACGGCTCGCTGAACCAGGCCTATGCGATCGACGAGGAATCCATCCGCCCGGTGACGCGAACGCTGCAGAACTCCGCTTCAGTCGCGGTGCGCACCAACCCCACCACCGGCTCGGACATGTTCCTCGCCGTGACCGCCGGGGATTCGAAGTCGCAGGGCGGGCGCGAAGACCACCTGCGGCTGCTCAACGTGCAGCTCACCGGCAACCTGCAGCTGGGCGTGTTCTCGATCCTGACCGCGAACCTCACGCTGCAGCAGATCCGCCAGAAGCTCGATGGCGAGGAGGAAGAGCGCTCGTCCGTGCTGCGCTCCGGCACGGCCACCTACCAGCACCTGCGCCTCTTCGGAATCCAGCGGCTGCGCTTCGCGCTGCAGGCCACGTTCAACGACATGACGCTCGAGTCGCGGCTGCTGGGCGACGTGAACGCGCCGCACGACCAGTTCTCGCGGCTCTACGAAAGCCGCCTGCTGTACGACATCGGGCGCCTCGAGCTTCGCCTTGGCACGCGGATTGCAACACTCGACGGCAAGACCGACCACCAGATCTATTTTCGCGTGAATCGCCAGTTCGGACTTTTTTGAGGGAGAGCAGAACAATGGTTTCGCACCATCCGGCGCGCAGGCGCGGCCCCCGCCGCCTGCCCCTCGCGGCCTGCATCGGCATCGCGGCGTTCATGGCACTCATTGCCGGGCCGCACGCGCGTGCCGAGTACGGCGACGTCGTGATCAACAACCACGCGGACGCCGCGGGCGTGCGCCCCGTGGTCTTTCCCCACTGGTTCCACCGCGTGCGCTTCCGCTGCAAGGTGTGCCACAGCGACCTCGGCTTCAAGTTCCAGGCAGGCGGCAACGACATCAACATGGTGAAGATCATCGACGGCCAGTATTGCGGCGCGTGCCACAACGGGCAGATCGCGTGGTCGGTCGACAACTGCGACCTGTGCCACTCGGCCAAGCCCGGGACGCCGACGCAGGTGCACGAAAGCACCACCCAGAAACTCGCCGCGCCCGGGGGCGCGGTCACCGCGACGGCCGCACCTGCCGCCGCGAAGAAATAGGAGCGGCCATGCGCCATTCGATCATCGCAGCGGCTGCCGTGCTCGCATTGCTCGCGGGCCACGCGCTCGCGGACGACAAGGGCAAGGCCACTTTCGAGAAGACCTGCGCGCTATGCCACGGGCCGGGGCTTGCGGGTGCGCCGCGCTTCGGCCAGGCGGCGGAGTGGGCGCCGCGCATCAGGAAGGGCCTGCCCGCCCTGTACAACAGCGCGCTCAAGGGAACCGCGGGCGGCATGCCGGGCAAGGGCGGCAACCTCTCGCTTTCCGATGACGACGTGAAGGCCGCGGTCGACTACATGGTGGCTGCCGGGGGCGGCGCGCCGAAGGCTGCGGCGGCGGAGAAGCCGGCCGCGCCGAAGGACAAGCCGGCCGTGGTGGCTGCAGGCAAGGACGAGAAGAAGGAAAGCAAGGACGCGAAGGACACCAACGACGCGAAGGACGCGAAGGCTGCGAAGGTGGCGGCCGCCACGCCGGCGGCGCCGCCTGCGCCTGCTCCCGCATCGCCGCCCGCGGCCGTGGTGGCACCCCCGGCTGCGCCCGTTGCGGTACCGGTCGTGGCGCCGAGCACGGCAGTGGCGGTGGCACCCGCGTCGAGCGCGGCACGCGACCCCAACTCGTTCAACCGGCTGCTCTCGGCACCCGGCAAGCGCAATGCGCCGCCGCCCGAGGACGGCATCCACGATCCCACCAACGCCGGGACGTTCTCGCTGCAGCCGCCGCTGTCCGCATTCACCGGGCTGCCGCCGCTCGGCGCGGGCAATCGCGTGAACTGGGTGAAGTCGCTCGGCGAGCAGAAGATCCATCCGCGCTGGGACCGCAACGCGCCGGATGCGAACGCCGTCGTGATGGACCTCAACATCGTGCGCGAGGTGAAGGGCACGATGCCCGACGTGGTGTATCCCCACAAGCAGCACACCGAGTGGCTCGACTGCTCCAACTGCCACCCGGCGATCTTCATCCCGCAGAAGGGCGCCAACCAGATCAGCATGGCCGAGATCATGATGGGCCGCAAATGCGGCGTCTGCCACGGCAAGGTCGCATTCCCGGTTTCGGAATGCCGCCTTTGCCATTCCAAGAACAAGGAATCGCCGACGCTTACCGCGTCGAAGCCGGAGACCAAACCGTGAGCACGCGAAACATGATCGGGACGATCCTTTCAGCGATGGCGCTCGCCGCGGCTGCCGCGTGCATGACGACCGTGGCATTGGCGCAGCAGCCGGCCGCGCCCGACGCGGCACAGGTCGAACGCCGGCTCGCCTCCGTCGAGACGCTGATCGAGCGCTCCTCCGGCGCGCAGCAGGTGGAATCGAGCGGAAACGCCGCCGCACGCGCCAAGCGCGACGCGGCGCGCGCCAAGCATCGCGAGGCGGTCGCCGCCTTCAAGGCGGGCGACACGCAACGCGCGGCGGCACTCCTGCCCGAGGCCACGACCTCGATGTTCGAGGCCGTGCGGCTTGCCGCACCCGAGCAGGTGACGGATGCCAAGCGCCGGACCGACTTCACGACGCGCCTGGAAAGCGCGCGCGCGTTGCAGGCCGCGCAGCTGCGCATCGCCGCGGAGAAGAAAACGCCCGGCAGCGCGGAGACCTCGCAGGCGATCGAGAAACTGCTCGCGCAGGCCGAGTCCGATGCGGCGGCGGGCCGCATGGACACGGCCACGGTCGCCGCGGAGCAGGGGTACCTGCTCGCCAAGGCGGCCATCGGCTCGATGCGCGGCGGCGACACGCTGGTACGCTCGCTCAACTTCGCCAATGCAAAAGAGGAATACGCTTACGAGCTCGACCGCAACGATACCCACCGCATGCTGCTGAAGATGCTGCTGGAAAGCTCGAAGACGGAACGCCCGGCGACGGCCATCGCACGCTCCACGGAGCTGCGCGACCAGGCCGAATCGAGCGCGCGCACCGCGGACTTCGTCAACGGCACGCGCCTCCTCGAGGAATCGACGCGCGAGCTGGTGAAGGCGATCCGCGCGGCCGGCCTGTACATTCCCGGATAGCATGCCGCGGCCCGCGATCCTTCGATTCGCCGCGCAAGTTCTGGCATGCGCGGCGGTCGCGGTCCACGCGCAGGCACCGCCGCCGGACTTTCGCCAGTGGGTGGCGATCGAGAAGGATGGCGTGCACGATCCCAGGGGCCCCGCGGTGCAGTCGCTGCAACAGCCGCGCGAGGCGTTGCAGCCGCTGGCACCCGACGGGGCCGGCAACCAGGTGCGCTGGGTGGAGGCGCTGCGCCAAGGGCAGATCAACCCGCGCCCGCGGCTGCACGGCACGCAGCCGCTCGAGGTGCGCGACACCGAGATCTACCTCAACCTGCGCGGCGGCACGCCGATCGTGAAGTTCCCGCACCTCGCGCACACGCAATGGCTCGCCTGCGCCAACTGCCACGAGGGGCTCTTCCGCAAGGAGGTCGGGACCAGCGGGCTCGACATGCGCCGCATCCTGCAGGGCGAGCAGTGCGGCGTCTGCCACGGCGCGGTCTCCTTCCCGCTCACCGAATGCAACAAGTGCCACAACACGTCGCGCATCGGCTTCCACGCACCCGATGGCACGCCGCAGGGCGCGCGCGCGGCCCTCGTGGTGCCGCCCTCGTCGACCGCGGCGGCGCGATGAAGCGGGCACGCGCGCTGTGGCTGCCGCTCATGTTCATCGCCGCCATCGCATCGTTGCCCGCGGCGCACGCCGAGTATGCGGATGTCGTGCTCAACAAGCATGCCGAAGCGGAGGGCGTGCGCCCGGTGGTGTTCCCGCACTGGTTCCACCGCGTGCGCTTCCGCTGCGCCGTGTGCCACGACGAGCTCGGCTTCAAGATGCGCGCGGGCTCCAACGAGGTCACGATGAAGGACATCGTCGACGGCAAGTTCTGCGGCGGTTGCCACAATGGCGACATCGCCTGGAGCCCGGATCGGTGCGACCTATGCCATTCGGGGAAACCGGGGCTGAAGAGCGGCATCTACGGCGGGCATCACAGCACCGGGCCGGGGTACTGGTGAGCCCGGGCCGAGCTCTCCTCGCCCTGCTGCTCGTGGCCCTCGCCGGCTGCGCGCAGGAGGCCCGCGTGCTGCGCATGGACCTCGATGCGAAGTCGCGCAACGAGAACCTTTTCTGGCCCGGGGCGCCCGAGGTGCCGCGCTATTTCTATGCCGGGCAGCTCATCGGCGAGACCAACTACGTGGAGGGCTCGGACAAGGCGCGCTCGGGCGTCTCGAACGTGCTGCGCTGGGTCGCGGGGCTGGGCGGCGCAGATGAGGTGCCCGAGGGCCTGCAGCGCCCGCAGACCGGCGCCATCGACGATGCCGGGCGCATCTTCGTGACCGATTCCAGCCGCCAGGCGGTGCTCGTGTTCGATCCGGCGAAGGGCCTGCAGACGTGGGAGCAGGCGTCGGGGCTGGTGCATTTCTCCACGCCGGTGGGTGTCGCCGCCACGGCCGAAGGCCACGTCTTCGTCGCCGATGCGGAGCTGGGCTACGTGGTCGAGCTGGACGCCAAGGGCAAGCCGGTCGCGATGCTGGGCAAGGGCCTCTTCAAGCGTCCGACCGGCGTGGCCTACGATCCGCAAACGAAGCGCCTCTTCGTGTGCGATTCGCAGGCCCACGACGTGAAGGTGTTCGATGCGGGCGGGCAGCTGGTGAAGACCATCGGCCGGCGCGGCGAGGCCGATGGCGAGTTCAACTATCCGTCGCACATCGCGTTCGCGCACGGCGAGCTCTATGTCGCCGACACGATGAATAGCCGCGTGCAGGTGTTCGCCGATGCGGGCGACCGCCACCGGTTGAGCCTCGGCACGCGCGGCCTCTACGTGGGCAACCTCGTGCGCCCCAAGGGCGTCGCGGTCGATTCCGAGGGCAACATCTACGTGGTCGAGTCCTACTACGACCACCTGCTCGTCTACGACCGCGAGGGCCGCTTCCTGCTCGCGATCGGCGGGCTCGGCAAGGATGCCGGCCAGTTCTACCTGCCCGCGGGCGTGTGGGTGGATGCGCGCAACCGCGTCTTCGTGGCCGACATGTTCAACGGCCGCATCGTGGTGCTGCAGTACCTCGGCGGAGGGGCGGAACATGAGCCCTAGGATCGTGGCGCTGCTCCTGTCGCTCGCGGTGGCCTGCGTGCTGTGGATCTCGGGCAGCGCGCCCACGACAGCCGCCGGCATCTCCGACGTGCGCAACACGAAGCACAACCTTTCGGCTTCCGGCGCCGGCCCCGTGAAGGCCACGACCGAGAGCCAGGTCTGCGTCTTCTGCCACACGCCGCACGGCGCCACCGCGGGT
>Ga0207698_10001420_pt1 | contig 13905 bp, 14 predicted proteins | sample KBSCornC22_FD_184298 | JGI IMG/M metagenome (GOLD analysis project Ga0207698, IMG submission 184298) | Corn rhizosphere microbial communities from Kellogg Biological Station, Michigan, USA - KBS Corn C2-2 (SPAdes) (version 2) | ecosystem: Host-associated > Plants > Roots > Rhizosphere > Soil ...
CTGACGCGATTGCCACCCGGCCTTCAGGGAGCGGCGCCTCCGTACGCGCCACCCGCAGCAGAAAGATCAGGATGAAGACCGGAAGGGCGATCCGGAACATCGCGGCCTGAGTCACCGATTCGGGTTCGAAGTAGGACTCCGCAACCGGGGCGCCCGTCGCCGCCGACAACTGCCCGGCGAAGAACACGATCGCGCTCACCAGCACCAGCAGATACCCGCAGAATGCGATGACCCTGGTGGCTCGCGGGAACCCGGGCGTCGAGCGGTTGGTGATCGATTCGCCCGACATCGCGAGATCCCAGCCCACGGCCACCAGGATCAGCACCGCAGCCCAGATCGGGGCGGCGGCGGCCTCGAGAGCGACGGAGTAGAGCCGGTTCAAGACGCCGAGCACGAGGACCGCGCCGAGCAGACCGAGAAGCGGGAGTGGGAGCCGCGCCGCCCAACGTGCGCCGCTCCACCGACCGATCAGCAGCGCGGCGCCGCCGAGAAGTCCCGTGGCGGCGACGACGCCTCCGATGGTCAGGATCGGCCACCAGCTGTTCGCGCCGAAGAGTTCCCGCCCGATCGAGTCGGAGGCGGCGGCGAGGGCGATCGCGCCGACGACGCCCGCGTAGAGCAGCCCGGGTCGCCAGGAGGGTCGCCGCCGTCCGACCGCCAGCACGAGCAGCGTGGCGAGGATGCCCACCAGCGCCGTGAATCCCGCGCCGACCGCCGGGACGAGGTCCTGATCCGGCTGCTCGGCGGCGGGCGGGTGCGCGTTCCCGTTTTCGCGGAGGATGCCGGGCAGGGTCACGGCCGGTGTGCCGCTCGGCCGGGTTGTGCGGACCACCGCCTCGAACTGAGGGAAGGCAGCATCCGGGTCCGGGCCGACCGCGGTGGCGACGACCACCAGCCCCGCCGAGCGCGCGTCGGATGCGTTGCCGAGCCAGATCCTCCCGGCTGAGCCGTCCTGCTCGGTGATCGCCTGCCGCTGCCAGGCGCCATCGGCGACGGGGGAACCCACCGCCGTCGACCGAGTCTCCTGAACCAGCGTGTCGAGGGTCGCGTTCCCCGCGGCGCGGGTGATCAGGACGGTGCCGAGGGTGGTGTCGGGGAAGACGGTGCGCAGAACGTCGATCGTGCGAGCGCTGTCTGTGGTGACCTCCCACCCCACGGGCACCAGTGCGCTCGCTCCGCTGACGCCGGTGATGCTGTGCACGTTGGCAGTCGAGGTGTAGTCGCCCTGTTCGCTGACCGGAGCAAGTGCCGGCGGCGATGCGAATACGCCGACGACCAGTCCGGTGGCTCCGGTGACGATCCAGGTCAGGATCGCGCAGACGACGAACAGCGCGGTGAAGCCGGGCGCCACCCGGCGATCGCTGCCGCGGATGCGCAGCAGCCTCCCCACGCCGATGAGCGCCGCGAGCACGACCCCGAGAACGACCACGGACTGCAGCAGGTAGCCGAGTCGGTCGGTCACCGTCCCGGTGCCGATCAGGATGCCGACGACCACCGCGACGACGCACATGGCCGCCGCAGCGATGACGGCGCTGCCGCGCGAGTCCGCCGAGCTGCGCCGCGGTGGCCGGATCGCCGCGAGCCGGTCACCGGCGAGCTCACCCCACTCGCCGAAGTCGATCGCCGTGATCATCAGCATCGGGGTGGCGAAGAACGACACGGCCTGCATCAGAACGCCGACCGACATCGGAAACAGGGTGAGGCCGTTCAGCACCGGGCTGGCGACGCCCAGCACGACGAAGAAGCCGAGGAAGGCGGCCGGAACGGTGATCGTGATCGCCGTGCGGAACGCGCGCTCCCGGGGACTGCCAGCAGGCAGACGGCGACGCACTGGCAGCGCCGTCACGGCGATGGCGGCGATGCCGAGCAGAAGCGCCCGCGTCGTCCAGAGTGCCCAGTCGGGCAGGAGCGCCGACAGTCCGGCGATGCCGAGCACGCCGGTCTGCCAGCCGACGACCAGTTCGACCAGGAGCACGGTGATGACGGCGATGACGGTCCGCGCGAACAACGCGCCTGCCACGAGGAACCCGCAGCCCAGTGCGAGCAAACCGATGGACCCGACGAAGAGCGGTTCACTGAGCGTCACCTGTTCATCGGCGAACGACCCGATCGCGACCGATCCCAACGGCAGTTCGCGGATCAGCAGCAGGATCGCCGCGAGGCCGATGCCCGCCGCCGTGAGTCCGGTCGCCCAACGCAGCAGGCGATCCATGTTCCGGAGCGTCATGCTGCGCTCGCGGACGGCGTGGATCAACCCGTTCAGCACGCCGATGGTCCTCTCGGGATGATCGCGGTCACCAGACAGTCACAGGATAGGGTTCCGCGCGTCATCGGTGTTGTCTCAGGTGGGGTTTGTCACTATTGTGCGATGGCCTCGTCCTCCGGCAGGCGATCACACGATCGCCTGCGCACCATCGCCCGACACGGGCGGCAGCGGCGGTCGCGCGCGGTCGGTGCGGTGTTCCGCACCATCGGGATCGCTCTCGCCGTCGCGCTGGTGAGCACGGTCGCGATCGCGGGCATCGCCGTGACGCGGCTGACGGGATCCATCCACGCCGGCGTGCACCTGCAGCACGTGAGCGGCGCGACGGCGCCTCCCGGCGTCGCCGCGATCTCGGGCGGGGTGAACCTGCTGCTGGTCGGCACCGACACCCGCACCGGCCAGGGCGCCCAGTTCTCTGACAAGGCCGATCTCGCGGGGAGCTCGGGCGCCGGCAACAACGACGTCACGATCCTGCTTCATATCGCCCAAGACCACCGGAGCGCGATGGTGGTCAGCTTTCCCCGCGACCTCATCCTGAACCTGCCGCCGTGTCCGGCGGCGAACGGCGGCTACTACCCGGCGTCGAGCAATCGGATGCTGAACGCGACACTGGCGCGCGGCGGCCTCGCGTGCCCGGTGCTCACCATCGAGAAGCTCACCGGCGTGACCATTCCGTACGCGGCATCCATCAGCTTCGACGGCGTCGCGGCCATGTCCAACGCGGTCGGCGGTGTCACGGTGTGCGTGGCGCACTCGATGAACGATCCCTACACCGGGATCTTCCTCTCGTCGGGTTATCACACCCTTCAAGGCGGCCAGGCGCTGGCCTTCGTGCGCAGCCGCCACGGCGTCGGCGATGGCAGCGACCTCGGGCGGATCAGCAGCCAAGAGGTGTTCCTGTCGGCATTGGCACGCAAGATCGAGAGCGACGGAGTGCTCAAGAACCCTCTCGAGCTCTACTCGCTGGCGAGCGCGGCGACACAGAACATGCAGCTGTCCGACTCGCTCAGCAGCCTCGACACGATGGTCAGCGTCGCGCTGGCGCTCAAGAGCGTGCCGCTCGAGAACATCGTCATGATCCAGTACCCGACCGGCAGCAGTGCGGCGTTCCCGAACCGGGTGGTCCCGGTGCCAGCCCTGGATGCCGCGGTCAACAAGGCGCTCGTGAACGACCTCGCGGTGCAGCTCACCGGCAAGCCCGGGCGGGGAGCCGTGCTCTCGACCGCTCCGCCTCTCGCGCCCACACCCACTCCGACCCCGACGGCGAGCGGCGAGGCGGTGCTGGCGAAGGAGAAGGGCGGGATCGACCGCGCTCCGAGCGCGCCGCCGGTATCGCTGACCGCTTTGCCTGCCGGGGTCACGGGTCAGAGCGCCGCGCAGCAGACCTGCTCCAACGGGAGCGGCAAGTAGTCGAGCCAGTCGTTCGGCCCGTGATGGGTCCCGTGGTCGGGGTAACAGGATTTGAACCTGCGGCCTCGTCGTCCCGAACGACGCGCGCTACCAAACTGCGCCATACCCCGTGGTCGCCCGACGCGAACGTGGGGCGGCAACCTGTCTATGGTAGCCCACGGCGTCGGGGTGCGAGCACCGAGCGCGGTGGCATCCAGAAGCCTCAGGCCTCCGCGGCCACCAGGGTGAGCACGACCGCCTCGGGTGGGCAGGCGAAGCGCACGGGCGCGTAGATCGAGGTCCCGAGTCCGGCCGAGACCTCGAGGAAGGCGCTCGCGTGGGCGGTGCGCCACACGCTCAGGCCCTGAGCCTGGTCGCGCGGGATGTCGCAGTTCGTGACGAGGGCGGGTAGCCCCGGAATGCGCACCTGGCCGCCGTGGGTGTGACCGGCGAAGATCACGTCGGCGCCCTGATTGACGAAGCTGTTGAGCACCCGCTGGTACGGAGCGTGGGTGACCCCGATGCTCAGCACCTGCTCGTCGGTGCTCGGCGTCCACTCGACGTTCTCGCGCATGTCGTCGATCGCGCGGGGGAGGGCGGCCAGCTTGTCCCAGCCGCGGTGGGCGTCGCCGGTCCCGTAGAACTCGATGCGCGTGCCGCGGATCTCCATCGCCCGTGCCGTGTTGTTGAGGTCGAGCCACCCGAGCTCGTCTTCGAAGAACAGCTCCATCGCCACGGTGTCGAGGTCGAGGTAGTCGGAATTCATTCGACGTCGCGACGGCCCGGCGAAGTAGGCGAACGGGTTCTTGAACTCCGGCCCGACGTAGTCGTTCGACCCGTGCACGAACACTCCGGCAACGCCCTCGAACGGCTCGAGAGCCTCCTTGACGCCGATCAGCCCATCGGCGTGGCCCAGGTTGTCGCCGGTGTCGACGATCAGGTCGGGCTCATAGCGGGCGAGGGAGCGGACGAAGGCCTGCTTCTCGGCCTGCCAGGGCGCCATGTGCAGATCGCTCAGGTGCAGCACGGTGATCGGACGAGCCCCGCGCGGCAGCACCGGCAGCAGCTCGTGGCGCACTGTGAAGCGGTTGCGCTCCACCAGCGTGCCCCAGGCGAGCGCGCCGAGGCCCGCGACCGCGACGCCGGCCAGGACGGCGCCGGCGGCGCGGTTCGTGGGACTCATCGGGCCGGGCTCATCGGCGACGGGCTCACGGGCAGGTGGCTTGTCGAACGGTCAACGTCACCGGGGTGTTCTTGCCCACCACCGCGCCAGCCGAGGGCACCTGGCTGACGATCGTGTTGAGAGTGCTGGGTGGATCGCTGAGCGACGCCACTTCGCAGGCCTGGTTGATATTGGTGAAGCCCGCATTCTGGAAGGCGTTCTCTCCCTGCGAGTAGTGCATACCGATGACGTTCGGTGCTGTCACACCCTGACCGTTGCTGGTGTACACGGTGACGGTTGTTCCGCGAGGAACAGTGGATCCCTCGCCCGGGTCGAGTCGCGCGACGGTACCCGCCGGCTGGTCGGAATCGATCGGGCCGCCGTCGGCGTAAGTCAGTTCGGCGATCTCGATGGCCGACTTGGCCGACTCGACCGACCCGCCGATCAAACCAGTCGGCACGGTCGCCGGGCTGCCCGTGAGGAACTGGCCACTCGGAGCGGGGAATCCGGCGCCACCGCCGTACGAGCCGTACGCGTCGATGGCCGCGGCGATCGGCTTGAAGATGTAGTGGCGGAGTACTGACGACTGGATGCCATTGACCCGGATGTTGCGGGTCGCCTGCTTGCCCGAAACGTTCCCGACCCACACGGCCGTCGCGACCTGATGCGACGAGCCCACCGTCCAGGTGTGCACAGAGGCGTCGGTCGTTCCGGTCTTGCCGATGTAGGTTGTGCCGTCGTGCGGGTTCGAGGCCGTTGCGGTCCCGCCGCCGATCATGACCCCGGCCATGGCGTAGGCGGCGGCGTCCGCGACATCCGGCGGCACCTGGTCGGACTGTCCGCAGTTCGCCTTCTCGCCGGGGATGGTGCTGCCCTCGGGGCTGATCAGATGGTCGATCATCGTCGGGTGGCAGTAGTAGCCGTGGTCGGCGATGGCCGCGAATGCGGCGGCCTGTGTCAGGGGAGCGATCGTGTTGTCGCAGCCACCGATCACACAGGAGGGGTTGGTGAGCAGGTCCGAGCCGTCCTGGGCACCGTCGGCCCGATGCACACCGAGCGAGATCGCGATCTTCTGGGTATCGCACTGGTCGACCTTGGTCGCCATCTGCAAGAAGATCGCGTTCACCGACCGGGCGGTCGCGTGCATGATCGTGTACGGGCCCTTCTCGTTCTCGTCGTTGCGGAACTTGTAGTCGGGCCCGCCCCAGCCGCCGTTGGCATCCGCACAACTGTCAGCGAACTTGGCCAGGGGGATCTGGCGCACCCCGGCGTCGAAGGTCTCGTTGAGCCCGTGGCCCGACTTCAGGAAGTTCAGCAGGGTGTAGGGCTTGTAGGTGGATCCAGGCTGGAATCCGATCGAGCCGCCGTAGATCTTGTCATCGGCGAAGTTCACCGAGGTCGTGCTGACTTGGATGTTCTTCGGGTCGTTGTTGTAGTTCTTGTTCTGCGCCATCACGACGATCCGGCCGGTGCCGACCTCGGTGCTGACCGCTGCGGCGCCGAGCGCGGGGAAGGGACCGTAGTCCGGCGGTGCGTACCGCTTGACGATGCTGTTCGCCGCGTCCTGCAGCGAGGGCACGATCGAGACGTAGACCTTGAAACCGCCGGCATTCCACTTGGAGATGCCCTCGGCCTTGTTCGAGCCCAGCCCGGCGATGTTGCCGTTCAGGATGCGGTTGACGGTGTCATCGCAGACGAACTGGTAACCCGGCGCGGCGTTCAAGCAGCCCTGGGTCGGCTTCGAGAGGTGGACGAACTTGTCGTCGACCTTGATGGCCTTCGCTGCCTCGTACTGTGCATGGGTGATGTAGTGCTCGGACTCCATGAATCCGAGGATGACGTTGCGCCGCTTCTCGTTGGCGGCGTAATTCGCCTTGAGGTTGAGGCCGTTCTTGGTGGGGTTCTGCACGATCGCGATCAGGCTCGCGGCCTGCGCGATCGTCACCTTGTCTGCCGTCGTGCCGAAGTACTCCTGCGCGGCCGCCTGAACGCCGTAGGTGTTGCCACCCATGCCGACGATGTTGAGGTAGGCCGCCAGAATGGTCTGCTTGGTGTATCGCTTCTCCAAGCCGATCGCGAACTTCATCTCTTGCAGCTTCCGGCCGAGGTCGGGGTAGGTCGCCGCATCGATGTCTTTGGCCCGCTGCTTGTCGCTGACGTTCGGCTCGTTGAAAGCCTCTTGCACGCGGATGTTGCGCACCAGCTGCATCGTGATCGTGGAGGCGCCGCTCGAGGAGGTGCCTGCGGCCTGACCCACCGCCGCGCGGACGACCGAGGGGATGTCGATGCCACCGTGGTCGTAGAAGCGGCGGTCCTCGCCGGCGACCGCCGCGTACTTGAGGTTGTCGCTCATCTGGTCGAGCGACACCTGCTCGCGGTTCTGCTCGAACACCGACGCGATGTGGAAGTCGGAGCCGTCGGCGTTCTTCGCGAGGATCTCGTTCTGCTGGTGCTGGTTGTCGATCGTGAGGTACTCGGGCAGCGATTCGAAGATGCCGATGGTGTTGTTGGCGGTGATGCCCGTCACGGCGAGCGCCGGGGCGATCATGATGGTCACCAAGAGTCCGGCGAGGGCACTGAATCCGAGGGTGCCGAGCACCGCAGTGAACAGACTGCTGGCCGTCTTTTTCTGAGCGGGCATAGGCTACAGGGTACGTTATCCGCCCTCGAAGCAACCTGAACGGATGCCACGTGCCCACAAGCGCAGTGCCCACCTGGGAGTACCTGACCACCCCCCTGATGATTCACAACACCGCGGCCATCCTGAACAACTGGGGTGCCCAGGGCTGGGAGCTCGTCCAGGTCGTCACCGGCCCGGAGGGCGGGTTGGTCGCCTATCTCAAGCGTCAGAAGACCACGGAAGCCGGTGCCGCATGACCTCCATCGCCGATCGCCTCGCCGAACTCGGGCTGACCCTTCCGCCGGTCGCCAAGCCGGTTGCCGCCTATGTGCCGGCCGTCGTCAGCGGAAAGCTGGTGTTCACCGCGGGCCAGCTCCCGGTCGTCGACGGTGCCTTGCTCGCCACCGGCAAATTCGGCGCCGAGTTGACGGCGGAGCAGGGAGCGCCGCTGGCTCAGCAATGCGCGCTCAATGCGCTCGCCGCGGTCGAGAGCGTGATCGGATCGCTGGATCGCGTGACCAGGGTCGTCAAGGTCGTCGTCTTCGTGTCGTCGACGCCTGACTTCACCGGTCAGCCGGCGGTGGCGAACGGCGCGTCTCTCGTGCTGGGCGAGATCTTCGGCGAGGCCGGGCAGCACGCTCGCAGTGCCGTCGGCGCGCCGAGCCTGCCGCTGGACGCCCCCGTCGAGGTGGAGCTGGTCGTCGAGTTCGCCTAGGAGGCGGGAGCGGAGATATTGACCAACCAGACGATCCCGAACTTGTCGGTCAGCATCCCGAAGCTGTCGCCCCACGGAGCCTTCTCGAGCGGCTGCATGACGGTGGCGCCGTCTGCCAGTTTCTGCCAGTAGCCCGTCAGCTCGGCCTCGTCGTCGCCGCTCAGCGAGACCGAATAGTCGTTGACACCGCGGGTGTAGTCCATGTGCGACGGCACGTCCGACGCCATGAGCAGGAAGCCGGAGGGAGTGCTCAGCTGCGAGTGCATCACCAGCGCGCCCTCGCCGTCGCCGACAGGTGCGCCGAAGTCGTCGAAACTGCTGACCGTGAGCTCGCCCCCGAGCACCGTCTGATAGAAGGTCATGGCGTCGCGCGCCGTCCCGCGGAAGTTGAGATAAGGGTTCAGGGTCGTCGTCATGGCGCCCATCGTGCCACCGACCCACCGACAGGGGAAGGTCGATGGTGTGGGTTCAGCGCGCCTTCTCGGCGGCGCGGTAGGCCTCGATGAGGGCGGCCGCGCCCCCGCTCCAGGCGGGGCCGTGGCCCGGGATGATCCATCGCACGTCGAGGCCGGCGAGCTTCTCCAGCGAGCGGGACGATTCCGCTTGATCGTCGGTGAACGGCGCGGGCTGCGGGCCGTCGGCGCCGGTCAAGACGTCGCGGGTGGTCAGCTCGTCTCCCACAAAGACGGCGCCGACCGACGGCACATGGATGGCGACGCTGCCGGGGGAGTGCCCTGGCATCCCGATGATGATCGGCGAGCCCGGCAGAGGGAGCACGTCGCCGTCGTTCATCGCGACGACCTCCTTGATCGCCGGCATGCGGATCCCGCCCTTGCGCAGCGCGTAGGCGAAGAAGCCGAGCATCGGACCGATGCGCCTGCGGTCCTTCGAGGTCGGCGACGGCGGCTTCTCGCCTTGCGCGCGCTTCACGTCACCGGCGCCGACGTAGACCGGGATGCCGAGTTCCGAACGCAGACGCTCGGCGAAACCGGTGTGGTCGGTGTCGCCATGGGTGAGCACGATGCCCCGGATGTCGGACAGCGGTCGCCCGATCGCCTCCAGTTCGCGTCGCAGGTCGGCATACTGGCCCGAGAGGCCGGCGTCGATCAGGGTCATTCCGTCGTCGGTCACGATGAGGTGGACGGCGATGATGTCGTTGCCGATGCGGCGAAGGCCGGGAGCGAGTTCCATGATAGCTATTCTAATTAGCTATCAGGCGGAGGCGCAAGCAGGGACCTCGCCCCGATCCGGAGACTGAGAAGGAGCACCGATGCCGACCCCCGACAAGACCTCGCGCGAGGCGATCGTCGCGGCCGGACGCGAGCTGGTGGAACGGGACGGAATCGCCGGCCTCACCATGTCGACGATCGCTCAGCGAGTCGGGGTGCAGCCGCCGTCCCTTTATAAGAGAGTGCGCGACCGCGAGGAGCTGTTGTCGCTGGTCGTCGCGGCGAGCATCGACGACCTGACCGAGCGGATGGCGGCGCAGCGGCAGCACGACCCGCGCGCACGGCTGATCGCCCTGGCCGGCGTGATCCGCGCCTACGCCCACGAGCGGCCGGTCGGGTTCGCCCTGGTGTTCGGGGCGCACGGTGCGCCATCGCCGGAACCCGAGGCGGTCCGGCGAAGCGTGGCCCCTCTCTTGGACGCGGTTGCCGAGCTGACCGGGCCGGAGCACGCCCTCGACGGAGCCAGGATGCTGACCGCCTGGGCCACCGGGTACCTCACTTTGGAGCGCCTCGATCGGCTCCGTCTGGGCGGCGATGTCGACGCCGCCTGGACCTGGGGCCTGAACCGGATCGTGGCCGCTCTCGAGGCGTGACACAATCCGTCATATCGGGCCCAAAACTCGCGTGAATCGTTTGAAAATGGCGGAATTCGCTGCGAATTGTGACGGTTGTGACTCGTGTGACGTTCTGGGCAGAATCGCCGGAATTCGTCAGTTGCGGTGTCCTCCTTTTGGAGTACACTCGAAAAATCCGAGCGCAAAACTCGGCTTGCAGCGCCCGCGATTCCCCCCAATCCAGCGTTGCTGTGGCGGCGCCCGTTCCCCCCAATGGGCGCCGCCCCTCTCGTTTAAGATCGTCGTGTTCTCGCCCTCTGCGCTGTGCGACGGTCGCGGGTATTCGGCGCCGTGGGCGCCGTCCGCATGGGCTCCCTCCGCCCGGGCCACCTAGGCGCGGGTGCCATACGCAGGCGCGCCATACGCAGGGGTGAGCCGAATCGCGCGGGACGCGTCCTCCACTGGCTCTCTTCGTCTGGATCATCCTCCGGTGCCGATACCGTCGTGACGCCGACATCGCCGGGTGCGACGGTCGTGGGGTGAGTACTCCGGTCGCGTTCGTTGCTCGGAGCGCGGATTTCGGCGACCGGGCGACGGTCGACGCGTTCGATCGCGCCGCGGCAGCGACGGGAGGTGGGCGCGGGGCCGGCTTCGGGGTGCTCGGGCGGTTCGTGTCCGAGGCGGGGGTGAGCGACGTGTTCGTCAACCCGGACGGCACGGTGTGGTGCGACCGCGGTCGGGGCGCCGATCGGGCGGAGGGCATCCGGATCCCGGCCGGCGAGGCGCGCGACCTCGCCGTGCGGCTGATCGCGCTCGGCGGTCGGCACGTCGACGAGGCGACGCCGTGCGTGGATGTCCGGCTCGGCGTCGGTATGCGGGTGCACGTCGTGCTGCCACCGGTCGCGACGGGTGGGCCCGTCATCTCGATCCGCGTGCAACGCGAGAGGCCCATCACCTTCGACGAACTGGATGCCCGCTCCTTCTTCTCCGCTGTCGGCGCCGAACGGGTGCGCGAGCTGGTGCTGCGGCGCGCCAACCTGCTCATCACGGGGGCCGGCGGCAGCGGCAAGACCACGTTGCTCGGGGCGCTGCTGGCCCTGGCGCCGAGCGACGAACGGATCGTGGTGCTCGAGGATGTCGCCGAGCTTCAGATCGCGCATCCCCACGTCGTCGCTCTCGAGTCGCGTCAGCCGAACCTCGAGGGGGCCGGTGGGCTCGGGCTGGATCGGCTGGTGCGCGAGGCGCTGCGGATGCGTCCCGATCGGCTCGTGGTCGGCGAATGCCGCGGAGCGGAAGTGCGCGAACTGCTCGCCGCTCTGAACACCGGGCACGACGGCGGTGCGGGCACGCTGCACGCCAACTCGCTGGCCGATGTGCCCGCTCGGCTCGAGGCGCTCGGCGCGCTGGCCGGGCTGTCGAGCAGTGCCCTCGCGCGGCAGTCGGTCAGCGCGTTCGAAGCCGTGCTGCATGTGGAGCGCTCGGCGGCGGGGCGACGGCTGGCGGCCATCGGGTCGTTGCGGCTCGATCGCCGGGGTCGGTTGGAGGTGGTGGCGTGAGCGTGCCCCGAACGAGTTCGGCGCCGCCCGGGTTCGAAACGGCGGCGACCGTCGTGCACCGCGTGAGCGTGCTGCTGGATGCCGGGGTGGCGCCGGCCTCGGCATGGCGGCACGCGGCATCCGGTCTCGATTCGCCCGTGGCAGGAGCCGTTGCAGCAGGCATCGTCGAGCGCGGCGCGGTCGGGCGCGAGCTGGTCGACCTGCTGCTGGCCGCCCGGATGCTGGCTCCGCCTGCGGAACGGGACGCCTGGGCGGCGTTGGCGGCCGGGTGGGCCGTGGCGACCGAGACGGGCGCGCCCCTCGCACCCACACTGCGCCGCTTCGCCGACGTACTGCGCTCGCTCGCTCAGGCGAGGCGGAATGTCGAGGTCGCGCTCGCTGGACCGCGCGCCACGTCGCGGATCGTGCTCGCCCTGCCCGGCATCGGTCTGCTGTTCGGCATGCTGCTCGGCTTCGACGCGCTGCGCGTCCTGGTCGGCACACCGGTGGGCTGGGTGTGCCTGGTGGTGGGGGCACTGCTCGTGTGGGCCGGTGTGCGGTGGAACCGGCGACTGATCCGTGCGGCGAGAACCCTGGACGCCACGCCGGGCCTCGGGCTCGAACTGCTCGCGATCGCGGTCTCGGGCGGCGCGTCCGTCGACCGTTCACGCGAGCTGGTGGACAGCGCCCTCGCCGACGCTGGCCTGCCGGCGCTGGGTGACGGCGCCGAGTCGGTGCTGTCGTTCTCCCGCGCGGCCGGCGTCCCAGTGGCCGCACTGCTTCACGCGGAGGCGGAAGAGAGCCGACGCCTGGCGACGGCCGAGGGCGAGCGTCGGGCCGCCGAACTCGGCACCCGACTGCTGCTGCCGCTGGGCGTGTGCATTCTTCCCGCGTTCATCGCGTTGGGGGTGGCGCCGATCGTGGTGAGCATCGTGTCGTCCACTGTGGCAGAGCTCTAGTCGCTCTGGATCAGTTCATCAAGCGAAGAGGGCGACGACAGGCGTCCCGATGACCACTATCGCGACGCAGATGATCCCCACCACGCGCTGCCAAATCCGCGCGGCCATCACAATGAGGACGATGGCCACGAGCCGGGATCCAGCAGAACAAGGCGCCGAACAGGAGAATGATGCCGAACTCGCGTGGCGGGTTGGTGACGATTGCCAGGATCCAGAGGAGCGGTAGAGCCGTGAGGATCAGGGCACAGACCGTGAGCGGCACGCCGCGCATATCGCGAGGCTGGGGCACCGGATAGACATTGGGCGCACAAGATGGCCGCCTTCGTCTCGTCCACCACCGTTGTGATCAGATCGTCATCCCCGGATTCGATCTTCACGAGGAGTGGAACGCATTCGGAGTGAAAGAGTCGTCCCGTTCGTGCCACGACCCCCGCATTGCACGGGAGAGGGAGGGCACGAATGCGCGCGATCCGAGACGCGGCCAGAAGCCTGAGGCGCCTGCTGCGGCGCGACGACGGGGCCGCGACGGCCGAGTATGCGATCACGATCATGGCCGCTGTCGGGTTCGCCGGGCTGCTGGTGGCGATCCTGCGCTCGGGTGAGGTGCAGGGCATCCTCACCGACCTCGTGCACCGCGCCCTGACCGTCGCGGGCTAGCGGGGCGAGGTGCGGTGCGCGGGGCTGCCCGACGAGACGGGAAGCGCGGTCGCCGAGTTCGCGGTGGCGCTGCCGGCGGTGCTGCTGGTGCTCGCGATGGTGCTCGGCGGCATCCAGCTTGGGGCGCTTCAGGTGCGGGTGCAGGATGCCGCGGCCGATGCCGCCCGCTCGCTCGGTCGCGGCGACCCGGCATCGGCGCTTGCGGCGCGGCTTGGTCGGCAGGTGCCAGGAGCGCACTGGAAGAGCACCCGTTCCGGAGCCCTGGTCTGCGCGCACCTGGAGGCATCGGCCGGTGGCCCGGCCGCGCTGCTCGGGCTCACCGTCTCGGCCACGAGTTGCGCGCAGGCCGAGCAGTGACGGCCCGACTGCGTACGCGCTTCCACGACGACGGCGGCGCGGGTGCCGTGCTGGCGCTCGCCCTGGTGATGGTCGTGGTCACGATCGGGCTGTCGGGAGTCGCGGTCGCCTCTGCGCTCACCGCTCGGCAGCGGGTGGTGGGTGCCGCAGATCTGGCGGCGCTCGCCGCGGCCGACGCGGCATCCGGGGCGATCGGTGGCGCGCCGTGCGATGTCGCCGCGAGCGTCGCGAGAGGCAACGGTGCGCGACTCACGGGGTGCGATTCGGACGGCTTGGTGGTGTCGGTGACGGTCGCCGGCTCGTTCGCAGGCATCCCGATCGCGGCCCGTTCCCGGGCCGGACCCCCGGAATGAGCGGTCGTGGCGGTCCGAGCAGACTCGGTGCGCGACTGTGTATGGTGTGCCTCGGACGGAAGGGGAGAAGTGCCCGGGACCAAGAAGCTGGTGATCGTCGAGTCACCGGCGA
>Ga0207698_10001423_pt1 | contig 13889 bp, 8 predicted proteins | sample KBSCornC22_FD_184298 | JGI IMG/M metagenome (GOLD analysis project Ga0207698, IMG submission 184298) | Corn rhizosphere microbial communities from Kellogg Biological Station, Michigan, USA - KBS Corn C2-2 (SPAdes) (version 2) | ecosystem: Host-associated > Plants > Roots > Rhizosphere > Soil ...
GGACACGCTTGCTTTCAATGGCAATATTGATGATGTGATTATTAACGACAGCCTTCACGCTCCTGATACAAAAATACAGGTGATAGCATACAATGATATATCGGATGTAAATATTAATACATCCGCAAATAAAACACTCAATGCAGCAAATATTTCGGCGAGAGTGCTTACAAATACCAATGGTTTTAAGCTCACTTTTAATCCGTCAGCGTTTACGATTAATGAAAAGAAATGGATTGTTGAACAAGGCGGCACACTTGAACTAAATAAAAATTTACTAACGGCTAATAACATAAAGTTTGATGAAGATGGGCAGGAAATTAATGTTTCAACAGAGCCTTCTGCAGATAAAGGAAGCAATGATGTTTTAATTGGAATAAAGAAATTGCATATAGCCGATGTTGCTCCTTTATTTATAAAAACGCCGACGCTAAACGGCATTATGACCGGCAATATTCGCATTACTGAGCCTTTTGGAAAGATGGCTATTTCATTTGATACCAAAACTGACGAATTCCGTTTTGAAAATGATTCCGTCGGGATTTTGTTAGCTTCTGGCGAATATCTTTCACAGCCAGGCAATATAAAAGTTCATCTTGTTTCGGATAATAAATTATATAATTTTTTTAGCGATTTTGATTATTCGCTGAAAGATACAACTGCTAACCAACTGAATGGTGTAATAGCATTGAATAATTCTGAAATTCATATTCTTGAAAAATATTTAGATAATATTTTCAATAATATTTATGGCAGGGCAACCGGCGAATTACATTTATCAGGGAAGGCTTCCGAAGCCAAGCTTACAGGCAAAGTTCGGCTCGACAGCACTACACTAACAGTCGACTATACACGCTGCCGCTATATTTTAAATGATAATACCATCATCTCATTTAACCCTGATGAAATTGACCTGGGAACTATTAAGATAAGGGATACCCTTAACCACACTGCAACTGTAAGCGGGAAAATTTACCATAGTTTTTTTGATAATTTTTTCTTTAATAATCTTCATTTAAAAACAGACAGGGTTGGGAATGCTAGGGCAAAATTTGTTCTGCTGAATACTACAGCAAAAGACAATAATGAATTTTATGGAAATCTCATAGGACAGGCAGAATTATCGTTGAATGGTTTTGTGACAGATATGAAAATGAACATAACCGGTGAGCCTACTGACAGCAGCCATATTTATTTGCCAACCGGCGAAACGGCTGAAACCGGTTCATTGGATTACATTGAGTTTACAAAATTTGGCCGTGAAATGAAAGCAGACCAATCATCTCACGAAAACTCAAACATAAAAGTGGATATGGCTATAACGGCTAACCCTTATGCGAAAATTGATGTGATATTAGATGAAACTACAGGGGATGTTATTAAAGCGCAGGGAAGTGGCAAACTCAATATTACCGCCGGTACAACAGACCCCTTAACCATAAGAGGAAGATACGATATAGCGCAGGGAGAATACACGTTTAATTTTCAAACGTTTTTAAAAACGCCATTTACTTTGCAGGATGGATATATAGAATGGCAAGGCGATCCTTACCTTGCTAATCTTAATATTGATGCAATTTACCAGGCCGTAAATGTTGATCTTGGAAATATCCCTTCCACCGCAGGATACACATCTGCAAAGGGCGATGTTGATATCATATTCAAGCTTAGAGGTACTTTAAAAAATCCTGAACCATCTTTTGAATTTCAATTTCCGTTTGACAATCCTTTAAAATCTGACCCGATAGCAACTGAATATTTAAAGACATTCCAGTCTGATCAAAATGAATTAAACAGGCAGGTAACTTCTTTACTTCTATTCAATAGTTTTATGAGCAGCCAGCAGGGTTTGCTGAGCAGCAACAACACAGGAAATTTTGTTACAAGAAGTGTTGGTCAAATTTTATCTTCAACACTTTCCACTTCACTGAATGCATGGCTGCAAAAATTATTGAATACAAATTCTGTAAATCTCTATACCAACATTAATACCGCTGACTTTAATTTTCAAAAGGGTGTTACTCAAAAAGAAATTCAGAACGTTGGTAACTTCGGTGTAAAAACGGCATTTTTAAAAAATCGCTTATTAGTAAATTTTGGTGGCAATGTTGATTACAGGCTTAGCCAGGCAACTTCAAATTCTAATTCCAATTTTTTATTTACTCCAGATGTTTCTTTTGAGTATTTAATATCACCAGACGGCAGGTTACGGGTGATTGGCTTCAACCATAGCGACGCAGATATCGGAGACATTTCTGGTGTTACACGCCGCAACAGAACAGGTGTTCAGCTTTCCTACCGAAAAGAGTTTGACAGTTTTACGGATTTTTTTATTAATGAAAAAAGAAGATATAGGCGAACCATTTCTGATACTACCTCGAAGAAGTAAAAAATTAAATTTTTCCTGTTTGTAAAATATTATGCCCCAGCTTATCTCTCTTCGTAGTTAAATATTTTTTGTTGTGTGAATTGGGTACTATTTCAATAGGAACAGTATCTACAATTTCAAGGCCATAGCCCAGGAGGCCAGCTCTTTTCCGTGGGTTATTACTAATGAGTTTTATTTTTGAAATGCCTAGCTCTCTTAATATCTGGGCGCCCACACCATAGTCTCTCTCGTCCATTCCAAAGCCTAATTTTAAGTTAGCTTCTACTGTATCAAAACCTTCTTCCTGGAGTTTATAGGCTTTTAATTTATTGAGTAATCCAATTCCTCTTCCTTCCTGGTTCATGTATAAAACAACACCTTTACCTTCGGCCTCCACCATTTTCATAGCGGTATGCAGTTGATCGCCACAGTCGCACCTTAAAGAGCCGAGTATGTCGCCAGTCATACAGCTTGAATGCACTCGTACCAATACAGCTTCATCTTTTTCCCAAGTGCCTTTTTTAAGGGCCATATGCTCTTCGCCTGTATTCAATTGTTTATAAGCTATTAATTCAAATGTGCCGTATTTGGTAGGCATTTGCACCCTCACATCTTCTTTAATGAGGGTTTCCTTGGCAAGTCGGTATTCAATAAGGTCTTTGATAGAAACAACTTTTAAATCGTGTTTTTCAGCTATACTTTTGAGTTGAGGAAGCCTTGCCATTGTTCCATCTTCATTCATAATTTCTACCAGCACACCGGCATCGCCGTGGCCTGCAAGTTTTGCAAGGTCTATGGTTGCTTCTGTATGCCCGGTTCGTCTTAACACGCCGCCATTTTTTGCTCTTAAAGGAAAAATATGTCCCGGCCTTCCGAGATCTTCAGGTTTTGTTTCGGGATCAACTAATGCCTGAACCGTTTTTGCACGATCATGAGCAGATATGCCCGTTGTGCAGCCATTCCCCAGCAGGTCCACGCTTACGGTAAACGGAGTACCATGTAAAGCAGTATTGTTGTTAACCATCAGGTCAAGTTGCAGTTCATCGCATCTTTTTTCAGAAAGCGGCGCACAGATTAACCCACGCCCGTTTTTGCTCATAAAATTGATTACTTCCGGTGTTACATTCCTGGCAGAAGTAACAAAGTCCCCTTCATTTTCACGGTCTTCATCATCTACCACAATTACCAGCTTTCCTTTTTTAATATCTTCTATTGCAGCTTCAATAGTATCTAACATATTTACGAAATTATTTTGCAAAGATAGTTGAATGCAAAACTTCAACTATACAATGATTTATTAATTGGTGAAATAGTAAGTGCCTGCAATTTTGTTACACCTGTAAATATGAACATTGGACATAAAAGTTGCAGGAGAAAAATTAAAGGATAATAAGTTTATGTTCAATGGTTAATCATTTCTTAACCTGCCGGAAGCAGCGACTGGAGATAAAAGATTGCCTTTAACTTGTTAATAATTGTTAATAGTAAATTAAGGATAATTTATTTCCTTTGCCCAAAAATAAAATAACCATGAATTTAAAAAGACTTTTACCTTTCTTTTTTGCACTTATTGTCCCTTTCCTCGCCCAGGCGCAGGTTACAACGAGCAGCATAACTGGTTTTGTAAAATCTGATAATGGAAGTCCGTTAGAAGGGGCTACTATTACTGCTATTCATCAGCCATCGGGTACAAAATACGTTACCATTTCCAAAAAAGATGGCAACTTTACCATTCCAAATACAAGAATCGGCGGCCCGTACCAAATAACTTTCGAATTTGTCGGATACTCTCCGCAAACTCTTAATGATGTTAACCTGAACCTTGGTTTGCCGTTTACGGCAGATGTCACCCTTTCTGCCAGCGCTACTACTCTTCAGGAAGTAACTATAAGTGCGGGAGGCAATAGCGCCGCAAGAGCTAAAACCGGTGCTGCTACTGTATTCAATTCACGCCAGATATCTACACTGCCATCTATTTCCAGGAGCATAACAGATTTTACCAGGTTAACACCGCAAGCTGGCAACAGCAATAGTTTTGCAGGCAGAGATGGAAGGTTTAATAATCTGCAAATTGACGGAGCTAATCTAAATAATAACTTTGGTCTTTCTACAGATCCACAGCCGGGTGGAGGAGCAAGCCCAATCTCCATAGATGCTTATGATGAAATCTCAGTAAACATTGCGCCTTACGATGTAAGGCAATCTGGTTTTACAGGAGCAGGTTTAAATGTTATAACTAAAAGTGGAACAAATACTTTTCATGGCACAGCATATGGCTTTTATCGCGATCAAAGCTTTAACGGCAAGCATGTTGGCGATGTCAATCTTACTCAAACACCCCAGAAAAATAAAGTTTACGGAGCCAGCCTTGGGGGCCCGATTATTAAAAACAAATTATTTTTCTTTATGAATGCTGAATGGGAAAATGCTTCCAAACCAAATTCCAATACATTTATCCCTGCCGGTTCTACAGCAACAGGAACTGCTTCTGCTTCACCAATAGATTCTTTAAATAAATTCAGAGACGCATTAAAATCTAAATATAACTATGATGCGGGGGTTTATGATAATCGCCCTAATTATATTACTAAAAACAGAAAGTTGCTTGGAAAAATAGATTGGAATATAAATGAAAAACAAAAGTTAGTTTTAAAATATAGCGATTTTAAGGGATCAGACCAATCGCCATTGAATGGAAGCAGTGTGCCAAATAGCGGATCTGGCGGATTTTATATTGAGGGTCAGCCAAACCAGGCTGACCCCACAAAGTGGCCAACGAGACTTCCAAATAATCGTAATAGCGTTCAATCAATAGGTTTTTCCAATTCTGATTATGGAACTGACCACATAGTGCAATCTGCTACCCTTGAATTGAACAGCAATTTTAACAGCCGGGTTTCTAACCAATTATTATTAGCCTATACTCACATTAACGATACAAGAAACAGTCCCGGCGGTATTTTTCCTACCATTGAAATTTTCGATGCAGCAGGTACTGTACCAGGCGTAACGAAAGGGCGTAACTATATGAGCGCCGGTACCGATCCATTTACCCGCAATAATGAAGTGATAAATAATATAGCAACGCTTACAGACAACTTTACTTATTTCGCAGGACGGCATACGTTAACAGCAGGCGCTACTTACGAATATCAAAAAGTAGGTAATGCATTCATGGGAGGTTCGGAAAGCTTGTATATGTATAACAGCCTGAATGATTTTATAACTGATGCGCCACCTGCTTACTTCTCTTATACTTACTCATTAGTTCCCGGAGAGCCGAAAGTGTTTTCTGCTGACTTAAAGCTGGGACAATTGGGTGTATATCTTCAGGATGAATTTAATATCAACAGTAATTTTAAGCTTACTTATGGGCTTAGGGGTGATGTGCCAACTTATCTTGAACAACCTCTGTCAAACCCGGCAATTGATGCTTTACAATTTCCCGATGAGAGTGGAAACATGGTAAATTACAGTACGGGAAAATGGCCTAAAGCAACAGTTCTTTTATCACCACGGATAGGTTTCAGATGGAAGGTTCCTAATGAAAAAGGATTAGTTCTAAGAGGTGGAACAGGCGTATTTACCGGTAAAATTCCATTTGTATTTTTAACCAACATGCCAAGTAATAGTGGTGTTTACCAAACGGGATCTGTTATTAATAAAACCGCTGATTTAGCAAGCATTACTTTTAATCCCAACCCCGATGCGTACATTTCTAAATTCCCTTCAACAGTTACACCTACTGCTCCCGCAAGTTTTGTTCTGATAGATCATAATTTTAAATTCCCACAGGTGTTTAGAACAAACTTTGGAATTGATAAGCAATTGGGAAATGGTTTTGCGGCAAGTATAGATATATTATATACGAAAGATTTGAATGCTGTTAAAATGCGCAATGCTAATCTTATAGATCCTGCAGGAAATTTAACCGGGTTAGATACGCGGCAATATTATCCTTCTTCTCAAACCGGAAGTGCAAAATTGGTACATCCTGCACAAAGCTCTATAATCGTTCTTGAAAATACTAAGAAAGGTTATTCTTTTTCAAGTACTGCACAGTTGTCCAAATCATTTGCGAGCGGGTTTTATGGTTCTATAGCATATACTTATACTCTGGCAACTGAAATCAGCTCTAATCCGGGCTCTCAGGCTACTTCCGCATGGCAGTCTATCATCAACAGGGGCACACCTAACGACGAAGAACTGTATAACTCAGCTTATTCTATACCTCATAGGATTGTTGGAAATATATCGTACAGGTTTCAATATGCAAATCATTTCGCAACCACTCTTTCGTTATACTATGAAGGCGAAAATCAATCCCGCTTTAGTTATATTGTTGGTGGCGATGTTAATGGCGATGGCAATAATTCATCTGACCTCATGTTTATCTATGCAAAAGGAAGTGATGTTCCCTTTGTAGATTTTGTTTCCGGAGGTTCAGTAAAATATACAATAGCTCAGCAACAGGCAGCTTATGATGAATTAGTAAATAACGATCCTTACTTAAGAAAACATAAAGGGCAATATGCAGAAAGAAATTCAGCGTTAACACCCTGGTACAATCGCATTGATGCAAGATTTCTTCAGGACTTTTTTGTTAAAACAGGGAACGTAAAACATACATTACAGTTTAGTGTGGATGTTTTAAATCTTCCTAATCTTATCAATAAAAATTGGGGAACTAAACAATTTACTGCTTTAGGTTCTGCAACTAATTTTATCAATAATCCATTAACATTAAAAAGCATAGCTAATGGAACGCCAACTTATAATCTTGCCGAATTTAATAAAGCATTGATAACAACTCCATTCCAAAAAGACCTTACTAATTTTAGTACCTGGGGGATGCAACTTGGCTTACGATATATATTTTAAGACCATTAATAATTTAAAATTGAACTGCCCCGGCTAACACGGGGCTTTTTTGATTTTATGATAAGATTGAGAACGAAGGATAGCAGTGATTTGTTAAGTGAACATTTAAAAAATACTTAGTGAGTGGTATACTTATAGGGTTGTAAACAATCAAAAGCCATTTAATAGGAAGCTGCCATACACGACCTTTGCTACAAATCAATAAAGACTTTCATATCATAATAATACTTTTCGCAAGTTTAAACTGAAATCTTCGGCAACCTTTTAATTAAAATTCCCGTTTTGCCTTCTGAAACTTTTTTATGCGGAAAGAAGGAAGGAACATACTTTTTATTTTTATCGGAGTTGCATTATGCGCTTTTGTAATTGGTTTCGGAATATGGAATAAACCACACAGCGATGTGAAGGATGCAGATGCAGTTGAGACTAATGCGATTTCATTATACAATAGTTTCACCAGCGACTCTGCAAAAGCGAAGTCTGTTTTTCTGGATAAAATTATTAAGGTTTCAGGTGTGGTAGAGAAAGTCCTGGTAAATCAACAACAGCAACAAATAATTCTTTTAAAAACATCCGTATCCGGAGCTTCCGTGAATTGCACTATGGAGCAAAATCGCAATAAAATAAAACAAGGCGATAAGGTTGTTCTGAAAGGTATTTGCAGTGGTTATATCAACGGGGATACAGAGATGGGCATACCTGGAGATGTTTTTTTAATAAGATGTTATCCGTCAATTTAAAAATATGAAAAGAGTAGTTATTACTTTATTGGTTATTATATTTTGTTGCAGCTATTGCAATTCTTATAGCCAACTATATTTTACTAAAAATGGAAGAATATCTTTTTTTTCAAAAACGTCTCTTGAAGATATATCTGCAAGTAATAACCAGGTGTTGAGTGTTATCAATATGCAGACAGGCGCTATTCAATTTTCATTACTTAATAATGCGTTTTATTTCCCCAAGGCAAAAATGCAGGACGACTTTAATGACAACTATATTGAAAGCAATAAATATCCAAAATCAACATTTACCGGAACTATCACTGATATCGGCACTATCAATTTAAACAATGATGGAAATTACCAGGTGCATATAAATGGCGATTTGACGATACATGGTATTACGAAAAATATTACTGCTCCCGGAACGATAAATATTAAAAGCGGAAATATTTCCGCAGCTGCATCTTTCAAAGTGTTGTTGACAGATTATAACATAAAAGTGCCCACAATAGTAACGAATAAAATTGCCAAAGAAATTGAAGTAACTGTTAGTTGTAATTACGAAAAAAAATAATCAAATTAATTATTTATGCTCTCAATGAAATTTTTATTGCCTATCACCGTGTTTGTAAGTATATATAGCAAAACAAGTGCACAGGACACAACAAAGAGTGATAATGGCGCCGGCCTTATGAACCAATTGGAAACCCAGGAAGTAAAGAATGAAACAATGTATGCTACCTCTACATTTAACTATACTCATATTATAAATGGACAATCCGTAGAAAACCTTCCTGCCCGCGTTTTGGATGTAAGAATTGAGCATCGTTTTGGTCCCCTAAACCAGGGTTTATATAATTTCCTGGGGTTAGATTATTCGGCGTTTAATGTGCGTATCGGTTTTGACTATGGAATTACAAATAATCTTATGGTGGGCATTGGCCACGTAGGATGGCAAAAAACGTATGACGCTTTTTTTAAATTAAAAATATTAAAGCAATCTAAAGGAACTGTGAACATGCCTTTTACCCTATCATTTGTACCAACCATTTCTATTAATACTCTAAAGCCAACTACTTTCGGCTACGACGCTTCTGATACTACCGGAACAAAAAAGGACAGAGCCTCTTATGTATTCCAGATACTTATTGCAAGGAAATTTTCCGAAGGATTTTCGTTGCAGCTAATGCCAACTTATGTTCATGCAGACAATATTTCTTTTAATCATTATAAAGACGGCGCTTATAACCGGGATGTTTTTGCACTTGGTATAGCAGGGCGGCAAAAGATTTCTAAAAGGATGAGCATAAACGCTGAATATTATTATCAGTTGCCGGGAAACGAAAGCTCCACCGCAACAAATGCTGCATCATTTGGACTTGAAATAGGAACGGGGGGTCATGTTTTTGAATTGCTATTTACTAATGCAATTGGCTTGACAGAAAAATCTTTTATTTCTGAAACCGACAGAACTGATAAGACGAACGGCGGTTTTGATAAGCATGGTTTAAGATTCGGGTTTAATATTTCAAGAGTATTTCAATTAGGGAAAAAACATAAATAGATATTGAGAAATATTTTAAAAAATATTTTAAGGTTACTCAATACTGATGAAAAGAAAAACTTTAGAAAGCTAATTGTATTAGATGTAGTGATTAGTATTCTTGACATTTCTTTTCTGGCGATACTTTTGTTTGTTGTTCGTTTTTATACTGATCCTAAAAGTATTTCCTTGCCTGCTTATTTTCCGCAAGCAATAAGAGATCAATATAATCTGCTGCTGATTGTCGTCTTCCTGATATTGTTCAGTATCAAAAATTATTTTGGATTTAGCGTTATACGAAAGCAGCAAAAATTTGTTTACAATATTGCTACGAGGCTTTCGCAACAACAATTAGAAAATTACCTTCAGGGAAGTTATATGGATTATGTAAGTATTGATTCATCGGTGCAGATTCGAAAAATAAGCCAGATGCCAATTGAATTTGGGCATTATGTTTTAGCGGGATTACAGCAGATCATTAGCCAGTCGATATTGATTCTTATTACGCTTACTGCCATTTTTATCTATAACCCTGTTTTGTTGCCACTTCTTTTTGCCATTCTTGGACCGCCGCTTATTCTTACAGGGTTTATTATGAAAAAAAAATTAAGCCATGTCCGGCAAATCGCCAAAACATCGGGTGAGAAGGCGTTACAACATTTAAAAGAGGCATTAGCAGGTTTTATAGAATGCAATCTTTTTGGCAGAAAAAATTTTTTCTCACAGAGATTTGAATCCTCACAATCGAAATTTAACGGATTCCTTGCAGATCAGCAGGTAGTTCAAAATATGCCTTCAAGGCTTATAGAGGTATTTGCCATTCTTGGACTGTTTTTATTGATAGCGATTAATTCATTTTTATCACCTAACCATTCTGTACAGGTTATAACTATAGCTGCTTTTTTGGCCGCTGCTTATAAAATTATCCCTGGTATTGTAAAAATTCTAAATAACGCCGGGCAACTAAAAACATATGCTTTTACAACAACAGAACTTCTGCAACGAAAAGAGGATATAACGGAGCCGGCTACACGAAAAAGAAATCCCACAATACAATGCCTCGAATTTCATGATGTCTCCTTCAGGTATAATGGTAAGCCAGTGATCGATAATTTTTCACTATCTATTTTAAGAGGAAAATTTGTTGGAATAACCGGGCAATCAGGAAAAGGAAAGACTACAATTATAAATCTGCTGTTAGGATTTTTAGAAACTCACAAAGGAAGTATCAGAATTAACGACGTTCCTACTACGTCAGAAGATAGAAGATCCTTTTGGAAAAGGATTGCCTACGTGCAGCAGGAACCATTTGTTCTTCATGATACCATTGTGAATAATATTACGCTTGATGAAAAATTTCATAGCATCGGACATCTTGCAAAAGCAATTAAGGTTACAAATCTTGAAAAATTAATAAGAAGTCAAAATAACGAAACGGTTGCCCTTATTAATGAAGATGGGAAAAATATAAGTGGCGGTCAGCGTCAAAGAATTGCTATTGCAAGAGCTCTTTACAAAACGTCGGATCTTATTATTTTAGATGAACCTTTTAATGAGTTAGACAGGGCATCGGAAAATCAACTCCTGAATTTTTTCAAAGACCTGGCTCATTCTGGTAAAATAGTGATACTCATCACACATAGCAAAGAAAGCCTTTCATTTTGCGATAAAATAATTTCATTGGATGAAAAATGATAAGGACGTTTTTGTGATATTGACTCCCGGTTTTCCGGTAAGCGAAAAAGACGATACGTGCCTGCCTTTTCTGCAACATTTAATAAAAGCCATTAATAAAGAGTTTACAACCGTATCAGTTATCATACTCTCTTTTCATTATCCGCTTAAGGCGCAAGAGTATTTGTGGAATAATAATAAGGTTATTTCTTTTGGCGGAAAAGATAAAGGAAAACTTTTGCGACTCCTCTTATGGATAAAGGTGTGGCGAAAATTGAAGGATTTGAATAAAAAAAACAATATTACAGGACTGTTTAGCATGTGGCTTGGTGAATGCGCATTGCTTGGAAAACGCTTTGGGGATAAATATAACATAAAGAACAAGACCTGGATACTTGGGCAGGATGCAAAACCCCGCAATAAGTACGTGATGAGGATGAAACCATCCGCGGGGGAACTGATTGCGATTTCTGATTTTACTGCGAACGAACTTTTTGCAAATTATTTAATAAGGCCAACTCAAATTATACCTAACGGTATCGATAAAACGGGGTTTAAAATGTCACAACCCGAAAGAACGATTGATGTAATGGGAGCAGGTTCTTTAATAATTCTAAAACAATATCATTTATTTATCAATGTCATCAGGGAATTAAAAAATAAATATCCTAAAATTGAATCGTTCATTGGTGGTAAAGGACCTGAAAAAGAATCTTTGCAATCATTAATTACCAATCTTCAACTTGAAGATAATATTTCATTGCCCGGTGAAGTTGCGCATAAAACTTTGCTTGGATTAATGCAGCGCAGTAAAATATTCCTTCATCCTTCTTCTTATGAAGGCTTTAGTATGTCGTGCCTTGAGGCGCTTTATGCAGGTTGTCATGTCATTAGTTTCTGTAAGCCGATGCAAGAAGATATAGAGCATTGGCATGTGGTAAGGGCAAAGGAAGAAATGGTAGCAAAAGCACTTGAATTGCTTGCACAGCCTCACCTGGAATATAAAACGGTAATGCCATATTCAATTGAGGAATCGGCAAAAACTATCATGAAATTATACAGGGATTAAAAAGTAATTCGCAAAGATGGAGATGAAGAAACAACCAGCTTTACTATATTATATTATTGCTTTCTCTCAATCATAAATCCGCAGCTACCTTATTAATTTTGCGGGCGATCGCTTCAAAGGAAAGTTCATTTTTAAAATGTTCTAATATTCTATTTTGCATATCGTCCAGATTCATGATCATAGTTTTCATAAGCAATGAAAATAATTCATCTTCATTGCCAGGGCTGTATAATAATCCACATTCGCCATTATCTGTGATAGACCTGAAAGAAGGTATATCAGTAACAACGGGCATGCACCCACAGCTCATCGCTTCGCATAGAACTGTGCCGCTGCCTTCATAGTGAGAGCCGGAAACAAGAAAATCAGCGCTGTTTAGCCAATACAACACTTCAGAATGTTGCACAGGCCCAACCAAAGCGATTGAATCTTTACCGTCTTTACTTTCTGCAATCAAAGCCTTCACTTCATTCAATAATTCCGTTGTTTGGTATATCATATATAGCTTGACTCCAGGTTGTATTGCTGCAAATTTTAAAAATGCTTTTACCACAGTCAACGGATCTTTATTTGCATTAAAACGACCTGCCCATAAAAAAACAACTAAAGCTTCCGCTCCGGTTTTTCGTTTTGCAATATTTTTTTCTATGGGATAAAAAACCGATGTGCCTCCGACTATTTCATGTATTTTTTTTTCATTTATAAGATTTCCTCTTTTCACCCAATCTGCACCTATTTCATACGAAGCAAAAATATATGCGTCAATAAAACGGCTTGCCTGCCGCTGTATTAATTTTTTGATTCCTAAATAAGGTTTTTCTGCATGATGCTGCACAATGACTTTAATTTTTTTTCCAAGGCAAAGCCGCAATTGTATAACCTGTAAAGGAAAAAGAAAGCTGCTCACTACAACTACGTCCGGGGCAAGGCTTCTCACAAAGCGGTTAAGTTTTCGGGGAAAATAATTTTTTTTCTTTGTTGATTTTACACAAAAATATTGAACGCCATTATGTATGAAGTTTCCTTCATAATTTATTTGATCGACACGAATAACTGTGTTTGTTTTACTTAAGTATTCAAGTGATCCAACATAAAAATTAATTCTGTTGATCCAATCTTCCGGTGTATTTATATCTGCTGAATAATTATAGCTTACAAAAACAAACTTCATAAAAAATTTTAAGGCGAGACCACTTCTGGCAACTTTTTTACGTTACAAAAGTAATAATATAAAGAACCATTATTTATTGGTAATTGTTAGTTACAAAATTTCTATGCACAACAAGTTTTTGATCACTCATTTGGAAATATCAAAGCAAAATATTTCATATTACAATGCAATTTCGGATGAGTATAATGACATGGTCAATAAAGAACCGGACCGGATTGTTAGAGAAAATGTAGCTTATAAATTTTGCAATATTGTTAAAGGCGGCTCTGTACTTGACTTTGGAGGTGGAACAGGTTTAGACATTCAATGGCTCATTGACAACGGTTTCAATATTTTTTTTTGCGAACCGTCTTCGGGTATGAGAGAAAGAGCCATTGCGGATCATTCAAATTTGCCAAAAGATAGAATTACTTTCTTGGATAATTCGTCAACAGATTTTAGGCGATGGCATTCGCAAC
>Ga0207698_10001424_pt1 | contig 13887 bp, 15 predicted proteins | sample KBSCornC22_FD_184298 | JGI IMG/M metagenome (GOLD analysis project Ga0207698, IMG submission 184298) | Corn rhizosphere microbial communities from Kellogg Biological Station, Michigan, USA - KBS Corn C2-2 (SPAdes) (version 2) | ecosystem: Host-associated > Plants > Roots > Rhizosphere > Soil ...
GCCACCGTGAGCGCATCGCAGCCGGTCGCGGATGCGGCCATCGCGGCCATCCGCAAGGCGGGCTACGACGCAGCGCTTCGCGATGCCGCCGTTCCGCAACGATCGCACGCCGCAAGCCGCGACCGGTTCGAGGTGATCGCGGCCGTGATCCTCACCCTGCCGCTGGTGGTGCCGATGGTGGCGGCCCCCTTCGGCGCGCAATGGATGCTGCCCGCGTGGCTGCAGGTCCTGCTCGCCACGCCGGTGCAGTTCGCCATCGGCGGACGCTTCTACATCTCCGCCTTCAAGGCGGTGCGCGCGCGCGCCGGCAACATGGACCTCCTCGTGGCCCTCGGCACCAGCGCCGCGTATTTCATGAGCGTCTACCTCGCCATCGCGTCGCGCGGCGAGGCGCATCTTTATTTCGAGGCTTCGGCCGTCGTGATCACGCTGGTGCGCGTGGGCAAGTGGCTCGAGGCGCGCGCGAAGCACCAGACCACGGAAGCGCTGCGCGCGCTCGCGGCACTGCGTCCCGCGCGCGCGCGCGTGATCCGCGATGGCGTCGAGCACGAGCTGGACGCCGGCGCCGTCGCCGTGGGCGATCTCGTCGCGGTGAAGCCGGGCGAGCGCTTCCCGGTCGACGGCGAGGTCGTGGAGGGCGCCACCCACGCCGACGAGTCGCTCATCACCGGGGAGAGCCTGCCGGTGGCGAAGGGGCCCGGCGCGCGCGTGACGGGAGGCGCCATGAACGCCGAGGGCCGCGTCGTGGTGCGGACCACCGCGGTGGGCGCGGAGACCACGCTTGCGCGCATCATCCGCGGCGTGGAATCGGCGCAGGCCGCCAAGGCGCCCATCCAGCGGCTCGTCGATCGCGTGAGCGAAGTGTTCGTGCCGGTCATCGTCGCGATCGCGCTGGTCACGCTGCTCGCCTGGGGCTTCGCTGCGGGAGACTGGGAAGCGGCCACGCTGAACGCGGTCGCCGTCCTCGTGATCGCGTGCCCCTGTGCGCTGGGCCTCGCGACGCCGGCGGCGATCATGGCGGGCACCGGGGTCGCCGCGCGCCACGGCATCCTCATCAAGGACGCCGAGGCGCTGGAGCTCGCGCATCGCGTTCGCATCGTCGCCTTCGACAAGACCGGCACGCTCACCGAGGGCAAGCCCACGCTGGTGGATCTCGTGCCCATCGGCATCGAGCGCGCCGAAGCCTTGCGGCTCGCAGCCGCGCTGCAGTCCGGCAGCGAGCATCCGCTCGCGCGTGCCGTGCTCGCAGCCGCGCGCGGCGAAGCGGTCGAGTTCGCCGCGGCGAGCGACGTGCGGGCCATGGCCGGGCGCGGCGTCGTGGGGCGCATCGATGGGCGCACGCTCGCCATCGCGAGCGGCCGCTGGGCCGACGAGCTGGACGTGATCGGCCGCGAGGTCCTGGCCGAAAAGGTGCGCAGGTCGCAAGCCGCGGGTCGCACCTTCTCGTGGCTGGTCGAGCTCGGTGCGGACCCGCGCGCGCTGGCCCTGCTCGCTTTCGGCGATCCGGTGAAGCCGGGCGTGGCGGACCTCGTGGCGGAGCTGCATCGGCTGGGCATCCGCACGGTGCTGCTGAGCGGCGACAATCGCGGCGCCGCGCAATCGGCCGCGGCCGATGTCGGCATCGACGAGGTTCGCGCCGAGGTGCTTCCCGAGGACAAGGCGGCCGTCGTGACGGAGCTGCGCCGCGCGGGCACGGTCGCCATGGTGGGCGATGGCATCAACGACGCGCCCGCGTTGGCCGCCGCCGACGTGGGCATCGCCATGGGCACGGGCACCGACGTCGCGATGCACACGGCAGGCATCACCCTCATGCGCGGCGATCCGCGGCTGGTCGCAGAGGCGCTCGACATCTCCCGGCGGACCTACGCCAAGATCCGCCAGAACCTCTTCTGGGCCTTCGCGTACAACGTGGTCGGCATTCCGCTCGCGGCACTCGGGTGGCTGAGCCCCGTGATCGCGGGCGCGGCGATGGCGTTCAGCAGCGTGAGCGTCGTCACCAACGCGCTGTTGCTGCGGCGCTGGCGGAATCAAAAGGGCTGAGCGCAGTCTGACCCGCGGGGAATGACCCCCGCAACCATTCCAATCGCGTGCTCGACTGTCTCGTGATCGGCGCAGGCCCCGCAGGCCTCACGGCGGCGATCTACCTCGCGCGCTTCCGCAGGAACCTGGCGCTCGTCGACGCCGGCAACAGCCGCGCCGAATACATCCCGCGCACGCGCAACTATCCCGGTTTCCCCGACGGCATCTCGGGACCGGAGCTGCTCGAACGGCTGCGCGAGCAGGCGCGGCGCTACGGCGCTACGGTGCAGGCGGGGCTGGTCGAATCCCTCGCGCGCGACGGCGGCCATTTCGTGGCGCGCGTGGGCGACGGCGAGCTCGCCGCGCGCAAGGTGCTGCTCGCGACCGGCATCGTCGACAAGGAGCCGGAGATGCGCGACTTCAAGGAAGCGATCCGTGCGGGCTGCGTGCGGCTGTGCCCGATCTGCGACGGCTTCGAGGTGAGCGACCGCAGCGTCGCCGTGTACGGGCCCGCGCGTTCGGCGATCGGCCACGCGTTCTTCATCCATACCTTCGCCTCGGACGTGACGCTGCTCCTGCCGCGCGGCGACGAGCCGCTCGCGCGCGACGAATGCAGCGCGCTTGCGCGCTGCGGCGTGCGCGTCGTCGAATCGCCCGTGGCGGAGATGTACATCACGCCCGACCGCCGCGCGGGCGTGCGCACCGCCGACGGCGCGGTGCACGTGTTCGACACGGTCTATCCGTCGCTCGGATGCCGGCCGCGCGTGGAGATCGCGCTCGCGCTCGGCGCGCGCTGCGACGAGCAGGGCAACCTCGTGGTGGATTCGCACCAGGAGACCTCGGTGCCCGGTCTCTATGCCGCCGGGGACGCGGTGTCGTCCACCCTCAACCAGATCAGCGTCGCGACCGGGCACGCGGCCGTCGCGGCGACCGCGATTCACAACGCGCTGCGGCGTCTAGAATAGGGCGATGGGCATCCACGACCTGTCCATCTGGCAGCACAACCATACGTTCGACGCCGGCAACCGGTCCGGCGAGCGGCGCACGTGGGTCGTGGTCGGCATCACGGCCGTCTGCATGGTCGCGGAAATCGTGGCCGGCATGCTCACGGGCTCCATGGCACTGCTCGCCGATGGCTGGCACATGGCGACGCACGTGGTCGCGCTGTCGATCGCCGGCCTCGCATACCTGCTCGCGCGGCGCTACTCGGGCGACGAGCGCTTCGCGTTCGGCACGTGGAAGATCGAGGTGCTGGGCGCGTTCACGAGCGCGTTGCTGCTGGGCGTGGTCGCCATCGCGATGATCTGGGAATCGGCGCTGCGGCTCTATTCGCCACAGCCCATCGAGTTCGGCGCGGCGCTCGTCGTGGCGGTGATCGGCCTGGTGGTGAACCTGGCTTCGGCCGCGGTGCTGCACGGGCCGCATGCGGGGCACGGCCATGCGGGGCACGGCCATGCTGGGCACGACCATGCGGCCCGTCATCATGGCCACGCCCATGCGCATCACGACCCCGGAAACGTGCATCTCGAGGACGATCGTTTACACGAATCGCATCACCGCCACGATCACGGCCACGACGGCCACCGCGACCTGAACCTCACATCGGCCTACGTGCATGTGCTCGCGGACGCGTTCACGTCGGTGCTCGCCATCGCGGCGCTCGCGGCGGGCCTCTGGGCCGGCTGGACGTGGCTCGATGCCGTGATGGGCATCGTGGGCGCGCTGGTGATCGCTTGGTGGTCGCGGGGCCTCATCGCCGATTCGGCGCGCGTGCTGCTCGATCGCGAGATGGACTCGCCGATCGTGACGCGCATCCGCCGCGCGGTCGAGTGCGACGGCGATGCCGAGATCGCCGACCTGCACGTGTGGCGCGTGGGGCGCGAAAGCTACGCCGCGGTGGTGATGGTCGTGGCCGAGCATCCGCTCACGCCGGACGCATACCGCGAGCGCCTGGCGGCGATCGAAACGCTCGGGCACGTGTCCGTGGAGGTCAATCGCTGCGTCCACGCCCGTTGCCCGTGAACGAAGGCGGGCACGGGGCCGTGCTCGATTTCTGGTTCGGGCAGCCTCGCGGACCCTCGCGGCCCGAATGGTTTCGCAAGGACGCTGCGTTCGACGAAGAGGTGCGTGCCCGTTTCGGCGCGCTCCATGCGGCGGCGGCGCGGCGCGAGCTGGAAGCCTGGCGCCTGTCGCCCGAGCCGATGCTGGCGCTGGTGATCGTGCTCGACCAGTTCTCGCGCAACCTGCATCGCGACGATGCACGCGCCTTCGCGCAGGATGCGCACGCCCTCGAATGCGCCCGCGAAGCCGTGGGACGCGGCGACGACCTCGCGCTACTTCCGGTGGGGCGGCAATTCCTCTACCTGCCGCTCGAGCACAGCGAGGATCTCGCGGACCAGGAGGCCTGCGTGGAGCTCATGCGCTCGCTGGAAGCTTTCGAGGAGACGCGCGGGCTCACCGAATGGGCGGTGCGCCATCGCGACGTGATCCGCCGCTTCGGGCGCTTCCCGCATCGCAACGCGGCGCTCGGCCGCGCCTCGACGCCCGAGGAGGTGGAGTTCCTCAGGCAGCCCGGCAGCCGTTTCTGACTACTTGCGCTTCTGCTGGCCCTGCGCGTCGGCGGCCGGCTTCTTCTTGCGCGGGCGCGTGTTGCCGTAGCTGCCCTTGAATACCTTGCCCTTGAAACTGCGCTTGTCGCCCTTGCCCATGAAACCTCCGCAAAGGGACGATTATAGCGAGCGCGAGCGGCTTTCCTATCGATCTCGTTGGCGAGCGTGCTCGTGCTCGTGTTCATGATCGTGCTCGCGGTCGCGCACCCGATAGTCGGCCGGGACGCGGAATAGATCGGCCGCGGGGTCGCCGCGCTTGATGCCGGCAAGGCGATAGATCGATTCTCCGGTGCGCGGATCGTTGTAGCGCGAGTACACGGTCACCTGCAGGTCGGGGGAGTACCACGACTCGGACGTGACCTGGATCGGGTTGCGGTTGCCGATTTCGCCCGCGGCGATCGTCCAGACGGTGCGCTTGCCCTCGGCCTTCACGCCTTCCATGTCCTTGGCGCCGAGGCTCGTGGTGACGCCCTTGCCGAGCTTGCCCATGCCCTCGAAGCGCATGGTGTGCACGCCCGGTATCGGCGGCAGCGGCGGGATGGGCGGCAAGGGCGCGATACCGGTGGGCGGCGCGGGAGGTGCGGGAGGCGCGGGCGGTGCGGCGCCCGGGACCGGCGGCGTGGGCGGCGTGGGCGGCGTGGGCGGCGTGGGCGGTGTCGGGATCACGATCTCGTTGTCGCCGATGCGAACCACCTGCACGCGCACCTCGTCGCGTGCCAGGCCGTCCTTCGCGTCGCGGCCCTCGATGCGCACGGCGTTGCGCTCGATCGTCACGCCGCGCGCGTCGCCCACCTTGCCTTCCTTCAGGCGCGATGTCGTCTCGATGGCGCGCTTGAGCTCCGGCAGCAGCACGTACTTCTTCCCCGCGACCGGGTCGTTGATGACGACGGATTTCTGCTCGCCGTCGGTGACCGTCTCCTGGCGCGTGCGGCCGTCGCCGTCGCGGTAGATCGCGCCCTCGTTGCGATGGCTGATGAGGTTGCCGTCGGCGAGCGGCTGGTTGGTCTCGGTGATCACGCGGGCGCTGTACGGCGCGCCCTTCACCAGCCGCGGCGTGGCCATGCGGCCGGCGAACATCGCGTTCATCGAGGTGCGCATCTCGCGCGAGAAATCGTCGGCCCAGCGCTTCCACGCGTCGGCCTGCGTCTTGGCCACGTCCGCTTCGGCGAGCAGCTCCTGGACGTTCGGGAAAGCGAAGTCCTCGGCCTGGGCTGCGGGGACTGCCAGTGCGCTCGCGACGAGCGCTGCGACGGCGGTGCTTTTCATGGCTTTTCCTGGACGGGTCAGTTGATGAGGCGCACGGCGATCGGCTCGCCATCCGCGGAATACAGCATCTCGGCGCGCACCGGCTCGCCCGCGTGGTCGGGCGCCACGGGCAGGCCCCAATCGGCCAGCAACGCGCGCGGGAACTCGGTTTCGACGACGGTCGTGCCGGGCTCGAGGGCGATGCGCTCGAGCGGGCGCAGCGCGAGGAAGGGCCCCGCATCCGCTTCGGCCGCGGGCGTCGTGGCGGCGCCTGCGGGCAGCTGCGTGCCATGGGGCATGCGCACCATCCAGCTCGTGACGGCGAGCGTGGCGGCGAGGGCCAGCGGCGGCAGCCACCAGAAATCCGGCCGCGCAATCCTGCGATGCTGCTGGCGGAAGCGCGCGACGAGGGCCGCTTCCAGCGCTGCCGGCGCGTGCACTTCGGCGATGTCGCGGCGCAACGCGCCGAGGCCGTCTTCGAGGACGTCGTGCGTCATGACTGCACCTCCTTCATGCCGCGTGCGGAGGGCGCGTACGAGGCGAGGCGTTGTGCGAGCTGGGTGCGGGCGCGCGAAAGGCGCGAGCGCACGGTGCCGATATCGATGCCGCACACCTGGGCCGCCTCGGCGTACGAGAGATCGGCCACCTCGCACAGGATGAGCACGTCGCGATAGTGCGGCGCGATGCCCGCCACGGCGCGGCGCACGTGCTCGGCAAGCTCGCCGCGCAGCAGCCGATCGAGCGGCGACTGGTGGTCCACCTGCGAATCGTGCGCACGTGCGTCGTCCTGGAGCTCCGCGGGGTCGGTCGCGTCCTCGCGCACGCCGCATTGCTTGCGTGCCATGTTGCGCGCCACGCCGCACAGCCAGGCGCCGATGCTGCCGCGGGTGGGATCGAACTGCCGGTGCTGCGTCATCAGATGCACGAAGGTGTCCTGGGTTACGTCCGCGGCGATCGCGGGCGAGCCGGCGTACAGCAGCGCGAACCGGTACACCGCGTCGCGATGCTTCCGGTAGAGCGCCACGAAGGCCGATTCGTCCCCCTGCTTCATTCGCGCGAGGAGGGCCAGCTCGGCTTTCGTATCCACAGGGGGCATGGTCATGTCGGCGGCGGTCACACCTATTGCGCCCCCGGCCGCGAAAGGTTCCCGCCGGGCCCGCGGCACCCCATTCCGCCCCGCGGAAAATAGGGTCCGTCCCGGTTTTCCGCGGGGCAGAAAATGGGGTCCGTCCCGATTTTCCGCATAGCGGAAAGCGGGCTACTCGGCGTCGGGTTGCTTGTCGGGACGGGCGCGGTCGAACGCGGCGAGCTCGAGGCAGGCGGCGTTGATGGCACGGATGCGCGGATACGGCGAGAGGTCCATCTTGAAGCGATTGGCGTTCGCCACCTGCGGCACGAGGCAGATGTCGGCCAGCGTAGGCGTCTCGCCGGCGCAGAACGCGCTCGCGGGACGCGTCGCGAGCAGCGCCTCGATCGCGCGGAAGCCCTCGTCGATCCAGTGGCGATACCAGGCGTCGCGCGCCTCGGCACCCAGGCCGAGCGTGTGCTCGAGATAGTGGAGGACGCGCGTGTTGTCGAGCGGATGGATGTCGCAGGCGATCGCGAGCGCCACGGCGCGCACGAAGGCGCGATCCTCGTCGCCCTGGGGCAACAGGGGCGGGAGCGGATGGCGCTCGTCGAGGTACTCGATGATGGCGAGCGATTGCGTGAGGCGTCGCCCGCCCACGACGAGCATGGGGACCAGCCCCTGCGGGTTCAGCTCCAGGTACGCCGGGGCGCGCTGCTCGCCGCGGCGCAGGTGCACGAAACGGCGCTCGGCTTCGAGGCCCTTCAGGTTGAGCGCGATCCGAACCCGGTAGGCCGCCGAGGATCGAAAGAAGTCGTAGAGGATCATCGCCCGCGCATCATATCCTCCCTATACTCACCGTGATGAACGACCTCGCCTTCCCCCGCATCGCGGCCCTGCCGTCGCGGGAAAGCATCGTTCGCAGCCTGGCGCACCACCCGCCGCTGGAGGAGCTGCTCACCGCGGACGAGCGCGAGCGCCAGCACCAGATCGCGCAGGCGCCGCTCAAGCCGGCCGCGGTGCTGTTGCTCGTGGTCGACCACGCGGATCCCAGCGTCGTCTTCACGCAGCGCACCGCGCACCTCGCGGACCACGCGGGCCAGGTGAGCTTTCCCGGCGGCCGTTGCGATCCCGGCGACGCAACACCCGTGCACACCGCATTGCGCGAGGCCGAGGAGGAGATCGGCCTCGACCCGGCCGCGGTGGAAATCCTCGGCTGCATGCCCGAATACCACACGTCCACGGGATTTCGCGTGACGCCCGTGGTGGGGTGGGCGAAGCCGCCGCTCGCCCATCGGCCCGATCCGCACGAGGTCGCGGATGTCTTCGAGGTCCCGCTCGCCTTCCTGCTCGATCCGCGCAACCACCGCTACGAGAGCGCGTTCTTCAAGGGACGGATGCGCCAGTACTGGGCGATGCCGTTCGGCGAGCGCTTCATCTGGGGCGCGACGGCGGGGATGCTGGTGACGTTCCAGCGCATCGTGGCGCCGGCCCGCGAGGCCTAGGAGCCCCGGGCAACTCAGGCGAGCGACTGCTCCGTGACCTGCCGCGAGGCCGGGCGCGCCTTGAGCGCGCGGTAGTACCGCTCGAGGTTCGGCCGCGAGTCGCGCGCGACGGGCAGGTTGAGCCAGCGGTGCACGGCGCATCCCACGACGATATCGGCGGCGCTGAAGCGTTCGCCCGCGAGGTACTGCCGGCCGGCGAGGTGCGCGTCGAGGATGCCGGAGAGCCGCTCGCTCTTCTCGCGCGAGACCTCGATCGCCTTCGCATCGCGCTGGGCCTCGGGCGTGCGGATGAGCTGCCAGAAGATCGCCGTCATCGCCGGCGTGTACGAGGTGGACTGCCACTCCATCCAGCGGTCGATGTCGGCGCGCTCGCGCTCGCCATGCGGCCACAATCGCGCCTCGGCGTCGCGCGCCGAGAGCCAGCGCACGATGGCGTTGGACTCGTAGAGCACGAAGCCATCCTCTTCGACCGTGGGGACGAGGCCGTTGGGATTCTTCGCCAGGTATCCGGGCGTGTCGTTGATGCCGAACTTGCCGCCGGCATCGACGCGCTCGTACGCGAGGCCGAGCTCGTCGCAGCACCACACGACCTTCTGCACGTTGACGGACGAGAGCCGTCCCCAGATCTTCAGCATGTCACGCGCGATGGGAGCCGATGAGGAGGCGATCGTACACTGCGTACTGCTCCTCCAGCGCGCCATCCCCGGCACGCCGCTCGCGCTGCACCGTGATCCACACGCCGGGCGCCAGGGTCTCGCAGACCTCGGCCGCGTGGCGCACCTCTTCCTCCGCGAGCGCATGGGCCGCATCCCACGAAGGGGCGTTCCACGACTTCACCAGGTGCCATGCGAGCGCTTCGACCTGCTCCTGCATCTGGCCTTCGCTCACCTCGACCACCTCGGCGATCGTGCAGCGTGCGCGCGAGGCGAGCGCGAGGAACGACGACTGGCAATGGCACGGCGGATCGCAGCGCGGCGCGTTCCCGAAGTCGCACACGGCGAAGCCGCCCGTGGTGACCCACTCGCCCTCGCGCGCCGCGCCGCATGCGCGGAACACCTGGTCGTCGGAGTCGTCGAGGCGCACGGCGCGCAGGAGCCTGGGCATGTCGCGGGGGAATTCGAGGCGGCTGCCTTATCATAACAGCCGTTAGCGGCGCGCCGAGACGCCGTCCCCCCGACCCCCCGGAAGGAATCGAATGCCTGCGAAGAAGATCGCGATCGTGACCGGCGCCAACCGCGGCATCGGCCACGCGATCGCACGATTGCTGCTGAAGGAAGACGTGCACGTCGTCGCGGGAGTGCGGGATCCCGCCCAATGCGAGCGGACCGTCGCCGCGCTGTCGAAGGAGGGCGGCAATGCCAGCGCCTATCCGCTCGACGTGAACGACACGCGCACCGTGCGCCTCTTCGTCGACCACGTGGTGAAGCAGCACGGGATGCCGTCGATCCTGGTGAACAATGCCGGCGTCTTCCCCGAGGCGTCCACCGCCACCGTGGAGGACACGCCCACGTCGCTCTGGCGCCAGACCTTCGAGACCAACCTCTTCGGCGCGGTGCGCATGTGCCGCGAGGTCGTGCCGCACATGAAGAAGCTGCGCTACGGCCGCATCGTGAACATGTCGAGCGGCCTGGGGCAGATGAGCCAGATGACCGCCGGCAGCCCCGCGTACCGCGTCTCGAAGGCGGCGCTCAACGCGCTCACGCTCACGCTCGCCGCCGAGCTGAAGGGCACGGGCATCCTGGTGAACTCGATGAGTCCGGGCTGGGTCAGAACGGACATGGGCGGGCCGGATGCGCCGCGCAACGTCGAGGAGGCCGCCGATACCGCCGTCTGGCTCTCGCTGTTGCCGTCGAGCGGCCCGACCGGCCAGTTCTTCCGCGACCGCAAACCCATTCCCTGGTGAAAGACCGTATCGCCCGCAACCTCGCCGTCCTCGCCGCCGCGCTCCTCCTCGCGGCCTGCACGTTCACACGCCTTGCCTACACCAACGCGGCGCTCGCCTACGACAATGCCGCGCCGATGCTCACCTGGGTCGTGGGCGACTACGTCGACCTCTCCGGCGGGCAGAGGGAATGGGTGCGGCAGCGGCTGCGCAAGGCCCTGGACCGGCATCGCCAGCGCGAGCTGCCGCAGTACCGCGCCTTCCTCCGGTTCGCGCTCGAGCGGGCCGATGCGCCGTTCTCCGCGGCGGATGTCGAGCACATGCACGACGAGGTGCGCGGCTACTACCACCGCACCCTCGAATACGTGCTGCCCGATGCGGCGGAGCTGCTCTCGCAGCTGGACGCCGAGCAGGTCCAACGGCTGCAGGACAAGCTGGACGAGGACGACCGCAAGTACCGGCGCGAGGCGAGCAGGTCGCGCCTCGAGGAGCGGCGCCGCAAGGAGGCGGACAAGTTCGTCGAGCACCTGGAAAGCTGGGTGGGGGACCTTTCCGGCGAGCAGAAGGAGCTGGTGCTGCAGCGCGTGCAGGCGTTCGAGGATTTCTCGAAGGACCGCCTCGCCGACCGCCGCTACCGCGAGTCCGAGGTGCTGCGGCTGGTGCGCTCGCACGTGCCGCAGGACGAGATGGTGGCGTCCCTCAGGCGCCTCTTCATCGACACCGATGGCTGGCGCCCGGGGGCCTACCGCGAAAAGCTGCGGCAGCGCGAGCGGGAGGTGAGCACCATGCTGGCCGACCTGAGCGCCACCTTCACGCCGGAGCAGCGCGCCCATTTCGCCGGCCGCGTGCGGGGCTTCCTGCGCGACATCGACGAGCTCACGGCCGTCAACGACCGTGCCCCCGGCGGCACGTCCCGCGAGCGCGCTACAAGCGGCTCTTGAAGGCCTCGGTGGCCGCGACCAGGCGGCTGCGGATGCCCGGCTCGAAGGCCGAGTGCCCTGCGTCGCCCACCACGTGGTATTCGGCTTCCGGCCAGGCGGCGTGCAGGTCGTCGGCGGAGATGGTGGGGCAGACGATGTCGTAGCGGCCCTGCACGATCACGCCGGGGATGGGCTTCAGGCGCGCGGCGTTCGCGAGCAGGAAATCGGCCGGCAGGAAGATGTCGTTGCGGAAGTAATGCGCCTCGATGCGGGCGAGCCCCAGCGCCACGCGGTCCGAGGCGAAATCGGCGACCAGCGCGGGGTTGGGCAGCAGCGTCGAGCAGGATCCCTCATACACGCTCCACGAGCGCGCCGCGGGCATGTGCACCGCGGGATCCGGATGCACGAGGCGCCGGTGGTAGGCCTCGAGCAGGTCGGAGCGCTCGCCCTCGGGCACGAAGTGCGCGAAAGATCGCCACGCCTCCGGGAAGATCGCGCGCAAGCCGTACAGGAACCAGTCGATCTCCGTGTGCCGGCAGAGGAAGATGCCGCGCAGCACGAGCCCCAGGCAGCGCTCCGGATGATGCTCGGCGTAGGCGATGGCGAGCGTGGATCCCCACGAGCCGCCGAAGACCAGCCAGCGCTCGATGCCCAGGTGGCGGCGCAGGCGCTCGAGATCCTCGACCAGGCGCGGCGTGGTGTTTTCGTCGAGGCAGCCCAGCGGGGTGGAGCGGCCGGCGCCGCGCTGGTCGTACACCACGATGCGGTAGAAGGCCGGATCGAAGAACTGGCGATGCACCGCGCTCGCCCCGGCCCCGGGGCCGCCGTGCAGGAAAACCACGGGTACGCCACGCGGGTTTCCGGACTGCTCGAAGTACATCCGGTGGGGCGCATCCAGCTCGAGCATCCCGCTCGCGTACGGCTCCAGCGGCGGAAAAAGGGGCGTGTCCCGCCCGGCCTGCTTGTCCTGCGGCATCCGTGTCGGAATCCGTGAGTGAGCCAAAGAGCTTATCAGAATGCCCCGTGCATTCTCCTTGACTTCTCGCAGTGCCTTGAAAATAAAAAAGGAAGCAAAACCGATTACACTATGATGCATTGCAACAACCAATAAGCACAGAGGGTCGACCGTGGAAGCGATGCTCTACCAGTTCTTCGATTGGCAACGCTCGGCGCTCGAGCCCTGGCGGCTGTTCGCGCAGGCGGCCAACGAGCTCTACGGCCATCCCACGAGCCCGCTTTCGTACCTCCCGGGCAGCCGCAATGTCGCCGCCGCGTTCGACCTGATGACGCGTCTCACCCAGCGATACGAGCGGCCCGAATTCGGCATCCATTCCGTCACCGTGGGCGCGCGCGAGTATCCCGTCATCGAGACGTATGTGCTCGAGAAGCCGTTCTGCCGCCTGCTGCATTTCTCCAAGGTGGGCGGCCCGAAGCAGCCGCGGGTGATCCTCTTCGCGCCGCTGTCGGGGCACTTCGCGACACTCCTGCGCGATACGGTGCGCACGATGCTGCCCGACCACGACGTGTACATCACCGACTGGGTCGATTCGAAGGAGATCCCGATCGCCGTCGGCCCGTTCCATTTCGACGACTACGTCGCCTACGTGCGCGAGTTCATCAATTTCTTCGACGGCGACTGCCATTCCATCTCGGTGTGCCAGCCGACGGTGCCGGTGCTCGCCGCGGTGTCGCTCATGGCCGCCGCGGGCGAGAAAACGCCGCGCTCGCTCACGATGATGGGCGGCCCCATCGATACCCGCCGCAACCCGACCGCCGTGAACGACTTCGCCAAGACGCGCCCCCTGTCGTGGTTCGAGGCGAAGGTGATCCAGCGCGTGCCGATGCGCTATCCCGGCTTCATGCGCCGCGTCTATCCCGGCTTCATGCAGTTCGCGGGCTTCATCGCGATGAATCCCGAGCGGCACGTGGAATCGCACCTGCAGTATTACCAGCACCTCGTGAAGGGCGACGGCGACAGCGCCGACTCGCATCGCCGCTTCTACGACGAGTACAACGCGGTGATGGACCTGCCCGCCGAGTACTACCTCGACACCGTCGACCGCGTCTTCCACAAGCATTCGCTTCCGCGCGGCGAGCTGGTCGTGGCGGGCGAACGCGTGCGGCCCGAGCTCATCCGCGACAGCGCCCTCTTCACCATCGAGGGCGAGCTCGACGACATTTCCGGCGACGGCCAGACGCAGGCCGCGCAAGGCCTGTGCAGCGGCATCCCGGAAAAGCGCAAGCAGCATTTCGTGGCGAAGGGCGTCGGCCACTACGGCATCTTCAGCGGGCGCAAATACCGCGAGATGATCTATCCGCGCATCCAGGAGTTCATCGCGCGCCACGCCTGAAAGGATCAGGCAGGCCTCCACTATCTGGTGGATGACATCGCGCGTGTCCTTGCCGAGAATGGAATCGGTCGCATCGAGCCTTGCCCGCGCGAGGCTCGCGACCAGGACGATGTCTCGATCCGGGGACATCTCTCCTCAGCCCTGAGCCCCGGCGGTGCCGGGGCTTTTTTTCGCGCAGCCCGACGTGGGCGCTGCGGGAGACGTCCCCTCGACCCTCCGCGGGGAAATGCAGGCGTGAGGCCTCGGGTGCCAATCCTGCGTGAGTACGGCCGACTCCTTTCGGGCGTTGG
>Ga0207698_10001425_pt1 | contig 13887 bp, 16 predicted proteins | sample KBSCornC22_FD_184298 | JGI IMG/M metagenome (GOLD analysis project Ga0207698, IMG submission 184298) | Corn rhizosphere microbial communities from Kellogg Biological Station, Michigan, USA - KBS Corn C2-2 (SPAdes) (version 2) | ecosystem: Host-associated > Plants > Roots > Rhizosphere > Soil ...
TCCGGCTTACGTAGTTTTGCGCATGCGCATGCGCAGGCATGCGCAAGCGCCGCGCGCCGCATCGGGAACTTGGCGCGCGGCGCGTGATCCTTCCGCCATGGCTCAGGTCTTCTCCGAGCGCGCAGTCCTGCTCCTCAAGCTGGCGGGCCTCGCGTGCGTGGGCCTGCTCGCGACGGCGAGCGTCGTCGCCTACCAGCACCTGCAGGGACCGTACTCGCAGGCCGAGGCGCCCGCGCAGCCGGTTCCCTTCAGCCACAAGCACCACGTGGGCGACGACGGCATCGACTGCCGCTACTGCCATGACAGCGTGGAGACGGCGTCCTTTGCCGGCATTCCCTCGACGCACGTGTGCATGACGTGCCACTCGCAGCTCTTCACCGACGCGCCGATGCTGGAGCCGGTGCGCCACAGCATCGCGACCGGCGAGCCGCTACGCTGGATCCGCGTCCACGACCTGCCCGACTTCGTGTACTTCGACCACTCGATCCACATCCGCAAGGGCGTGGGCTGCATCGAGTGCCACGGCGCCGTGGACCAGATGCCGCTCATGCGCCGCGTGGCGAGCCTCGACATGCAGTGGTGCCTCGAATGCCACCGCAATCCCGAGCCGCATCGCCGTGCATCCGCGCGGGTGTTCGAGATGCGCCCGACGAGCGAGGTGCGCGCCGAAGGCGGCATGCCCGACACGCCGATCGCCTCCACGCGCCGCCTCACCGACTGCTCCACCTGCCACCGCTGATGGATACGCCATCGCCGCTCTGGCGCTCGCTCGAGGAACCCTCCGCGGAATCGCGCGAGGAGGGCGAAGCGGGCCGCGGCATCTTCAACCTCACGCGGCGCGATTTCCTCAAGCTCGCGGCCGCTTCGGCAGCGCTCGCGAGCGCTGGCTGCCGCGGGCCCGTCGAGGAGATCGTGCCGTACGTCCGGCCCGCGGAAGGCGCGCCCGGCGTGCCGCGCTTCTTCGCGACGGCGATGACGCTCGGCGGTTGCGCGACCGGCCTGCTGGTCGAGTGCAACATGGGCCGGCCCACGAAGATCGAGGGCAATCCCGCGCATCCGGCGAGTCTCGGCGCCACCGGCGTCTTCGAGCAGGCCGCGATCCTCGAGCTGTGGGACCCGGAGCGCGCCGCCGGAATCGCGCACGCCGGCCAGCCTGCCACGCGCGTCGCGATGAAGACAGCCCTGCTGGAAGCGGCGGGCGCGCACGGCGACGGCCTTCGCATCCTCATGCGGTATTCGAGCTCGCCCACGCTCGCGGCACAGCTCGAGGCGCTGCGTGCACGCTATCCCGGCATGCGCGTGCACACGTGGGAGCCGTTGCATCGCGACAACTCGCTTGCGGGCGCACGGCTCGCGTTCGGCCGCGCGGTCGAGCCGGTCTACCGTTTCGCCAACGCGGACGTCGTGGTGGCGCTCGATGCGGATTTCGTGGGCGAGGGGCCGGGCCACCTGCGCCACGCGCGCGACTTCATCGCGCGGCGCCGCCCCGGCGAACGCACTCCGATGAATCGCCTGTATGCGGTCGAGTCGTCGCCGACGCTCACGGGCGTGGCGGCGGATCATCGGCTGGCACTCTCACCCGGGGCCGTGATGGCGTGGCTGGTCCAGCTCGCCAGCGCACTTCGCGGTGAGCAGCACTCGGGCTCGCCCCTGGTCGACGCGGTCGCCGCGGACCTGGGCAGCCATCGCGGGCGGGCGTTGATCGTGCCGGGCGAATCGCTCACGCCGGCCGCACACGCGCTCGTGCATCGCCTCAACGCGGAGCTGGGTGCGGGCGGCTCGACGGTCGACTACATCGAGCCCGTGTGCGGCGACATCGACTGCACCGAATCGCTGCTCGCCCTTGCGCAGGATCTCGAAGCCGGGCGTGTGAAGGCATTGCTCGTGCTGGGCGGCAATCCCGTGCACGACGCACCGCCGGAGCTCAGGCTCGCGGAGCTCATCGGCCGCGCGCCGTTCTCGCTGCATCTGGGCCTGCGCGACGACGAGACCTCGGCGGCGTGCGCGTGGCATGTCCCGCAGGCGCATTTCCTCGAGCAGTGGAGCGACACGCGCGCGTTCGACGGCACCGCGAGCGTCGTGCAGCCGGTGGTGGCGCCGCTGTACGGCGGTATCTCGGCGCACGAGCTGGTGGCGGATTTGCTGGGCGCCGTGCAGGGCGGGCCCCGCGACTGGGTGCGCGCCCAATGGACCGCCGGCGACGCAGCCGCTGCCGATCGCACGTGGCGTGAGCTGCTGCGCGGCGGCATCGTGCCGGAGAGCGCCGCCAGGCCGGTGGTGGTCACCGCGCGTGCGCCTTCCGTGGAGGTCCAGGCATCACGCGGCTGGACGCTCCTCTTCCGCGCCGATCCTTCGCTGCGCGATGGCGAGTTCGCCAACAACGCGTGGCTGCAGGAGCTGCCGCGCTCGCACTCGAAGCTCACCTGGGACAACGCCGCCTATGTGAGCCCCGGATCGGCGGCGAAGCTCGGGGTGAAGACGGGCGATCTCCTCGACATCGAGGCGGGCGACGAGCGCCTGCGCGCCCCGGTATGGGTGCTGCCCGGACAGGACGACGAAACCATCACGCTGCCGCTCGGTTACGGGCGAGCGCGAGCGGGCAAGGTCGGCAACGGCGTGGGCTTCGACGCGTATCGGCTGAGGCACGCCCATGCGCCGTGGTGGCGCGAAGCGAACGAGGTGCGCAAGGCCGAGGGCTCCCACGACTTCGCCACGACGCAGAACCATGCGCGCATGGAAGGCCGCGAGCCGGTGCGGCGCTTCGACGTGGCCGCGGTCATCGAGGGCCGCCAGCTGCCGCACCTCGAGGACGAGCCGTCGCCGGAGACGCTGTATCCGGAATGGACCTACGACTCGTACCGTTGGGGCATGGTGGTGGACCTCACCGCCTGCATCGGCTGCAACGCCTGCACCATCGCCTGCCAGGCCGAGAACAACATCGCGACGGTCGGCAAGGAGGAAGTGGCGCGTGGCCGCGAGATGCACTGGATCCGCATCGATCGTTACTACGAGGGCCCGCCCGGGAAGCCGCGCACCTATTTCCAGCCGGTCCCATGCATGCAATGCGAGAACGCGCCGTGCGAGCCGGTCTGCCCCGTGGGCGCCACGGTGCACGACAGCGAAGGCATCAACGTGCAGGTCTACAACCGCTGCGTCGGCACGCGCTTCTGCTCCAACAACTGCCCGTACAAGGTGCGGCGCTTCAACTTCCTGCACTACGCGAAGCGCGACGGCGAGCCGCCGCTCGATGCGCGCAACCCGCAGGTGACGCTGCGCATGCGCGGCGTGATGGAGAAGTGCAACTACTGCCTGCAGCGCATCACCCGCGCGCGCATCGAGACCGGGCGCGAGGGGCGGCGCATCGCCGATGGCGAGGTGGTGACGGCATGCCAGGCGGCGTGTCCCACGCGCGCGATCACCTTCGGCGACATGAACGACCCGCAAAGCGCCGTGAGCGCGGCCAAGCGCTCGCGGCTCGACTACGCGCTCCTGCACGAGCTCGACACGCGGCCGCGAACGACCTACCACGCGCGGGTCGCCAACCCGAATCCCGCCGTGAAGGACGCGTGAGATGGCGCAGCCGCTGCTTTCGCCGCGCTGGGGCTACGGGAGCGTCACCGACAAGATCGCGGACATCGTCCTGCGGCGTCCCACGCACTGGGTCTGGGGCGCGGGCCTGGTCCTCACGGGCCTCATGTCGGTGTTCTTCTTCGGCGCGATGGGCTACCTCTTCACCGTCGGCATCGGCATCTGGGGCGTCAACATCCCCGTCGCCTGGGGATTCGCCATCGGCAACTTCGTCTGGTGGATCGGGATCGGGCACGCCGGCACGTTCATCTCCGCGTTCCTGCTGCTGCTGCGGCAGAAGTGGCGCAACTCGATCAACCGCTTCGCCGAGGCCATGACGCTCTTCGCCGCGGGCATCGCGGGGCTCTGGCCGATCCTGCACCTCGGCCGCCCGTGGTTCGCGTACTGGCTGGTGCCTTATCCGAACGTGATGGACTACTGGCCGCAATGGCGCAGCCCCCTGGTGTGGGACTTCTTCGCCATCTCGACGTACCTCATCGTTTCGCTCGTCTTCTGGTACGTGGGCCTGGTTCCCGATCTCGCGACCCTGCGCGATCGCGCCCACTCACGCGTGAAGGCGATGGTCTACGGGTTCTTCGCGCTCGGATGGCGGGGCGAGGCACGGCACTGGGTGCGCTACGAGACGGCTTATCTCCTGCTTGCGGGGCTCGCGGCGCCGCTCGTGATATCCGTGCACAGCATCGTCTCGCTCGACTTCGCCGTCGGCAACACGCCCGGCTACCACTCGACCATCTTCCCGCCTTATTTCGTGGCGGGGGCGCTCTACTCGGGCTTCGCCATGGTGCTCACGATCGCGATCCCGATGCGGCACTTCTTTCGCCTCGAGGAGTTCATCACGCAGCGGCACCTCGACAATGCCGCGAAGATCATGCTCGCGACCGGCCTCATCGTGGCGTACGGCTATTGCATGGAGGTCTTCACGGCGTACTACAGCCAGGACCCGTACGAGATCGCGATGGTCGAGAACCGCTTCTTCGGACCTTACGCCTTCGTCTACTGGGGCGTGATCGTGTGCAACGTCGTGATCCCGCAGCTCCTCTGGTGGCGGCGGATACGGTGCTCCGTGGTGGCGCTTTTCATCCTGAGCCTCGTGATCCAGCTCGGCATGTGGAGCGAGCGCTTCATGATCGTGGTCTCGAGCCTCAACCGCGATTTCCTGCCGTCGTCGTGGGGCATCTTCGTGCCGACCTTCTGGGACGTCTCGATGCTGGTCGCCTCGATCGGCTTCTTCGCGTTCCTGTTCCTCGTGTTCCTGCGCGTGCTGCCCGCGATCACCATCTTCGAGATGCGCAAGCTCGTGCGCGAGGAGCAGGAGGGCGAGGCCTCGTGAGCGCCACCTACGGTCTGATGGCCGAGCTCGCGAGCGCCGACGAGCTGCTCGGGGCGGCCGCGCGCGCGCGCGAAGCCGGCTTCAGGGGCGTCGAGGCCTATTCGCCGTTCCCGATCGAGGGCATGGGAGAAGCGATCGGCTTCACGCGCTCGCGCGTCCCGCTGGCGACCCTCGTGGGCGGCGTGGCGGGCGGAGCTGGCGGCTTTTTCCTGCAGTGGTACAGCGCGGTCGTCGATTACCCGATCAACTCGGGCGGCAGGCCCACCTTCAGCTGGCCGGCCTTCATCCCGGTCACGTTCGAGCTCGCGGTGCTGGGTGCCGCCCTGGCCGCGGTGATCGCGATGATCGTGGCCAACGGGCTGCCGCGCCTGCGTCATCCGGTCTTCAACGTGCGCGAGTTCGAGCTCTCGACGCGCAACCGCTTCTTCCTCTGCCTGCCTGCGACGGCAGCCGATGCGGCGGCGGCGCGGCGCTTCCTCGAGCGGCTGGAGCCGCTGCGGATCCTGGAGGTGCCGTGCTGAGGGCGCTCGTGCTCGCCATTGCGCTGCTGCTCGCGGGCGGATGCGAGAAGCTCGCGCGCAACATGTACGACGGCGCGAAGGAACGGCCGCTGCAGGGGAGGCTTGCCTCGCCCCTCGGGGAGCAACCGGCAGGCACGTCCGCCACGGCATCGCGCGAGGTGCCGGCCGGAAGCGTGGAACACGTGCGCGGCGTGCTGGCCGGTACCTCGAGCGGCCGCGCGGGCGCGAAGGACGAGCAGCGGCGCATCGAGGCGGAGGATGCCGCGGCGATCCCGTATCCGGTTACGCTCGCATTGCTCGAGCGCGGCCAGCAGCGTTACGAGATCCATTGCGTGCCGTGCCACAGCCCGGTGGGCGACGGCGACGGCATGATCGCGCGCCGCGGCTTCCCGCATCCGCCCTCGTACCACATCGATCGCCTGCGCCGCGCGCCCGACCGGCATTTCTACGACGTGATCAGCAACGGCTACGGCGTCATGTATGCGTACGGCGATCGCGTCTCGCCGCAGGATCGCTGGGCCATCGTGGCGTACATCCGAGCGCTGCAGCGCAGCCAGGGCGCACGGCTCGCCGCGGTGGAAGGGACGGCGCGGTGACCACGCTGCTGCATTCGTATCTCTTCGCCTGGCTCTTCGTGCTCGGCCTCTCGCTCGGCTCGCTCGCGAACCTCATGGTCCAGTCGCTCACCGGCGGGCGCTGGGTCGAGCCGGTCCGCCCGGCGTGGATCGCGGCGGTGCGCGTGCTGCCGCTGGTGGCGCTGCTCTTCCTGCCCATCGGCTTCGGCGTGCGCTGGATCTATCCGTGGACCGAGGCGCCGGGGCGCTGGCTCAACGTGCCGTTCTTCATCGTCCGCTCCGCGGCCTATCTCCTCGCGTGGTGCTTCCTCGCCGCCGCTTTCCTGCGCGCCGAGCGCGGCAACATCGAGCCCGCCGCGGGCGGCGGCAGGAGCTCGCGCGCCTGGAGCGCCGCGGGCCTCATCGCCTACACGTTCACCATCTCGTTCGCCGCGTTCGACTGGATCGCGTCGCTCACGCCGGCGTGGTACTCGAGCGGCTTCGGCCTCGTGGTCGGCACGGGGCAGATGCTCTCGGCCTCGGCTTTCGGAGTGATGACGGCGGCGCTCGCCGCGCCCGCGCAACCCGATCGCGAGTTGCGCCAGCGCTTCCACGACCTCGGCAACCTGCTGCTGATGTACGTGCTCGTGTGGGCCTACCTCGCTTTCACGCAGTTCCTCGTGATCTGGTCCGAGAACATCCCCAGGGAGATCCACTGGTACGTCCGCCGGCTGGAGACCGGCTGGGTGGCGCTCGCGTGGATCGTGGTGGCGCTGCACTTCGCGCTCCCGTTCGCGATCCTGCTGTCGCGCGATGCGAAGCGCTCGCCGCGGCTGCTGGGATCGATCGCGGCGGGGCTCCTCGGGGTGCACCTCGTGCAGGTCTACTGGATGGTCGTGCCCTCGGTGCGGCCCGGGGGCTTCTCGCTCGCTTGGAGCGATGTCCTCGTGCTGCTCCTTCTTGCCGCAGCCGGCGCGCTGGCGTGGCGGCGCGCGCGTCCGGCGATGGTCCCTGTGGTGGCGAGCCGTGGATGAGAAGGCCGCATGGCTGCCGCATGCGCCGTCGCACGTGAGCGTGCGGGCGATCGTGGCGGCGGCCGGGATCATGGCCGGGGGCATCGGGCTGGCGCTCGCCGGCGCGTGGATCGAGCTGCGCTTCGTAGCGTCTCCCGCGGGCGCGCCGGGCAATGCCGAGCCTCCGCGTATCGCGGGGCCGGTGCAGTACAGCGCGCCGGCGCTCGAGCGCGAAGCGTTGCTGCGCGACAAGCGTGCCCGGCTTCATGGCCGCGGCACGGACACGCAGACCGGGGAGCCCTTCATCCCGATCGAGGAAGCGATGCGCGCGCTGGCGGACGAGGCGCGCGCGGCGCCTTCGAAGGCTGCGAAATGAGGCTGGCAAGGGCGCTCGGCATGCTCGCGATGCCGGCAGCGTTTGCCGCCGCGGCGCATGTCGGTCCGCATCCGGAGGCGGGCATCGACTTCGAGCAGCACCTCGGCGCGCAAGTGCCGCTCGCGCTGCCGTTCGTCGACGAACGCGGCGAGCGCACCACGCTGCACGCGGCGCTCGCCGAGGCGCCGGCGATCCTGGTGATGGGTTACGTGCGATGCCGCGACCTGTGCTCGCTCACGGTCCCGGGGACCGCCGAGGCACTGGATCGCGCGGGCTTGCGCGCAGGCAGGGACTATCGCGCGGTGTTCGCGAGCATCGACGCGCGCGAGGACGCGCAGGCGCTCGCCGCCGGCATGGCGCGCGTGCCGGCAGCCGACCGCCCCGGCTGGCGCTTCGTCGGCGGCGACGACGCCTCCGCCCGCGCGCTCGCCGCGGCCATCGGCTTCCGCTACCGCTACGAGCGTGACCGCGATGCGTTCGCGCACCCCGCGGGCCTCGTCGTGCTCTCGCCCGGCGGGCTCGTGTCGCGCTATTTCTTCGGCGTGCGCTTCGAGCCGGCCGACCTGCGCCTGGCACTCGCGGAGGCGGGGCAGGGCCGCACGGGGCGGATCAGCGATCGGCTGCTGCTGCTCTGCTACCACTTCGACCCCGCGACGGGCCGCTACACGCCGCGCATCCGGGACGCGCTGCGGCTCGCGATCGCCGTCTTCGCCGCCGGCGCAGGGCTTCTCGCATGGCGCGCCGTGCGACAGCGCAAGGCCGCGGCAGGTGCGCCGTGAGATGGTCCATCCCGCAGGCTTCCGATCTCGCCGGGCGCGTCGATGCGCTCTTCTTCACGCTGCTCGCGGTCACCGGGCTGGTGGCGCTCGCGATCTTCGTGCTGATCGTCATCTTCTGCATCCGCTACCGGCGCGGCGCACGGGTCGATCGCAGCGGCGCGCCCGCCAACAACTTCCCGCTGGAGCTGGGATGGACGCTCACGCCGCTCGCGATCTTCCTCGCGATCTTCGGCTGGGCCGCACACGTGTATGGCGGCTTCTACCGTGACGATCCCTCCGCCATGCCCGTGTGGGTCGTGGGCAAGCAGTGGATGTGGAAGGTCGAGCATGCCAACGGGCGGCGCGAGATCGACGAGGTGCACCTGCCGCTCGGCCGGCCCGTCCGCGTCGTGCTCGCGAGCGAGGACGTGATCCACAGCTTCTACGTGCCGGCCTTTCGCGTGAAGCAGGACGCGGTGCCGGGCCGCTACACGATGCTCGCCTTCACGCCGACGCGCGAGGGCACGTTCGACCTGCGCTGCAGCGAGTACTGCGGCACCGACCATGCGCGCATGGCGGGGAAGGTGACCGTGATGGCGCCGGCGGCGTTCGATGCGTGGCTCGCGCAGGGGACGCCCGCCGCGAGCATGGCGGCGCGTGGCTTCGCCACCTTCCGGCGGCTGGGCTGCAGCGGCTGCCACGATCCGCGCTCGAGCGTGCATGCCCCGGACCTGAACGGAATCTATGGCCGCGTCGTGCACCTGCAGGACGGGCGCAGCGTCGTGGCGGACGAGGCTTATATCCGCGATTCCATCCTGCTGCCGAAGCGCGACGTGGTCGCGGGCTTCGAGCCGGTCATGCCGAGCTTCCAGGGCGAGGCGAGCGAGGGCGACATCCTCGAGATCATCGCCTACCTCAAGTCGCTCGGGACCGCCCGCCCATGAGCTACCTCGAGGAAGGCTTCACGCTGCGCTCGTGGCTCACGACGCGCGACCACAAGCGCATCGGCATCCTCTATGCGGTCGCGATCACGGTGTTCTTCTTCCTCGGCGGCGCGGCCGCGGCGATCATCCGGCTGGAGCTCCTCACGCCGCAGGGCGACCTGGTGAGCGCCGACACGTACAACAAGCTCTTCACCATCCACGGCGTGGTGATGGTGTGGTTCTTCCTGATCCCGTCGATCCCTTCCACGCTCGGCAATTTCCTGCTGCCGATGATGATCGGGGCGCGCGAGGTGGCGTTCCCGCGGCTGAACATCGTCTCCTGGTACATCTACGTGCTCGGCGCCACGTTCACCGTGGGGGCGGTGATCGCGGGCGGCGTGGACACGGGCTGGACCTTCTACACGCCGCTTTCGACCCTCTTCTCGAACACCCACGTGGTGGCCGCCGTGATGGGGGTGTTCATCGTCGGGTTCTCGTCGATCCTCACCGGCCTCAACTTCATCGTGACCGTCCACCGCATGCGCGCGCCCGGCATGACGTGGTTCCGCATGCCGCTCTTCGTGTGGGCGAACTACGCCACGAGCCTCATCCTGGTGCTCGCGACCCCGGTGCTGGCGATGACGCTGCTGCTGCTCGCGGCCGAGCGGCTGCTGCACGTCGGCATCTTCGATCCCGCGCTCGGCGGCGACCCGCTCCTCTTCCAGCACCTCTTCTGGTTCTATTCGCACCCCGCCGTGTACATCATGGTGCTGCCCGCGATGGGGGTCGTGAGCGAGATCATCACCTGCTTCGCCCGCAAGCGCATCTTCGGCTACAAGTTCATGTGCTACGCGATCCTCGGCATCGCGGGCTTCGGCTTCCTCGTCTGGGGCCACCACATGTTCGTCTCCGGCCAGTCCGCCTATGCCGGGATGGTGTTCTCGATGCTGAGCTTCATGGTGGCGGTGCCCTCGGCGATCAAGGTCTTCAACTGGACCGCCACGCTCTACAAGGGGTCGATCGAGCTCACGGCGCCGATGCTCTACGCGCTCGGGTTCGTGGGCCTCTTCACCATCGGCGGCATGACGGGGCTCTATCTCGCCGCGATCGCGCTCGACGTGCACCTCACCGACACCTATTTCGTGATCGCGCATTTCCACTACATCATGGTGGGCGGCTCGGTGATGGCCTATCTCGGCGGGATCCATTTCTGGTGGCCGAAGATCACCGGGCGGCTGTACAGCGAGGCGTGGGGCAGGGTGGCTGCGATCACGATCTTCGCCGGGTTCAACCTCACCTTCTTCCCGCAATACCTGCTGGGCTTCCTCGGCATGCCGCGCCGGTATCACTCGTATCCGCCCGAATTCCAGTTGCTCAACGTCCTCTCCTCGGCGGGCGCCGCGGTGCTGGCGGTGGGTTACCTGCTGCCTCTGGTCTATCTCGGGTGGTCGCTTTTCCTCGGCAAGCGCGCGCCGCCGAATCCATGGCAGGCGCGGGGCCTCGAATGGAAAACAGCCTCGCCGCCCCCGAAGGAGAACTTCCACGAGACTCCGGAGGTGGACGCGGTGCCCTATGCATACGACCCCGAGGAGAAGCTCGCTTGAGCGCCGCACCTCGCGAGATCGATGCCGGAGCGCGCGGCGAGCTCGACCCCAGGGCGTGGCGGGCAGAGACGGCGTCGCTCGGCATGTGGGTCTTCCTCGCCACCGAGCTCATGTTTTTCGGCGGGCTCTTCCTCGCCTACCTCTATCTGAGGACGCACGATCCCGAGGGTGTGGCGGCCGCGAGCGTGCACACGCACGAATGGCTGGGCACGATCAACACGGCGATCCTGCTCACGAGCAGCTTCGCGATGGCGCTGGCGGTGCACGCGGCGAAGCAAGCGCGCCGCAAGGCCGCACAGCGGCTGCTCGTGGTGACGGCCGCGTTCGGGCTCGCGTTCCTCGCCGTGAAGGGCATCGAGTACGGGCTGGAGTGGCGCGACGGCCTCGTGCCGGGACTGCACTTCACGCTTGCGCAGAACACCCGGACCGCGACGCTCTTCTTCTTCCTCTATTTCGTCGCCACGGGCATCCATGCGGTGCACCTCGCCATCGGCGTGCTCACGGTCCTCTGGATCGCATGGCGCCTGCGCGCGGCGGCGCTGCCGGACTGGCGCGTGGACGAGATCGACGTGCTGGGGCTGTACTGGCACTTCGTCGACGCGATCTGGATCTTCCTCTATCCGCTCTTCTATCTCGTGAACCTGAACGCATGAAGACCGTGCCTGCCCTGCGGGCGTACGCGATCACATGGGCGGCGTTGCTCGCGCTGCTCGCGCTCACGTTCGCGCTCGCGCACCTCAGGCTCGGTGCGTTCAACGCGGTCGCGAGCCTCGTCATCGCGGCGGTGAAGGCGGCGTTGGTGGCGTTGTTCTTCATGCACCTGCGTCGCGGCCGTGCGCTGCTGGTGCTCTTCGCGCTGGTCGCTCCGTTCGCGCTCGCGATCCTCTTCGCGCTGAGCGGCGCCGACTACATCACGCGCGAGGTTCATCCGGCGCCGTGGGCCGCGCCGCACGGTCGTTGAGGCGCGGGCGCGGTGAAATGCCGCACCGGTCGTGTGAATTCGGGGGACTTGGCCCGGTTCGCCCGGCGCTCCAGGAACCTTGCAATTGAAATCATTGGCATTTCAGGAATGGCACGCCCTGTGCTTTACCTAAGGCGTTGTCCCTTACCCCAACCCCCCACTTGAGAATTGCCATGACCATGAAGACCCGCATCGCCGCAATCACCCTTTCCCTGCTTGGCGTCGTCGGCGCGCAGTTCGCCATCGTGACGCCCGCCGAGGCGAAGTCCGCCAAGTGCTTCGTCACCCCCGTTCCCGGCCAACCCGGCGTGTTCATCGGGACGTGCACGACGAAGCGCCCGTAATCACAGATTGCGCAGCAGCACGCGCCCAGGAGTCGGGGCGTTGTGGAAAACGCCGCGGTCATGAGACCGCGGCGTTTTCTTTATTTGCGGCGCCCGGAATCACCGTGATATCGATGAATGAAACGGCGTGTCGGTGAGGTGGCGCGGTGTTGCGGCGATTTTCCGGGGATGTGCCCCACCGCCTCTGCGTGCCGAAATCCTTGCAGTTGAAATCATTGGGGTTTTCGGATTGGCACGACCCGTGCATTAGGTAGGGTGAAGACAACCCCTACCCCCAACACCGAAGCCCCCAAAAGGAAAACATCATGACCAAGACCAAACGCACTGCCGCCATCGCCCTCTCGCTCCTCGGCCTCGTCGCCGCCCAGTTCGCCGTCGTCACCCCCGCCGAGGCGAAGGCCGCCAAGTGCGCCGCCGTCGCCGTCCCGGGCCAGCCCGGCACGTTCGTGGTGAGCTGCTCGACGAAGCGCCCGTAATCGAATAACCCCTTGCAGCACGAGACGCCCGGAACGCGGGGCGCTCACCGAAAACGCCGCGGTTCACCGCGGCGTTTTCGTTTTTGGAGTCCGGAGCGAATGCGACGGCGGCGTTGGCGAGGTGTGCGAAGCGCGGCGAGCGGTGCCCGCGAAGGGTCACGACCCGGTCGCCCCCAGGCAAGGCGGTGGGATGCCGCGGCGGCAGGCCCGTTTCGGGGGATCTCCCCCTTAAGCTACCCCCGCCCAAAATGCCTGCAGTTGAAATCATTGAAGTTTTCGGAGTGGCATGACCCGTGCTTTAGTTAAAGTGAAAGATTAACTCCGACCCCTAACCCCCGAAGTCTCCGAAAAAGGAACAATCATGACCAAGACCAAACGCACCGCCGCCATCGCCCTCTCGCTCCTCGGCCTCGTCGCCCAGTTCGCCGTCGTCACCCCCGCCGAGGCGAAGGCCGCCAAGTGCGCCGCCGTCGCCGTCCCGGGCCAGGCCGGCACGTTCGTGGTGAGCTGCTCGACGAAGCGCCCGTAATCGACTTACCCCCTTGCAGCACGAGACGCCCTGAACGCGGGGCGCTCACGAAAAACGCCGCGGTTCACCGCGGCGTTTTCGTTCCTGCAGTTCCGACGCGAGGGTCTCGCCCCGGGAAGCGGACGAGGCGGGCGAGGAGGTGCGCGAAGAGTGCCCCGAGCACGGTGCCGCCAATGCCAGGTAGGTAGACGACAAAAGCGACCACGGACGGCATCACGAGCAGGATCGCCGATTCGTGGCTTCCCATCACGACCGTGAACGCGAACACCCATCCGGCGAAGAGACCCATCGCCGCACCGACGACGGCGCCGAGCGGCCATTTCGGCCCGGCACATCGAACCGTGGTGCCATGCCTGCCCAGGTGGCGCAGCAGCAGGTATGCGCCGAACCAGGGGACGGTGTAGACCTCGGCCACCGCCGTGAGCAGCGCGACGTTGTCCCAGCCCAGCTCGATGCATTCGCGCAAGTGGCGCGCGGATGCGGCGACCATGGCGGCGACGGGAACGGCCAGCGCAAGGAGCATCACCTGCGCGCAGGCACGCCGCCTGGCCGCAGCCCGTATCGATGGGGACATGATCCTGCCCAACGTTGCCTCCGGCGCCCGCGCGACGCAGGCGCCGGCCACCGGCCATCAACGCATGCCGTTCACCCGTCCGATTGATGCGTCGCACGTGCGCGCGCGTTCGCTAGAAGGACCGTTGATGCCGATCACGAACCGGATGAAGCGGCTCGATTGGGGCAAAGGCGGTGGGATGCCGCAGCGGCAGGTCCGTTTCGGGGGATCTCCCCCTTAAGCTGCTCCCCGCCCAAAAGGCTTGCAGTTGAAATCATTGAAGTTTTCGGAGTGGCACGACCCGTGCTTTAGTTAAAGTGAAAGATTAACTCCGACCCCTAACCCCCGAAGTCCCCG
>Ga0207698_10001426_pt1 | contig 13886 bp, 9 predicted proteins | sample KBSCornC22_FD_184298 | JGI IMG/M metagenome (GOLD analysis project Ga0207698, IMG submission 184298) | Corn rhizosphere microbial communities from Kellogg Biological Station, Michigan, USA - KBS Corn C2-2 (SPAdes) (version 2) | ecosystem: Host-associated > Plants > Roots > Rhizosphere > Soil ...
CCGTTATCACGGCTTCGGCGAATCCTATTACCTCATCGATCGCATCGCGCTGCTTGATCAGGGCCGCGTGCCCTACCGCGATTTCGAATTCGTCTACGGCCCGGCTCAGCTCTACGGCCCGCTCTTGTTGCACCACGTTCTGCCCCTCGGCATTGGCGACTCCTATTACCTCTTCTGGGCCCTCAGTTACCTGATCGGTGCTTACTTCCTCTTCAAATGCATCGACGAGATCCGATTTCTCACTTCTGCGAAACCTGCGATTTACATGATGCTCTTCGCTGCAGGCCTTTTCGCAACAGTCCGCATGGGAACCAACTACACGTTTCTGCGCTACGCACTTCCCCTATACCTTGTCGTCAAGCTGAACCGGCGATTCCGCGACTCACGTCTTTCTCACATCATCACCGACGTGCTCCTGTGCGGTATCTTCTGCGTGCTTCTTGTACTCTCATCGCCCGAAACCGCGGTCGCATTCGGCTTCGCCAGCGGCTGCATAGTTCTCTTCTGCCGAGCGATCCCGTTCTCCAGAAAAGCGCTCATCTCTGGGTTGCTGATCGTAGCCTACGGCGTAATCCTCTTGATCGCGCTTAAGCTCCACGTGCTTGATGCCATGCTCGCCGACGGGGGCGGGGCCATCAGCTTTCCGATCGTTCCGGGTCCGCCCATGCTCGTCTACTTCGTCGCGATCTTCATCTGCGCCTGCTGGCTCTACCGCGGTTTCCTGAGCCGCGCCATGGACGATCCGACACTGGGGCTTCTCTTCTTTTCTATACCGATGATTGCCGCCGCTCTTGGCCGTTGCGATCCAAGCCACGTCTTCTGGAACGGCCTCGCCACATTCCTCGCCAGCTTGCTTTATATGTCGCTCTTCAAGCGAGCCTGGGCGGTGTACGCTCTCGCGTATCTGCTCTTCGTGTTCCTGCTTCCCAACGCTTCCGAGTTTTACCTTTTCGTTCCGCAGCTCCGAGCAGCCCGCCATCTCGACAAGCATCCGGAGGCGCGGCCGTCCGAGACGAAGATCCAGGCCTTTCTCACATCATTTCCGGGCAGCTATGTCGCTCCATTCGGCTTTCGCCCCGACGGCTTCGGTACATACCAATCACCGCGCATCGAATACGGCCGCTTCGAAGACGTCATCAACGTGAGCATGCCTCATTCAATCGAGCAAAAGCTCAGCGAAATGAGTACGCAGCCCGACAGAGCCCTCATCCTGCCTCGCAAGCCCGAAGAATACTGCCGCCCTTTCCCAATTCACGAGAAGCACTACCTGGAAGTCCTTCTTCTCTCCCCCATCATCGGAAAGGTCACTCGCACCGACTCCCCTCGCGAAGCAGTCTGCCAATACATCAACGACCACTATCACCTTCTTGTGGAGCCTTCTGACGAAACCTGGTGGTACGGCATCTGGGCCCCCACAAGTTCCCGTTAACTTCGAGCTACCCCCGCTTCCGCGCCCGCCAGAACGAAGTCAATCCAAGATAGAGAAACACCGCGATCACCACCGCCGCCGACAGAAACGTCCGGTGATCCGGACCATGCTGCCAGCTCTCGCGCGTCCGCCACAGAACCGGAGCGAACACCAGGACCGGAAGCAGGAAGAACACACTCACAACCTCAAGCAAGATCTTGCCACCCACTCTCTTGAAAGGTCGCAAGAATCCGGAGACGCCTTTGCTGACATTCCGTGTAGCCTGACCCGCATTTCGTCCACGCACCTGCGCAGATGCAGTCGTGCCTTGCTGCGCGCTGGAAGCCGTGCTCGGCGTTTCTCCGGCACCGGCGACAGCATTGCCCGCCATCCGGCCCGCCACGCGCAAGCCAATCCCAAGTACCCGTCCAATCGTCTGAGGTTTCACTTCGATATGATGGTAGCAGCGGCGGACATCTCTCCGCCTCCGCGCATCCAAAGCAAGATGCCAGTTGCCGGAGTGCCGCTCGCGAAGTAAGGTAATTAAATCACTTGCCGCCCTGCGCCATTCCCCGCGCTGGTAGCTGCCGGAGGAAAAACGTGACATCTCGCCTGCGCGAACTGATCCAACAACTCGGTGAAGCTATCCATGAGTCCGTCATCGAAAGCGAACAGATCGCTGGTGTCGTGCAGGATATTCGCAAGCACGGGTTCGACGTCCTTCTCATGCTCGAGGCCACCATCGGCCTCAACGAAGTCAAAGAAGGAGAAAATCCCGACTCCACCGAAGTGAATGAAGACGGCACAAAGTTCACCAAGAACGACGTGAACTTCCTCCGCTCCCTCCGTATCTCCATCGAAGGCGAAGACCAGGACATCAACGACCAGAGCGACGAATCCTCGTCCAGCTAAACTCACTTCTACCATTCGGCTTCTTACCCCGTGCCGCACTTTTGTTTTTGCGGCTCGGGTCGAATGGGACTTGGCAACTGAGCCCTGCGAACTGGAAGCGCCTGAAACCTTATCCCTCGCCGAAGCTCCAACCGAGTACCATGTACTCGGCGCCCCGATGAAAAGACTTTCCCTCCTCATCCTGTTGATCCCTTTGTGCATCTGTCCTCGGCTCAACGGGCAGGACTCTTCCTCCGCGCCAGACACAGAGGAGCAAAACCTCGTCGATCGTCCCCACGCCCAGGACTGGATTACCGACATCGACCGCAATTGGCTCATGCACGAAGGCGATAACCCCGCCTGGTCCAGCTCCGCCTTCGATGATGAACAGTGGCAACCCGTTCGTCTCGATGACTTGGGCAGCGCCGAGCCCGGCTGGCGTTGGTTTCGCCGGCACCTCAAACTGCACGACAATCACCCCGAGCTCTCACTTATCATCCAAGGCGGGATCGGTACCTACTCCCTGTATATAAACGGATCACTCGTTCCCGGCCCAGAGATCCTCTCCAGCTTTCTCGTAAATCGCCCCGTCGAGCGCGTCTTCACCATCCCTGAAGGTCCCTCCGACATCGTCGTCGCCGTGCGCACGCACATACCCACGGGTTACGCTGCGTGGCGCTTCCCCCAGTTCATGTCGGTCTACCTCGGCACCCCGGACGCCATCGAAGCCCAGCGCCAATCGATGTATCACGACCGGACCTCGTACGCGATCCCCGCGATCGTAATCAACGCGCTGATCGCCTTCGCCGGACTCGCCCTCTTCGCTCTCTACTCTCGCCAGCGCGGCCACGCAGAATACTTCTGGCTCGGCCTTTACTTCCTGTTGGTCGGGACAATCGACGTCATCTACTATCTCCAGCACTCGGGTTTTGTTCCGCTCATGTGGAATGTGGGCCTCGCAGATCCCGTCATCTATGCTCTCATCGTCACGCAGACACGCTTCACCTTCGCCTTCGGAGGTCATCGCCTCGGCCGTCTCTGGCAGATCTACCAGAATCTCCTGATCATCCCTGCCGCGATTCCCTGGCTAGTCTGGTTCGGCAAAATGCAGTCCCAGACATACATGATCATCGAACCGCTGATTATCCTTCCCGTCGCGATTCTTCTCCCCGTCCTGCTCTTCATCTGGTATCGCCGTGGAAACCGCGAAGCCGGCTGGCTCGTTCTCCCTAGCCTCCTGCCGCCAATCACGCTTGCCCTGTACGACCTGGGAAGCGCATCCATCTACCTCGGATTGCGCCACTTTGATTTCCTGGTCAATTCCATCTCCTTCGGCCCCATTGAGGTCGAACCTAATGACCTCGGCAATCTCCTCTTCTTCCTGAGCAGTCTGATCGTGATCTTCTTCCGCTTTTCCCGCGTCTCTCAAGATCAGGCTCGCTCCGCAGCGGAGATTGCTGCCGCACGGGAAATCCAGCAACAACTCATCCCAGATTCGCTGCCGTCCCTTCCCGGACTGCAAATCGAAGCCGCCTACCTTCCCGCCGAAGAAGTCGCTGGTGATTTCTATCAGGTAATCGAACAGCCCGGCGATGCCGCCCTCATTGTCGTCGGCGACGTCAGCGGAAAGGGCCTCAAAGCCGCGATGACCGCCACTCTCGCCATCGGCGCTCTTCGCACTCTCGCGGTTGAGAATCTCTCACCCGCCGAACTCCTCCATCGCCTCAACCGTCAGATCTGCGAAGCAAAAAACGGCGGCTTCATCACCTGCTGCTGCGCGCGCATCGACTCGGCAGGTGCGATCACCCTCGCCAACGCCGGCCACCTCTCGCCTTACTCAGACGGAATCGAAATCGAAGTCCCCTCAGGCCTCCCACTCGGCCTGGTCCCTGACATCGATTACTCCGAGATTCGCTTCGACCTTGCGCCGGGCCGAACCCTTACCCTCGTCTCCGACGGTATCGTCGAAGCGTCCGACTCCTCCGGCCAGCTCTATGGCTTCGAACGCACCCGCGCCATCAGTTCCCAATCCGCCGCCACCATCGCCGCCGCAGCCAAAGCCTTCGGCCAGTCAGATGACATCACCGTCCTCACTATCTCCCGCGTTCCCGCTTCGACCCCCGCGGATGCCGCGAGGCTCGGCTTTCAGACCGCGAAGACGCTCGCTTAGCCGGCACCCGGTCTCTCGTGCGACCGGAAAATCGAATTCTTCAACTTCGCCAGTGCAGTTCCACCGCCGCATCCAAGGGATGCTTCCCTGTCCCATCTAGCCTTGCCTGCTTCAGCGCGAAGTACCACTTCGCCGGCTTGTCCGCGTCATCAATCAACATGAGGCTGGGATTGTGTCGCAACCCCTCCGCCTGCTGGATCATCGTCTCTTGGTCCTGGCGCACAAACTTCGCCCCAAAGAACTTCGCAATGGGCGTCAGGAACGGAACCCAATAGAACACATTCCACGCCGCGATCACATCGATCCTGCACGTCGAAGCTGTCACCGGAGTCACCGTCGTCAGCGACGAAAACCACTTGTCGCCCGCGCGAATGATCTCCGTCCTCCGATTCGGCAGCACGAAATCGATCGTCGTCTCCACCTTCTGCCCATACACACCCAGCAGCTTGTACGGCGCAGAATTTGCACTCGGCGCATGTGCGCTCATGCGAAACCCCTCCGCAATCGGCTCGAACTTTTTCGTCTTCTCCCGGATACTCGCCCGCGATCGCCACCACCACGCCTGATGCACAAACGGTCCGTGCGCCGGATCCATCAATCCGATGATTCCGTGATCCACATTGCATGGCAGATCAGCCGTCAAGAATGCTGTTCGGTATCGCACCCCAAACTTCGCGAGCTCAGGCACCGGCCGTAACTCCGCGCTTTGCGAGCGCTTCCCGCTCCCCGGCCCCGGCACATATACCCATGCATGCCCGTCCCGCTCCTCGCAAGGATATGCACTCGCATAGATCTTCGTCGCATCCAGATGATCGTGGCTCGACAGTGACGGAATCAGCTCGCATCGCCCGCTGCACGGCTCAAACTCCCATCCGTGGTACCGGCAAGTCACGCGATTCCCGTCGAACCATCCGTAACTCAGCGGAATGCCCCGGTGTGGACAGCTGTCGCGCATCGCAAACACCTGCCCGTCGTTCCGCCGCCCCACCACCAGCGGAATTCCCAGAAGCATCGCCGTCGCCAGCTTTCCTCTGCGCAATTGATCAGTTCGCAGCGCCGGATACCAGTCATCGTAGATGAGAGTGGCGCTCGGGCCCTGAATCGGAACCCCTGCCTCCGTCGTTGTCACCAGTGGCATTTCGCTCAAAGCATAGCAGTTTGGTGCCTCGTACGAGTGACAGCTTGCCCGGCAATCAAAAGATGAAGGACCTCGATCAGTACGGCAGGTTCATCCTTCTGAGCAATTCGGCATAGCGTCTGTCGGCTCGGATTCCATCGACCAGAGGGTGCACCATAATCCAGGTCACACCCCAGCACTTCTGGTCCACGGCTCGATTGAAATACGGGAATGCCAGGTCCGCTTTCCCGAGCCGGACATAGTTCACGGCAATGTCATACGGGGCACACGTCTCGTCTTTATGGGCCAGCATCTCTTTTTGACGCTCTTCCCAATAGGCTTTCCAACCTTTCGCTCTATAGATCGCCAGCAGATGGTGAGCAGCCGCAGAGTCGCTGGAGCGAATAGCCGCGGAGTCAAACGTCACGGCTTCGTCGCGCATTCCCTTCATCTCGTATATCTGGCTCACCCACCCTTGAATAAAGTTCAGCTTCCCTGGCTCCATCTCGGCAGCCTGTTTCAGATGAACGAGCGCCTCATCGTATTGACGTGCATAGTAGAGCGTCGATCCGAGATGGCGGTTGAACAGGAATGAACCGGGATCCAGCGCAAGGGCCCTTCGCATATGCATCACCGCCTCTGCAGGACGGTTCACCGCGTCGAGGTAGATCACATAATAGAATTCCGCTTCTGGACTGTTCGGACTCAGGGAGATCCCGCGCTTCAGATTCTCCTCCGCCTCTTTCCACTTCCATTCGTAAGTGGCTTGCGTAGCGCCGAGGGTGGAGTAGGCCTCGCCATTTTGCGGGTCGAGATCGATTGCATGGTGGGCCGCCTCTTCTCCCTTTGCAACCGTCTCTTCAGGAGATAGGATGCCGAATACGCCTTCGGACTGGATCGCTGCTGCCAGACCCGAGTACGCCTGAGACCAGGTGGGATCTCTTGAAACCGCCTCCCGGAAGTAGGCGGCGCTCTTGTCAACCTCACGCTTTTCCAGGAAATAACGTCCTCGCAAGTAAGCGTCGTGCGCCTCAGGAGTGGTGGAGTGCGCAACAGAAGCTGAACTGGCGGCGCTGTGCAGCCGCGTGGCGATTGCCTGCGCCCCTTCATCGGCAAGTCCCGGAACATTCTTGTAGTCGCGGTCGTAGCTTTCGGCCCAGAGGTGCGTATCCGTGTCGGCGCGTATCAATTGAAGCGTCATATGGACTTGCCCGTCAGCTCGCGATATGGATCCCTCGAGGACCGCGTCCACATTGAGAGCACGCGCAATCTCCGGAAGCGGTTTCCGCGCCTTCTTGTACTGCATGACGGACGTTCTCGATACCACTCGCAGCGTCGAGTCTTTCGCGAGCTGCGTGATCAGCTCATCCGTCATCCCGTCCGCGAAATACTCCTGCCCCGCGTCTCCTGACAAATTCTCGAGCGGCAGCACGGCGATCGACGCAATCGGCGGCGATCCCTCCCGGTGCAGAAGTCGTGCCGCCAGCGGGTGCGAACCCGTCGTCAACGCCAGCGTGCCCAGAACCAGCGCCGAAGCCGCTCCGATCAAAACCCATCTTCGCCGCGGGCGTTTCTTACCTGGCAGTTCCTCCTCGCCAGCAGCCACCTCTCGCCCTGCCACCCCAGCCGCGATCGCCGGCTCCGCGTGCGCCTCACCTATCGTTGTAACCGGCGCCACAAACCGATACCCCATTCCCGTCACAGTCTGGATATACTTCGGCTCCTCCGCATCATCGCGCAGCACATGCCGCAGCTTCCGAATCGCTGTATTGATCCCATGCTCGGTGTCGACGAAGACCTCGCTCGACCACAGCCGCTCTGCTATTTCCGGCCGCGTGACCAGCTGACCCTGCCGCGAGGCCAGCAGGATCAGCAACTCCATCGGCTTACGCTCAACTCGCAACGCTCGCCCGTTGAGCTGAAGTTCGAATCGCTGGCAATCCAGCCGGAACTCCCCGAATTGGTATACAGAACTCGTCACTTCTCTCTCGCTAATCGAACTTTCAGATTAGCCCTCAACATTTCATTCCCTGCCACTTGCAGACAATCTCAGAGTTACCAGCAGTGCCCAAACTGACTCGGCCCTTTCCTCGGACAGCATCTCGGCGAGTAACCGTCGTCGAGGAGGGGAAACTCAGTCTGAATCGGCTGTGGAATATCTTCCAGAGCCATTTGTCGGAACGATCGCCACAGTCTTTGCCCGGGGAATACGGATCAGTGTGTCAGGAAAATCGTCAATTTGAAAGGGCTTACTGCTTCACCTAAACTTCACCTCCGTCTTCACCTTCTCTTCATTGCCTGCTCCTCTTCCTACGCGCTTAGCTTCGGGGTGCAGCCGGCAAATTCCCCGGCCGAGGAGGAAAACCATGAGGTCAAGAAATTGGAGGTCGGCACCGGCTCTCATCGCTTTGGTGCTCGCCATTACCTGTATCCCCGCCGCCTTTGCCCAGTGCGGCATGCCGACGAAGATGATCAAGCCATCCGCCTTTCATCCGGCGGTTCAGGGCGCCGTTCCCCGCGCAAGCGATTTCAATGATCTTGGGGTCGGCCAGTCGATCGTCGGCATGTGGCACGTATTTTTTACCGCCCAAACCATGAATGGCAGTCCCATCCCTGACACCGTCATCGACAACGCCCTCTCCGTGTGGCACAACGACCACACCGAGATTATGAACTCCGTTCGCCCGCCCCAGGACGGCAACTTCTGCCTCGGCGTCTGGCAGCAGACTGGCAAATCGAAGTTTTACCTGAACCATTTCGCCTGGTTCGCCAACCAATTCCCCAACGACACCAATAACGGCATTGGAGATCCCGTCGGACCAGGGCACTTCACTGAGACCGTCACCGTGGCTCCTGACGGAAACCACTTTACCGGCACCTTCACTCTCACCGCGTACGACACCAAAGGCAACGTTATGATCGCCTTCACCGGAGCACTCTCCGGCACCCGCATCACCACTTCAACCTCAATGAGCGATCTCTTGAACTAATCCCTGCTGAACCAGCTCCCGGGTCTCAATTTTGAGACCTGGGAGACACTGAATTTCAATCTGCCTTGCTTCTCTCCGGACGGCCCTCCCCCTGAATCACCTCAGACATACCCCCTCCCCCTCCCCTGTTCAGAAGCGGACACCCACCCACCACTTCGGACAAGGATTCCCAGTTCGTCACCGGGCTTGATACCGCATCGCGCAGCAAACAATGGCTTTGTCCTAAACGGTGCTTTGGCGCACAGCATGCATCTCTAACCCGCAATACTCTCATTCCCCAAGAGCAAAGTTCCTTTGGGAGACGTCCATGACCGGACTGCTTCAGGATGTTCGCTTTGCCTTGCGGCAACTTCGCAAGAGCCCGGGTTTCACCCTCACCGCCGTGCTCATGCTGGCACTCGCCATATGCGCCAACAGCACCGTCTTCAGTTGGATCGACGGCACCATGCTCCATCCCCTCCCTAAGGCCCGCGACACGAGCCAGCTAGTGAGCGTCATGCGCGGCCAATGGAGCACTTCGCCAGCTCCACCCTTCTCGTATCTTGATTATCGCGACCTTCGCGAGCGTAACCACAGCTTCACCGGAATGCTTGCCTATCACCACGACTGGCTGACGCTCACCGGAAACGGCATGCCTGAGCGGATCTATGTGGCCAACGTCTCTTCAAACTTCTTCGACGTTCTCGGCATAAAACCCTTCCTCGGACGCTTCTTCCTGTCTGGAGAAGAAGCACGTGAAGGCGGCGCACGCTTTGTGGTGCTCAGTTATTCGCTATGGAGGAACAAATTCGGCGGCGATCCTGCCATTGTCGGTAAGCCGATTGAACTCGCTCGCCAGTCAGGAACCATCATTGGCGTAGCTCCAGAAGGTTTCATCAACGCCATGCCCGGCGTGCGCCACGACGCGTGGCTTCCGCTTGATCCCATCGGATCCGACAGATATCGGATGACGCACCGCAGCGCCTCCTACCTCAATGTTCTCGGCAGGCTGAAGCCCGGCGTCTCTCGTCAGCAGGCCACAAACGATTTGGAGAATCTCATGCGCCAGATCGTCGCGGCGTATCCCAACGACCACATCGGCGCAAACAACATCACGCTCGACCCCATGTGGCGTTCGCCCTTCGGCGCCAACGTGTATCTAGCCAAATCTCTGCCCATCCTTCTGGCAATTGCAGGTTTTGTCCTCTTGCTGACCTGTGTCAACGTTGCCACTTTGGCTCTGGTTCGCTTTGTCGCTCGCAGAAGAGAAATCGCCATTCGAGAGTCGCTTGGCGCCAGCCGTCTTCAACTCATGCGTCAAATGATCATCGAGGGTCTGATCGTATCCCTCGCAGGAGGCATGTTCGCCCTTACCCTCACGTCGTGGACCGCCAAACGTTTCGCCGATTTCATACCCCCCAACGCGAACCCCATCGTTCTGAATGGCACCGTGGATCACAACGTCGTCGGCATCATCGTGCTGCTTTCCATGCTGGCCACTCTGATCTGTGGCGCATTCCCCGCCCTTCGATCCTCCTCCGTCAACGCCGCTGAAGTGCTTAAAGAAGAAACAGCCAGCATCACCGGAGGACATCACCGTCGCCTCCTTAGCGCGTTGGTGGTTACACAGATTGCTCTCTCGCTCGCCCTGCTCGTCTCGTCTGCGCTCTTCTTCCGTACGCTCAGGAACATGAGCGATGCCGACCCTGGCTTCAGGCAGGACCACATCCTGACGGCCTCAATGGCTCTCGGAATCGCCGGCTATTCTGATAAGGAAGCCGACGCCATCGAGCATAAGATCCTCGATCGCGTCTCTGCTATTTCCGGCGTCAAAGTTGCGGCCCTCAGCAACTGGCTGCCTCTTTCCTTCAACGGGCGAAACGCCGACGTCTATCCCGAAAATTATGTGCCTCAGCTGCACGAGTCACACGAGGTCCGCCGGGCCGACGTCACCGTAGGCTACTTCTCTCTCATGGGAATCCCTATCACCGCCGGCCGTGACTTTACACGCGATGATAACCGCACCGCACCAGCCGTGGTCATCGTCGATCAGACACTAGCCAACCGTTACTGGCAGGGTGAAGACCCGATCGGCCGTCGCGTGAAGATCTGGGGTCGCGTGTACACGGTAATCGGTGTCGCAAAGAACTCCAAGCACCAGTTCGTCAACGAACCGCAGGAACCCATGATCTACCGGAGCTTCTTCCAGAATCCAGATGAGCCGACCCTCATGGTTCAGACAGTCGGCGATCCAAACGCGATTGCTCCTGCCGTCGAGGAAGCCATGCGTCAAGTCGATCGGCAACTCGTAGTCTTCGACGTCCGCTCCCTTCGCGAAACCACACGCGCTGCCGCCATCTTCCCAGTCATGGCCAGCACGTTCGCCGGGATCTTCGCAATCATCGCTCTCGTCCTGGCCGCGACTGGCATCTACGGCGTCATCTCCTATCGAACCCAGCTCCGAACACACGAAATCGGGGTTCGCGTAGCGCTCGGCGCTTCACGCACCGATGTCTTGCGACTGATCCTCATGCAAGGCATTCAATTGACGATAGCCGGTATCGCTTTGGGCCTGGCGCTGGCACTGGGTCTGACGCGTTTCATCGCGGGAATGCTGTACGGCATAAGTCCGACGGATCCCTTCACCGTGGCTGAGGTAGCAGGGTTGTTGGCAGTGATCTCCATCCTCGCTTGCTTCCTGCCCGCACGCCGCGCCATGCGCATCAACCCCGTCTCCGCCATTCGCGAGCAATAGCAAAGCCCGGGATGCCGTCCGGCTCCCGGGCCTCTTCTGCTCCACGCCGTCTACATGCCTCCACTGCGGCTCGCTGGCGGCACAATTCCGTTCATCCTCAGATAGACCACCATCTGCCCGTAGTGATCCATCATGTGCGCCAATCCGAAGGAAGCCATCCCGCCTCGCGTCCCGTGTTCAGTGGTCACAAACGCATTCTCAGCCGTGATTCCATTCACAAAGGTGTGAGCCTGCGCGAACGAGTCCTTCAATGCCCGGACAATGTCGGCCTTCGAGGTCATCTTCTCCATCGCCTCGTGCTTCGCCTTCATATCGGCTTCGGACATGTTGCCGCCAAAGAAGTAATAGTTAGCATCAGCAACATGTTTTACCTGCCCACCGAAACTCCGTACGCCTTTAAAGTCACCTGCCGTCGCGGGTGGGGCAAAGTCAAACTTGTCTTCGGGCATCGCCTCCGCCGCGTCAACAAACTCCTTCTCCATCATGGTGAGAAGCTTCCCATATGTCTCCGACGGCGAAACTGGCGTACCCACCGCAGGCTTGGCCGGTTTGGACGCAGCTGAATCTTGTGCAGAAGCAAATGCAGGTGCAACTGCGACCGCGCAACACAGTAGCAGTCGCGTAGCAAGGTGTGAGGGGAATTGCATCGATCTCTCCTTTTGCGACCGCTCGGTTCTCAACCGCAAACACCGTGAACGGAGGGCCGCGTGAGGCCAAATCTACCAGACCGCGATCGACCAGCGACAGCGACGCCCTGCAATCCCGTCACAAAAGCTCTGCAAAGTTGCAAAGCGGCTTCCCGCAACAGTGGATTGGACACTTCTCTGGCATAAAAAGAGCCCGGGGGCGTCTTCCCCGGGCTCTCATCACCGCCATCCGACTAATTTCCCCGGCTCGCTGGCGGCACAATCCCATTCATCCGCAGATACACCGCCATTTGCCCGTAGTGATCCATGATGTGTGCCAGCCCAAACGCCGCCATCGCACCGCGTGTGCCATGTTCCGTCGTGACAAACGCATTCTCACTGGTAATCCCGCTTACAACACTGTGAGCCTGCCCAAATGAGTCCTTGAGCGCCTGGATGATCTCGGCCTTCGACGTAAGCTTTTCGATACCATCCTGCTTCGCCTTCATGTCTGCATCTGACAAATTCCCTCGATAGAAGTAGTAGTTGTCTTCCGCTACATGCTTCACCTGCGCTCCAAAGCTGCGCACGCCTTTGAATTCGCCGGAAGAGGGCGCGAAATCGAACTTCTCGTCCGGCATCGCCTCTGCCGCGCTCACAAACTCCTTCTCCATCAGGCTAAGCAGTTTCCCATAGGCTTCCGACGGCGGTACTGGGGTGCCCACTGCCGGCTTCGCGGGTTTTGCTGCAGCTGAGTCTTGAGCAAACGCAAGAATAGGACCCGCCGCACAGGCGCAACCGAGCACCAGCCCGGTCATGGTGCGTGAAAGAATATGCATCGATCTCTCCTTTCACAGCCGCTCAGTTCTCTATTCGAACGGAAGGCCGCGTGAGGCCAAATCTACCAGACCGCCAGTACGAACCGATAGCGACATTCTGCGAATGCAGCTTCAGCACAATCGATTGTGATCAATTCCGCAGCGAATCGTCACGATGACGGATGCAGCTTGCCCTGCCGCACCTCAAACCGCTCGCCCCGCCATACTACCTTGTTTGAAGCGTAACCTCCGATCCAGAGGCCCGTCGCTATCAAGTCACGAAGCGGCAGCAGCCACAGCGACGGCAGCACCTGGTGATCCCCCAGCACCTCCGCTCCGACTGTCATAGCCAGCGAAAGCCTAAGAAAGAAACACAGCGCCAGCAGCCATAGGCTGAGCAGGCTTCCGCCACTCGCAATTACATTCAGTAGCGCCAGCGTCAATCCCTGAGTGAAAATCAGGCCAGCGTATCCGGCCGGACGCGCGTCGCGCACAGTCCGCAGCCAGCGCAGTTGATGATCGCAAAATCCCTGCCAGTCATATGCCGGCACACTTGTCTCCACCACCTCTGCGCTAAGTACAATTCGATAACCAGCCTTGAAGATCCGCTCGCCCAATTCGTAATCATCTGCGAGTTGATCCACGATCGCCTCGAATCCGCCGACCCTGGCCAGCGCCTCGCGACTCACCGCAAGCGTGGACCCCAGCCCATATCGCAGCTCTCCTTCGAGCATTCGAGCAACCAGTACACTCGGCATGAAATCCGTAGCGATCCCCAGCGATTCCAGCCTCGAACCAAACGTTTCGTGGACTCGCCCCCGATAGAGAGCAGTGACCAACCCCACCGGCTTCGCCGGATTATGGACCGGCCCCGAATTAGCCGGAGCGAAATGCGCCATCACCCGTGTCAGATAGTGCGAACTCACCGTGATGTCTGAATCATTGACCAGTAGGAACTCGTGTCGTGCATGCACCGCCATCTGCACCAGTGAGCTCACCTTCCCGTTCGACCCCAATCGTTCTGGGCACTCAATCAATCGAATCGAACGCTCGGGAAACTCCCTCTGCAATTCCTGCACCGCCGCAACCGCTGGCTCCCGCAGTGACGACACTCCAAACAGCAGTTCGTACT
>Ga0207698_10001427_pt1 | contig 13885 bp, 5 predicted proteins | sample KBSCornC22_FD_184298 | JGI IMG/M metagenome (GOLD analysis project Ga0207698, IMG submission 184298) | Corn rhizosphere microbial communities from Kellogg Biological Station, Michigan, USA - KBS Corn C2-2 (SPAdes) (version 2) | ecosystem: Host-associated > Plants > Roots > Rhizosphere > Soil ...
AACACGGTCGGCATGAGTCAGTTCGCGGATGGCGGGTTGCTGGCATCGAAGCCCTACGCCGCCAGCGGCGCCTACATCAACCGGATGTCCAACTACTGCGCGTCATGCGCCTTTGACGTGAAGCAGAGGACAGGGCCAAGAGCCTGTCCGTTCAACGCGCTCTACTGGGACTTCATCGCGAGGAACCGCCAGCAGATCGCCGGCAACCCGAGGATGGCGCAGATGGTGCGCACCTATGACAACTTCGCCGCGGATGAGAAAACGCGCATCGGCGAAAGCGCAGCGACGTTTCTGGCGAGCCTGTGATGGAGAAGCGCTACACCAAGTCCAACCTGCCGCTCAAGAATTGCGCAGCGTGTGGCAGGCCGTTCGCCTGGCGCAAGAAGTGGGCGCGTGACTGGGAGAACGTAAAGACCTGTTCGCAACGGTGCAAAGGCGAGCTGCGCCGTCTCGCCGGCGGTATCGCCATGTCGGCGCCGTGATGTCTGCGGCACTCGATCCCGTGTGTCATGAGTCTGTCGCCGACGACCGGACGCGGATGCGCTAGGCTTCGCCGGCAGCGAGCACTGCATCGGACGGAGCGACGCGGATGGGAATGGCGTTTTCATGGCTGTCGACGGCGTCGCTGTCACCGGCGGAAGTACTCTCGGCATTGAGTCTCGACGACACTGGCGCCGCGGTGAGCGCCGGCGAGTGCGACGTCGCCGGCGCGGCCTTGCCGCAGGGCGGATATGTCGTCGTGGCAAACGCATTCTGGCATGCGCTGATCCACCCGACGAAACTCGCGTCGCTGTCGCTCAAGGCACCGGTGATCGGCTGTGCCGAGAGCGAGAACGTCAACGCATCGACCGCGTTTCTCTGGCGCGACGGCGAACAAGTCTGGCAGGTCACGCACATGCGCGACGAAGGGGCCGGTCATCTCGACATTGAAGGCGACGCACCCAGGGAAACCGCGGCGCTGCGTGAACAGGCCATCAAGCGCCACCGCGCGGACGGCTACGACGCCGTCTACGGTGTTCCCTCGACTGTGGCCAAGTCCTCCAGCGGCTTCCGCTTCGGCGAGCACCGCGGCTTGCGTTTCACACGCCTCGTGCCTCGCCAAGTGAAGGTCCTGGCCGGAAGCACGCAGATCACCGTCGAGTGGCCGAACGCACGCGACGAGCTGACCGCCACGCTGGGTCGCGCATTGGAAGCGATGCTGGTTCCGCTGGGCTTCGACGTGCGGCGCGATCCCCGCGGCGACGAATTCTTCCGGACCCGCGACGATACGACGCTGACGATCTTCGGTGTCGGGTACGACGACCACCCGTTTTATACCTGTGACATTTTTATTTCGGTGCGCCAGGAAACGGTCGAGCAGCTGATCGCGAGCGTGATTCCGCAGCACACCAGCTCGTCCACCTGCGACCTGCGATTGGCGAAGCTCGAGGGACACGACGGGTTCGACATGAAGTCGACCCAGCACATCGAGGCCTTCATCAGGTTCCTCGGCAAGAAGGTGCCCGCGCTGGTTGAACGCTGCGGCCAGGTCCGCGAGCTGGATCGCATCGTCAACGCGGACCGCGCCCAGATCGACGGCATCGATTTCCTGTCCGCCGAAGGGCCGATCGTGCTGGCGTGGCTCGCCGGCAATCCGAACTTCGAGAGCATGGTGGCGTATGCCGATTCGCGCTACGACCGGCACGACATCGAGGGCGACACGCCCATCGTGCAATTGGCGGACCATCTGCGCCGGAACGTGCCGGTGGAATAGCCGCGCGCTCACTATCACGCAGCGCTCAGGACAGGAACCCTTGCTCGAGCCCGTCGAGCGCTTCCTGGCCGAGCCGTTCGAGATCGGGCTTGCCGTCTTTCTCGTACCAGTAGCGCATCGTCGCGCGAATGACGCCGATCGCGGCGCCAGCCATCAGGCGCGCGCGGCGTTCGGCGGCGGCACCGCGGCCGAAGCGGCGGCGGAACGTGGCGGCCATCGCCGTCTCCCAGTCGCGGTCGATCTCGTGCTCGCGCGCGGCGAGCGCCGGGACGGAGTCGACCAGGCGCTGCTGCGCGAGCAAGGCGACGCGGTTGGCCGAGTAGTCGTGCGCGAAGGTCTGGCAGATCGCACGCAGGCCGTCGATCGGATTGGTCGAGTTACACGCGCCGTCGAGCAGGGCGAGGAAGCGTTCGAGGCGCTCGCTGCGGTGCGGAAATGCGAGCGCTTCCTTGTTCTCGAAATAGCGGAAGAAGGTGCGGCGGCTCACACCGGCGTCGGCGCAGATCTCGTCGATCGTCGTCTGCTCGAAGCCGTGGCGATGGAAGCGGCGGTTCGCCGCGGCGATCAGCGACTGACGGACCGCGCTCTTCTTGGCTTCTCGCAGTGGCATTTCCGCTCCGGCACGGCTATAACGGCCATCCCCTAAAGTGCCACTGAGTGCCAGTTTTGGCTAGTGTTCCCACGACGGTTCCCTTCGCGCCGGTGTTCTGGCGCGGCGCAGCGCCCGCGTTCGCGCCGGCCGAACTCGCAATCGCCAGCGCGCAGGTGCGCCGCACCGCGGTCGTCCTCCGCGATGATCGCGACGGCCGGCTCGGCGTCGGTCTCGACGGCACTCTGGTCGGCGCCGGCGAAAGCGGCGCATGGCCGGTCATCGGGATGCTGCCGCCGCTGTATCCCGAGTGGCTCGGTGACCGCAGCTTCAACGAGATGCACGGCACGCGGTTCCCCTACGTCGCCGGTGCGATGGCGAACGGCATCGCCACGACGCGGCTCGTGATCGAAATGGCGCGCACGGGCTGCCTCGGCTTCTTCGGTGCTGCAGGTCTGTCGCTCGCGCGCGTCGAAGCGGCCGTCGACGAACTGGCCCGCGAACTCGATCCGCGCGGACTGCCCTGGGGCGCGAACCTGATTCACAGCCCGAGCGAACCCGCGATCGAAGACGCGGTCGCGGAACTCTTCATCCGGCGCGGCGTGCGCTCCGTCGAAGCGTCGGCGTTCATGGCTCTCACGCCGGCAATCGTGCGCTACGCGGCGAGCGGCCTGTCGGTCGACAGCGCAGGCACCATCGTTCGCCGTCATCGCGTGCTCGCAAAAATCTCGCGCGAGGAAGTGGCGAAGCAGTTCATGGCTCCGATGCCGGGCGCGATGCTGGAGGCGCTGGTGGCTCGCAACCAGCTCACGCGCGCCGAAGCGGATCTCGCCGCGCGCGTGCCGCTGGCCGAAGACATCACCTGCGAAGCGGATTCCGGCGGCCATACCGACAACCGTCCGCTGGCCGCGCTGCTGCCGACCATCATGGCGCTGCGCGATCGCATCGTGTCCGCGCAGCGCTACGTACGGCCTATCCGCGTCGGCGCTGCGGGCGGCCTCGGCACACCCGGCGCGCTGGCGTCGGCCTTTGCGCTCGGCGCGGCGTACGTGCAGACCGGATCGGTGAATCAGGCCTGCGTCGAAGCGGGTCTCGGCGAAGGCGCGCGCGCGATGCTCGCGCAGGCCTCGATGGCCGATGTGATCATGGCGCCGGCGGCCGACATGTTCGAGATGGGCGTCGACGTGCAGGTCCTGCGTCGCGGCACGATGTTCGCGGTGCGCGCGAAGAAGCTCTACGACATCTACCGCGCGCATCCCTCGCTCGACGCCGTTCCCGCCGCCGATCGGGCGAAGATCGAAAAGGAAATGCTGCGCGCGAGCTTCGACGAGGCGTGGGCCTCGACGCGCGCGTTCTGGTCGTCGCGCGATGCCTCGCAAGTCGCGCGCGCCGACACTGATCCCAAACACCGCATGGCACTGGTGTTCCGCTCGTATCTCGGACTCTCCAGCCGCTGGGCGATCGATGGTGTGAGCGATCGGCTGACGGATTTCCAGATCTGGTGCGGCCCTGCGATGGGCGCCTTCAATACCTGGGCCGCGGGCAGCTTCCTCGAAGCGCCGGCCAATCGCACGGCGGCTCAAGTTGCATTGAACCTGCTCGAAGGCGCCGCGGTCATCACGCGCGCGCAGCAGCTGCGTACCTTCGGATTGCCCATCCCGCCATCCGCCTTCGATTTCCGTCCGAGAGTTCTCGCATGAGTTCACTGCAGCGCCAGCCAATCGCCATCGTCGGCGTCAGCGCGATCTTTCCCGGCTCACACGATGCGAACGGATTCTGGCGCGACATCCTCGCCGGCAAGGATCTGCTGACCGATGTGCCGCCGACGCACTGGCGCATCGATGACTACTATGACGCGGACCCGACGGCGCCCGACAAGACCTACGCGCGCCGCGGCGGTTTTCTGGCGCCGATGGATTTCGACGCGCTGGGCTGGGGCATTCCGCCGTCGACGATTCCCGCGACCGACACTTCGCAGCTGCTCGCCTTGATCGCCGCGCGCGCGGTGCTCGAAGACGCCACGCGCGAGCAGTTCGAGACGATGGATCGCTCGCGCATCTCGGTGATCCTCGGCGTCACGAGTGCGCAGGAGTTGCTGTTCTCGCTGGTGTCGCGCCTGCAGCGTCCGGTGTGGCAGAAGGCGCTGCGCGAAACCGGTTTGCCCGAAGACGACGTGCAGGCCGCCTGCGAACGCATCGCTGCGCACTATGTGCCGTGGCAGGAAGCCTCTTTCCCGGGGCTGCTCGGCAATGTCGTGGCGGGGCGCATCGCCAACCGGCTCGGCCTTGGCGGTACCAACTGCGTGACCGACGCGGCCTGCGCGTCGAGCTTTTCCGCGATCCAGATGGCGGTCAACGAGCTGCAGCTCGGCGATTCCGACCTCGTGATCAGCGGCGGTGTCGACACGCTCAACGACATCTTCATGTACATGTGTTTTTCCAAGACGCCGGCGTTGTCGCTTAGCGGTGACTGCCGTCCGTTTTCCGACCAGGCCGACGGCACGATGCTCGGCGAAGGACTCGGCATGGTCGCGTTGAAGCGGCTGTCCGATGCGGAGCGCGACGGCGACCGCATCTATGCGGTGCTGCGCGGCGTCGGCACCTCATCGGACGGCCGCGCAAAATCGGTCTACGCGCCGGTATCGGCAGGGCAGGCGGTTGCGTTGCGCCGCGCCTATGCGCAGGCGGGCTTCGGTCCCGAAACGATCGAGCTCGTCGAAGCGCACGGCACCGGCACCAAGGCCGGCGACGTCGCCGAGTTCGAGGGCTTGCGCAGCGTCTATGCCGAAGCGGATGCCACGCGCACGCAGTGGTGCGCGCTGGGTTCAGTGAAAAGCCAGATCGGCCATACCAAGGCGGCCGCGGGCGCGGCGGGCCTGTTCAAGGCGGTGATGGCGCTGCACCACAAGGTGCTGCCGCCTACGATCAAGGCCGACGTCCCGAACCCGAAGCTCGAGCTGCCGCAAAGTCCGTTCTATCTCAATACCTCGGCGCGACCGTGGATACGCGACGCGGCGCACCCGCGCCGTGCGGCAGTCAGCGCGTTCGGTTTCGGCGGCTCGAATTTTCATCTCGCGCTCGAGGAATACGTCGGACCGGCGCCGCGCGCGGAGCGGCTCGCGACGCAGTCGCACGAACTCATCGCGCTGAGCGCGGCCAGCGCCGAGGCGATGATCGAGCGGATCACGCAGCTTCGGCGGTCCTGTGCGGGCCGATCGGGTTCAGAGACGATCTCGTTGTCCTCGCTCGCGCGAGCCTCGCGCGACGGGTTCGACCACACCGCTGCCGTGCGCCTCGCTGTTGTTGCGGCCAGCATCACCGACCTCGATGCGAAGCTCGAACTCGCGCACACGAAGATCGCTGCGGATCCCGCGCTGTCGTTCCAGCTTCCGGACGGCACGAGTTACGGCGTCGGCCCGCCCGATGGCGCGCTCGCGCTGTTGTTTCCGGGGCAGGGCAGCCAGTACCCAGGCATGGGCGCCGCCGCGGCGATGCAGTTCGATGCAGCGCGCGCGGTGTGGGATCGCGCGGCCGGACTGCGCGTCCATGACATCGTGTTCGGTCATTCGAGCGAAGCGCTCACGCACACGGAAAACGCGCAGCCGGCGCTCGGCCTTGCATCGATGGCGCTGCTGAACGTCTTGCGCGATCTCGGCGTCGACGGCGCGATGGCCGCCGGCCACAGCTTCGGCGAGATCGTCGCGCTGCATGCGGCGGGTGTCGTCTCCGAAGCCGATGCGCTGCGCATCGCGCGCCGCCGCGGCGAACTCATGCGCGACGCGGCGGCGAGCGGCAGCGGCGCGATGTGCGCGCTGGCGTGCTCGATCGAACGTGCGCGCGAGCTGATCGGTCCGTCGCTCGCCATCGCCAACCACAATGCGCCCGAGCAGGTCGTCGTGTCGGGATCTGTCGAGGCGATCGCCGCGCTCGAGGCACGCGGCGTCGCTGCAAAACGCCTGCCGGTTTCCGCCGCGTTCCATTCGGCCCAGGTCGCGCCCGCGTGCGAACCGTTCGGCGAATTCCTCAGCGCCATCGAATTCCACGCGCCACGCATGCCGGTCTATTCGAATGCGCACGCCGCGCCTTACGGTGAAGGTATCGGCGGCGCTGATATCACCGCCGTCCTTGCGCGTCAGATCGCCGAGCCGGTGCGCTTCGTCGAGACGATCGAAGCGATGTATGCCGCAGGCGCACGCTGCTTCGTCGAAGTCGGACCTGGCACGGTGCTCAAGGGTCTCGTCGGCGCGATTCTCGGTACGCGCGGGCATCGCGCGATAGCGCTCGATCGCAAGGGCAAGTCCGATCTCGAGCCGCTGCTCGCCGGCATCGCGCAACTCGTGGCCGCGGGCCACGTGCGCAAGGTGTCGGCGTTGTTCGCCGACGTGCGCGTGCCGGCGCCGCGGCCATCGCACAAACACGGCATCGCCATCAGCGGCAGCAACGTCGGCAAGCCGTATCCGCCGGCGGATCCGTCGCAACTGCCTGCTCCGAATCCTGCACGTTCCACTCCGCCGCGTGCGGAACCCGCACCCGTTGTCGAGGTACGCACCGTGAAAGAAGAATCGCCGCTGTCGCCGGCCTGGCTCGCCACGTTCCAGGAAGTGCAGCAGCAAACCGCAAACGCCCATGCGGCGCACCAGCGCGCGCTGAGCGACAGCCACACGCAGTACCTCAAGCTTGCGGAGAGCGCGCTCAACGGATTGACTGCGCTGCTTGGCGGAGCGGTGCCTGCAACGACAACGGTCGCGGCGCCGCTCGTGAGCGCTGCTTCGCAGGCTATCGCGCCGCCAATCGCCGCCGCGAAAATCGCCGCGCCGCAGACGGTGGCGCCGCAGATTGCAGCGCCGCTGTCGGCTACTTCAACACCGTTCGTAGCAGCTGCAACCGCGACCGTCGCATCACACTCGCCCGTTGCAACGCCGGCGCCCGTCATCGTTGCGGCGCCTGTTGCCGCTCCCGTCGCCGTGCCCGCGCCAGCATCAAACATTGACCTCGCTGCGCTCCTGCTCGACATCGTCGCCGAGAAGACCGGCTATCCCGCCGAGATGATCAACCTCGACATGGATCTCGAGGCCGACCTCGGCGTCGACTCGATCAAGCGCGTCGAAATCCTCGCTGCGCTGCATGCGCAGGGTCCGGTCCTCGCGCAGACCGAAAGTTCGAAGATGGCCGGACTGCACACGCTGCGGCAGATCGCTGACTACCTGCAGCTCGGTGCCGTCGCGAGTGCGCCAACTGCGAGCGCACCCGCCGCGTCGCCAGCGGCTGTCGCCAATGACATCGCGACGATCCTGCTCGGCGTCGTGGCCGAAAAGACCGGCTATCCGGTCGAGATGCTCGATCTCGCCATGGACATCGAGGCCGATCTCGGTATCGACTCGATCAAGCGCGTGGAAATCCTCGCTGCGATGAAGGATCGCGTGCCTGGCATCGCCAACGACAGCGCGCGCCCGGCGTCACTGCATACGCTGGCCGACATCGTGGCCTACCTCGGCGCGACCCCGGCGGCCGCTTCGGCACCGAGCACCGAGGCACCACGCGTAAAGCTGATGCGCCGCCACGAACTCGGCCGTTTCGCGCTCGAACTCATGCCCGCACCCGCGGCCGGCTTCGCGGCTCCAGGACTGGTCGACGGCGAGACGGTGTTCGTGCTCGGCGCTGTGGGTCTGGATGCCGCCGTCGCGACCGCGCTGCGCAGCGAAGGCGTTGACGCCCACGCAGTCGACGCGTTGCCCGATGGCGCAAAGCGGTGCATCTATCTCGGTGGCCTGCGTCGCGTCGAAGACGAAGCGAACGCGATGATGGTGAATCGCGAGGCGTTCATCGTCGCGCAGCGTCTGGCTGGCGTCGACGATGCGCTGTTCGTGACCGTGCAGGACACCGGCGGCCATTTCGGTCTGCGCAACGCCGATGCGCGGCGCGCGTGGCTCGCGGGCCTGCCTGCACTGGTCAAGACCGCGGCGCTGGAATGGCCACGCGCGACGCTGAAGTCGATCGATGTCGAGCGCGGTGCACGCGACGACGCGGCACTCGCGCAAGCCATCGCCGGCGAGCTGCTGCGCGGCGGCGGCGAGATCGAGGTCGCCTTACCGGCGGCCGGTGGGCGTTACACGCTGAAGAGCGTCTCGCGCGCGGTGCGTCCGTCGCTCGCGGCCATCGATATTGGCGACGTGGTCGTCGTGTCGGGCGGCGCGCGCGGCGTGACCGCGGCCTGCATCGTCGAGTGGGCCAAACAGTGCAAGGCGCGTTTCGTGCTGCTCGGTCGCACGCCGTTGAGCGAGGAGCCGGCCGATTGCGCCGGCGTCATCGACGAAGCGTCGTTGAAGCGCATCGTGCTTGCGCGCAGTGCATCGCTCACGCCGAACGAACTGTCGCGCGAAGTCGATCGTATTCGTGGCGCGCGCGAGATCCGCGCGACGCTCGCGGCGATCGAGGCACACGGTGCGCAGGCGCGCTACGAATCCGTCGCCGTTGACGATGCCGCCGCACTGGCCGCGACCCTGGAACGCGTGCGACAGGACTGGGGTCCGATCGCCGGTGTCGTGCATGCCGCGGGCGTGCTTGCCGACCGGCGCATCGCCGACAAGACGCTGGCGCAGTTCGATCTCGTGTTCGGCACGAAGGTCGGCGGGCTGCACGCCTTGCTCACCGCGACCGCAGCGGATCCGCTTAAACTGCTGTGCGTGTTCTCGTCGGTGTCCGCGCGCTGCGGCAACACGGGGCAGAGCGACTACGCGATGGCGAACGAAGTACTGTCCAAGGTCGTCGCGGCCGAAGCGCGCAAGCGCCCCGGTCTGCGCGCGAAATCGTTGGGCTGGGGTCCGTGGGAAGGCGGCATGGTTACGCCCGCGCTGAAAGCGCGCTTCGCCGAACTCGGCGTGCCGATGATTCCGCTCGATGCCGGCGCAAAAATGTTCGCCGACGAGATGAGCGACTCGCGTGCGGCCGACATCGAACTCGTGCTCGGCGGCGAGCCGCGTGGCGAAGCGCTGCTCATGGACGGTGTCGACGCGCGCGTGCAGGGTGTCGAACTTGTGGTCTCGCGCGCGAGCCACGCTTTCCTCGAAGGCCATGCGGTGAAAGGAACGCCGGTGGTGCCGGTCGTGCTCGTCGCCGAGTGGATGGCGCGAGCGGCGCGCAGTTTCCGTCCGGGTCTGGCGCTGGCCAGCCTGCATGACATCAAGGTGCTCAAGGGTATCCGGCTCGGCGGATTCGACAATGGCGGTGATCGCTGCCGCATCGAGGCGACGCCGCTGCCCAGCGAGCGCGGCGCGCAGCTGCTCATGACCGTGCGCGACGCGCGCGGCGCGCTGAACTACAGCGCGCGCGCCGAGTTGTTGCCGGAATCGCCGAAAGCCAGGCGCGAGTCGCCGGAGCTCGCGCTCGACGCGTGGAGCGGCGACAGCATCTATCCCGAGCTGCTGTTTCATCGGCAGCAGTTCGAGCTGATCGACGACGTGCACGGCATCTCCGACGACGGCATCGCCGCGACGGTGCGCGGCGTCGACGCCGCGGGCTGGGACAGCGAACGCTGGTCGCTCGACGTCGCAGCACTCGACGGCGGATTGCAGATCGCCGCGCTGCATGGCCGGCGCATGCTCGGCGGCCAGACGCTGCCGACCGCGATCACGGAGCTGCGCCACTTCGGCGCCGACCCGATTGTCGGACCGATTACGGCCACCGCGTATCGGCGCAGAGTCGGCACCAGCGACACGACGACGGACATCGTGCTGACCGACAAGCACGGAAAGCGCTATGCCGAAATGCTCGGCGTGCAGAACCACGCGCTGCCGAACTGATCGCATGTCCGAACCTGATTTCGAGCCGATCGCGATCGTCGGACGCGCCTGCGTGCTGCCTGGCGCGTTGAGTCCCGCTGAGTTGTGGGAAACGGTCGTCAACGGCCGTGATCGGGTCACGCGCGTGCCCGCGGATCGCTGGCGCCTCGCGCCCGAACACGCCCTGTGCGCACCCGACGCGCCGCAACCGGATCGCGCGTGGTCGGATCGCGGCGGTTACGTCGAGGGCTTAGAGGCGATCTGGGATCCCACCGGATTCGCGGTTGCGGCAGCCGAGATCGAGGGCCTCGACCCACTCGTGCACTGGACGCTGCATTGCGCACGCGAAGCGCTGCGCGAGACCCGTGCGACAGGCCGCGTCGGCGCGATCTTCGGCAATCTCGGTTTTCCCACCGCGCAGATGGCTGCCTTCTGCGAGCAGGTGTGGATGGGCGAGGCGTCGAACGGTGAAGCACGGAACGGCGCTGATGCCGTGGATCCGCGCAACCGCTTCATGAGCGGAGGCACCGCGGCGATGCTCGAGCGCGCGCTTGCGCTTGAGGCCGGGAGTTTCTGTCTCGACGCGGCGTGCGCGTCGTCGCTCTACGCGATCAAGCTCGCGTGCGATGCCCTGCACGATGGCCGCGCCGACGTGATGCTCGCAGGAGCCGTGCAGCGCGCGGATGACCTGTTTCTCCATGTCGGCTTCTGTGCGCTCGGCGCGCTGAGCAAGTCCGGGCGCTCGCGACCATTTCATCGCGACGCCGATGGGCTCGTGCCCGCCGAAGGCGCCGCGTTTCTCGCGCTCAAGCGCCTGGCCGACGCACGCCGCGACGGCGACACGATTCACGGACTGATCCGCGGCATCGGGCTCTCGAACGACGGCCGCGGCAAAGGGTTCCTGGCGCCGAGCGAAGAGGGCCAGCAGCGCGCGATTGGCGCAGCGTATGCGGTCTCAGGCATCGATCCGGCCCAGGTATCGCTGCTCGAATGCCACGCCACCGGCACGCCGGTCGGTGATGCCACCGAGTTGCGCAGCAGCGCCAGTGTGTTCGCGCAGGCGCGCGATCTGCCGATAGGCTCGCTCAAATCCAACCTCGGGCATCTCATCACCGTCGCCGGTGCGGCGGGACTCATCAAGGTGCTCGAAGCGATGCGCGCTGGTGTGCGACCGCCGACCTTGCATTGCGACGATTCCACTGCCGCTTTGGAGCAGACGCCGTTCCGTCTGTTGCACGACGCCGAGCCGTGGAGCAGCGACGGCCCGCGCGTCGCAGCGATCTCCGCCTTCGGCTTCGGCGGCAACAACGCGCATCTGATCGTCTCGGAACACGACAGCCGCATCGACGCTCAGGACGACAGTCGCATCAACGCCGAGCGCATTGCTGTCTCTGCGCGTCCGGTCGCGATCGTCGGCATCGGCGTGAAGATCGCTGATGCGCCCGATCGCGCGGCGTTTACGCGCGCGCTGTTCGACGACGGCGCATCGCGCGACGGCAGCTTGAATTCGGACGCACGCACACCGCACGAAGGCCGAATGGAATCATTCGAGCTCGACATGGACGGCCTGCGCTTTCCGCCGCGCGACCTCGAACAGGCGTTGCCGCAGCAACTGGCCTTGCTCGCGGCCGTGCGCGAGGCGCTTGCGGAGACGACGCCGCTGCCGCGCGAACGCAGTGCGGCGCTGATCGGCCTGGAGCCCGATCCGGAAGTCGCGCGCCACGGTGCGCGCTGGCGACTCACCAACGGCCGCGACGACGAATGGGCGGTTCGCACACGCGCCGCGCTGGTACCGGCACTCGAAGCCGCTGCGGTATTGGGCTCGATGCCGAATATCCCTGCGAATCGTCTGAACTCGCAGTTCGACCTCGGCGGCCCGTCGTTCACGTTGCAGGCGGGCGCTGCATCAGGACTACACGCGCTACGCATCGCGACGCGTGCGCTCGCGCGCGGCGAACTCGATGCGGCGATCGTCGGCGCCGTCGATTTCGGCTGCGAGGCCGTGAACCGTGCGGCGAGCCCGGAAGGGACGGGCGATGCAGCGGTTGCGTTGGTGCTCAAGCGTCTCGACGATGCGCAGCGCGACGGCGATCGGGTCTATGCGCTCGTGGACCCTGACGCGCTGATGGGCGATGCCTGCGTCGCCGCGGCGACCGTTGCAGCCGACGCGCCACCGTCGCGACTGAAATCGTTCCTGCGAAAGCGGTTCGGCTACGCGCAGGCGGCGTTCGGACTCGTGGAGACCGCCGCTGCGGCGCTAGCGCTGCATCATCGGCGCGATGTCGACGGCGCGCCGTGGCTCAGCGCCGCGCAGCGCCGCGCGGCGAGCCTCGTCGAAGCCTCGGCGCAGCCACGCCGTGCCGAACGCGCCGTCGCGCGATTGCACGGTTTCGCCGGCGCCGACAAGGAAGCAGTGATCGCCGCGCTGAAGCAGGACCGTCGCGGCCTGGACGGCCCGGCGCGCTGCGTGCTCGTCGCTACGGATGAATCGCTCGAAATGGTCCGCGCGCGCGCCATCGCACACCTCGAAACCGGTGCGCCCGCCGGACGCAGCGTGTTTTTCCGCGCGCAGCCGATCGCCGGGCAGATCGCGTTCGCCTTTGCCGGCGCCGGTGCGTCGTACCGCGGCATGGGCCGTGACCTGCTGTTGCATTTGCCACAACTGCACGAGCGCCTGCGCACACGCAGTCAGCGCCTCGCGACCGCGCTGGCCTGGTCGTTTGCGCCAGGCGACGCGGCGCCGAGTGTGTTCGAGCAGCTCTGCGGTTCGTCGGCGCTGTCGCAGCTGCATCTGGCCTTTAGCGAAGACCTGCTCGGCCTCGAAGCCGACGCGTGGCTTGGCTATTCGTCGGGCGAGACGAACGCGCTGATCGCGTCGGGAGTCTGGAATGATCCGGACGCGCTGATGGACGACATGGCCTCGTCGGGCCTGCTCGCGCGCGAGCTCGCGGGCCGCTTCGATGTTCTTGCGCGCGCGTGGGACGAACCGGCCGCCGGCCCTGGTGCAGGATGGCAATGCTGGACTGTCGCTGCGTCGCCGGATGACGTGCGCCGCGCGCTGGACGGGCTGGAGCGCGTACACATCGCGATCATCAACGACGATGCGAGCTGCCTCATCGCGGGCGCAGCAGATTCGTGCGCGCGCGTGGTCGAACGGCTCGGCGCCGCGCGCTGCATGCCGCTGGATTACTCGCTCGTCGTGCATGTGCCCGAGCTGCGCGGCGTCGAGCAGGCGTGGCTGGCCGTGCATCGCCGCACGACATCGGCACCGCGTCGCGGGCGTGTCTACAGCACCGCGAGCGGCCGGCCCTACACGCCGGACACCGAGGCCTGCGCGCAGGCGATTCTCGCGCAGGCCGTGGATACGATCGACATTCGTACACTAGTGAACAATGCGTGGAACAACGGAGTGCGCGTATTTGTCGAGCACGGACCCGGCGGCACCTTTGGCCGCGCGATCCGTCACGTGCTCGGCGCGCGCGAGGCGCTGGTCGTGAGCCTCGACCGTCAGGGCGACGGCATCGAAACCGTGCTCGGCGCTACGGCTGCACTGCTCGCCGCCGGTGTGGCGGTGGATCACGCGGCGCTCGAATCTGCGCTTGCGCCGGTACCTCGCATCGAAGCCAAGCGTCCGCGCCGCTTCGACGCGCACCCGCCGCCGGTGCGTCTGCCGCCGCGCCAGCAGCCGGTGCAGACGATGGCGCCCGCGCCGCGGCTGCCGCCGATTCTTGAATACTCAAATTTGGAGTACCCGACTCTTGAACGC
>Ga0207698_10001433_pt1 | contig 13851 bp, 10 predicted proteins | sample KBSCornC22_FD_184298 | JGI IMG/M metagenome (GOLD analysis project Ga0207698, IMG submission 184298) | Corn rhizosphere microbial communities from Kellogg Biological Station, Michigan, USA - KBS Corn C2-2 (SPAdes) (version 2) | ecosystem: Host-associated > Plants > Roots > Rhizosphere > Soil ...
TCCTCACTCGAGCCGGTTTCCGATCGATCAGAATGGCGCGGAATGGTCTGTCACACCGCGTTCTGGCTCGCCTGGATGACACCGCGCCCGCTGATCCGGCATATCTTCCCGATGTCACGGCACAGGTGCTCCGGTACTGTCGCGCGCGTTCTCGGCAGGTTGCTCGACCCTCCGCTCTCTCGATCGGCCTCGAGACGCGAGCGCTTCGCAACGCGTCGGCTCTCGGTCAATTCGATGGGATGCGTTCCGACCAGAGACGTTTGCGCTCTGACCTTCGTCGCGTGACGGGCGTCGACCTCGGGGACCCCGTGCGTGCACGGCGAACACTTCCCGCCGAACCACCACCCGTCCTCTTGTCGATCGCCTTCTCGCTGGGTATGCGCGAGTTGCTCTCGGATCGCTTCGCGACCGCCGCCGAATGGCTGGAGCTCGCGGTGGACGCGGGTGAGGCTCTGCTGAGGGCGAGTGGCCTCCGCGGCTCGGAACCCCGCGATCTTCTTCTCCAGTCGGCCGTGCACCTCGGCCTGGCTCAGGCGCGGCGATCCCCGAAGGCCGCCGTCGAGGTGGCACTCGGGCTGCTCCCGCGCCTGGTCACAGGGATCGATGCCACCACCGCGCCGTTGACGCGCTGGCAAGCTCGGATCGCCGTCGACCTGATCAACCTCGGCAGACTGAGTGAGGTCGAGCCGCTCCTCGAGGTGGTGGGGGAGGCCGCGCCGGGTCTCGCCGGCGCGGTCGGTGACGATCGTGTCGCCGGTCGTGATGCCCTGCTGTGCCTCGGGATGCGCGCCATCCAGCTCGGCGAGACGGCCTCGGCGACACACTGGCTGCAGTTGCTTGTTGCGATCCAGGAGGACGGCTCGCCGGAGGATCGCGAGTCGCGTCGGATCGCGGAGTCCGCGCTCCGCGATCTCGGCGCTGGACTCGAGCCGTCCCGCGACGGCGCTGTTCACCACATGATCGACCGGTACTGGGTCGATCCGTCTGGCACGTACGTCGACGGCTGGATCCACCTGGATGGTGACCCCGGCACGGGGCTGTGGCTCGAAATTGATGGTCGACGCGTGCCACTCCCACGGCACCGCCGAGACGACCTTCTCGCATTCTGGCCGGACTCATCGGCCGTGGTCGAAGCCGGATTCGAGGCCTACGTTCCGGGGTCCCCGCGTGCGGACCTCGACTTCATCATCGCCACATCCCACGGCGAGCAGGTGTTCCGAATAGCGGCGCCTGCCACTCGCCTGCCCGTGCCACAGAGGTGGGCTCAGGACGAGAGCACCGATCGCATGGCAGAGCTGCTCGAGCAGGCCCCGGATGGTCCGGCTCTTGTGGTTGGAGGCCGACTACCCGAGAGCGATTCCCCGTCCTTGGAGGGGCGCCTGCTTGCCGGGCGCGAGGTCATCGGCCTGGACATCCATCCCGGTCACGCGATCGACGTCGTGGGGGACGCCCATCGCCTGTCGGAGGTTCTCGGAGTCGACCGGTTCGCGATCGTCTACTCGGCAAGCCTCTTCGAACATCTCACCAAGCCTTGGGTCGCGGCTCGGGAAGTGGCTCGCGTCCTCAAAGTCGGTGGGGTCGCGCTCCACTCGGTGCCATGGGCCTGGCCCGCGCATGCCGAGCCGAATGACTTCTGGCGCATGTCGGAGTGGGGACTCCGCGAACTTTTCGGCGAGGAGCTCGGCTTCGAGGTGCTCGACTCCGGCAGGTCCGGGTCGGTGTCGATGGTGCCCGATCCGAGTTGGCGGGAGCATCACCCGACCATGCCGACGCTGGACACCGGATCGATGGCGTGGATCGTCGTTCGCAAGGTCGATCATCGTGCGAACAAGGTTGTCTGGCCGTACGACGCCGACCGGGGTGCTGAGATCGCGCGCGCCTATCCGATCGACGGTCTGGCGACGACCGGGAGGGACGCCCTGTGAAGTCGACGCCGGATCGTCCCACCGTGTCCGCGATCATCCCCGTCTACAACGGAGCCCGGCACCTGGCCGCAGCCATTTCATCAGTACTCGAGCAGGACGATCTCCCGACCGAGCTCATCCTGATCGACGACGGATCGACCGACACGTCGATGGACGTGGCAGCGGCCGCCCTTGCCGAAGCGCCGGATGGCCTGTCGGTACGGGTGCTCGCGCAACCCAACGCGGGGCAGTCGGCCGCTCGGAATGCGGCTGCCGCGGTGGCGACGGGTGAGCTGCTGGCGTTCTTGGATCAGGACGACAGCTGGTATCCCGATCACCTGCGTCGATTGTGCGAGCCATTCAGAGGGCGTCCGACGCTCGCGCTCTGCTATGCGGACTTCGATGAGATCGACGACTACGGGTCTTTCACCGTTCGCCAGTTCTTGCGGACGCACCAGATATCTCACCCACGGTCGTCCATCGTGGACTGGATCGCGTCGGACACCATGGTGCTGCCGACCGCCAGCGTCGTAAGAGCGAGCGCCTTCCATGAGGTGGGCGGGTTCGATGCCGAGTTGATCGGGTACGAAGATGACGAACTGTGGATACGACTGTTCCGAGCGGGATGGACGTCCCACTACCTGCCGCGCTCGTTGAGCGTCTTCCGAGTACACGCCGCAAGTTCGTCTCATCGGGCGACGTTCCGCGAGAGCCGCGTCCTGTTCCTGCAGCGGGTCGCCGCGGCCGTGCCTGACTCCCCGGAACTGCGGCGCTACTACGTCAGCGATGTCCTGCTTCCGCGCCTGCTCCGCTCGGCACTGAACGACTATGCGGCTGAACTGCGCATGCGCCGCCCCGCCGAGGCCCGAGCCGTAGCGGTGACCATCGACCGTCTGCTCGCGGGAACCGGTTCGCGCTTCCTCTCCCGGACCGAACGGCGCGTGCTGCATGCGCCCTTCATCGCGCGTGCGGTGCTCAGGGTCAATCGCATCCTTGCGACTCCGCTCGAGAAGCGACTCGACCTGGCGTACCGGATGTCGCGGTCAGGATCCGGCCGGGTCTGACAGGACCGCGTGCGAGCCCCACGCTCACAGCGGACAAGCGCCCCAGCCGGATGTCGGTGGCCTCCGTAGAATGACTACAGTGTCGATCCAATCCGTGCCCAGCTTGCAACGACTGAGCGTCCGCGGTGCTCGGGTCCACAATCTCAAGAACGTGGATCTCGAGATCCCCCGCGACTCATTGGTGGTCTTCACCGGTCTGTCGGGTTCCGGCAAGTCGAGTCTGGCGTTCGACACGATCTTCGCCGAGGGGCAGCGTCGCTACGTCGAGTCGTTGTCGGCGTACGCCCGCCAGTTCCTGGGTCAGGTCGACCGCCCCGACGTCGACTTCATCGAAGGCCTGAGTCCCGCGGTCTCGATCGACCAGAAGTCGACCAACCGCAACCCGCGCTCGACGGTCGGCACGATCACCGAGATCTACGACTACATGCGCCTGCTCTGGGCGCGCATCGGCATCCCGCACTGTCCGGTCTGCGGCGAGCCGATCCAGCGCCAGACGGTGCAGCAGATCGCCGATCAACTGATGGAGCTCGATGCGGGCACCCGCTATCAGGTGCTCGCCCCGATGATCTCGCAGAAGAAGGGCGAGTTCGTCGACCTGTTCAAGGAGCTCGCGGCCAGCGGGTACTCACGCGCCCTCGTCGATGGTGAGCTGATTCAGCTCACCGAACCGCCCGTGCTCAAGAAGCAGATCAAACATGACATCGCCGTCGTCGTCGACCGACTGGTGGCATCCGACGATCTGCTCACCAGACTTACCGACTCGATCGAGACCGCGCTCGGACTGACTGACGGCCTCGTGATGATCAACTTCATCGACCTCGCGGGGGATGCGGCGTTCCGCACCTTCAGTGAGAAGCTCAGCTGCCCGAACGGTCATCCGATCGCGTTGACCGAGATCGAGCCCCGCACCTTCTCGTTCAACGCGCCGTTCGGCGCCTGCCCCGAGTGCTCAGGGCTGGGCACGAAGATGGCTGTCGACGGTGAGCTGCTGATCGGCGACCCGAGCCTCACGCTCAACGAGGGTGTCGTGCTGCCCTGGAATCAAGGCGGCAAGGGGATGTACAGCTACTTCCAGCGTCTGTTGGAAGGCCTCGGGCGGGATCTGAACTTCGACCTGGACACCCCGTGGGGCAAGCTCAAGCCCGAGGTGCAGGACGCGATCCTCAAGGGCAACGACTTCCAGGTGCAGGTGCAGTGGAAGAACCGCTACGGCCGCACCATGAAGTACTCCACCGGTTTCGAGGGCGTGATGCCCTATATCGAGCGGAAGTACCTCGAGGCTGACAGCGAGTGGACCCAGCAGCGCTATAGCGAATACCTGCGCGAGATCCCGTGCCCGGTCTGCGACGGTCAGCGGCTCAAGCCCGAGGTGCTCGCGGTCACCGTGGCCGGTCACAGCATCTCGGCCGTGTCCGAGCTGAGCCTCGCCGACGCGCACACCTTCATGGACGCGCTCGAACTGACCCCGCGCGAGGCGAAGATCGCTGCGCAGGTGCTGCGCGAGATCCGCCTGCGGCTCGAGTTCCTGCTCGAGGTGGGGCTGAACTACCTCACGATGGCGCGCGCAGCCGCCACCCTCTCGGGCGGCGAGGCCCAGCGCATCCGTCTCGCGACGCAGATCGGCTCGGGCCTGACCGGCGTGCTCTACGTGCTCGACGAGCCGAGCATCGGCTTGCACCAGCGCGACAACCGGCGGCTCATCGAGACACTGGTCAAGCTCAAGAACCTCGGCAACACCCTGATCGTGGTCGAACACGATGAGGACACCATCCGGACGGCGGACTGGATCGTCGATATCGGCCCCGGTGCCGGCGAGCACGGCGGCGAGGTGGTGCATTCGGGCGACTACGCGTCGCTGCTCGACAACCACCGCTCGCTGACGGGCGACTACATCGCCGGGCGCCGCTCGATCGAGTTGCCGACCACGCGCCGATCCATCGACAAGAAGCGGCAGATCACCGTCGAGGGCGCCAAGGCGAACAACCTGCGCGATGTCAACGTGAGCTTCCCCCTGGGCGCCTTCGTGGCCGTCACGGGCGTCAGCGGGTCCGGCAAGTCGAGCCTGGTCAACGACATCCTGTATAAGGTGCTGGCCAACCAGCTCAACGGCGCCAAGCAGGTGCCTGGCAAGCACAAGCGCGTCACCGGGCTCGAGCAGCTCGACAAGGTCGTGCACGTCGACCAGGCACCGATCGGGCGCACCCCGCGCTCGAATCCGGCGACCTACACCGGTGTGTTCGATCGGATGCGCACCCTGTTCTCCGAGACGATCGAGGCCAAGGCCCGCGGCTACCAGCCGGGCCGTTTCAGCTTCAACGTCAAGGGCGGCCGCTGCGAGAACTGCGCGGGCGACGGCACCATCAAGATCGAGATGAACTTCCTGCCCGATGTCTACGTGGCGTGCGAGGTCTGCGGGGGAGCGCGGTACAACCGCGACACGCTCCAGGTGCACTACAAGGGCAAGAACATCGCCGAGGTGCTGCAGATGTCGATCAGCGAGGCCGCGGAATTCTTCGAGCCGATCAGCGCGATCCATCGCTACCTGAAGACCCTGGTGGATGTCGGCCTCGGCTACGTGCGCCTCGGCCAGAGCGCGACCACTCTCTCCGGCGGCGAGGCCCAGCGCGTCAAGCTCGCCACCGAGCTGCAGAAGCGCTCAACCGGACGCACCGTCTACGTGCTCGACGAGCCGACCACCGGTCTGCATTTCGACGACGTGCGCAAGCTGCTGCTGGTGCTCAACGGCCTGGTCGACAAGGGCAACACCGTGATCGTGATCGAGCACAATCTCGACGTGATCAAATCGGCAGACTGGGTGATCGACCTCGGGCCCGAGGGCGGATCCGGCGGCGGCGAGGTCATCGCGACCGGCACGCCCGAGCAGCTGGCGAAGATGCCGCAGAGCTTCACCGGACTGTTCCTGCGCGAACTGCTCGAGTCGGAATCGACGGGGCAGGGTCGCAGACGTGCCAGCTAAAACACGGGTCGGCTGAGGTGGCCGGCTTCGTCGAGGGCCGAACCGCAGGAGGCACCGGACCGGGTGGTCGCGCGTCGAGCGGGATGACCGGCGCGGTCGGGAGGCCGAGCGCGCGCTCCGACCCGAAGGACTGGAAGCCCAAGTCGGGCGACATCCCGACCCAACCCGGGGTCTACCGCTTCCGCGATGCAACCGGCCGCGTGATCTACGTCGGCAAGGCGATCAACCTGCGCCAGCGGCTGAGCAACTACTTCCAGCCGCTGCGCAGCCTGCATCAGCGCACCCGGCACATGGTGCTCAGCGCCAACCAGGTCGAGTGGACCGTGGTCGGCAGCGACTTCGAGGCGCTACAGCTCGAATACACCTGGATCAAGGAGTTCGATCCGCCGTACAACGTCAAGTTCCGCGACGACAAGACCTACCCGTACATGGCGATCACCATGGCGGATGAGGCGCCGCGCGTCATGGTGACACGCAACCGCCGCATCCCGGGCGCGCGGTATTTCGGCCCGTATCCGAAGATCTGGGCGGTGCGCGAGACCATCGAGCTGATGGTGAAGGCGTTCCCGATCCGCACCTGCTCCGATTCGAGCTACTCGAAGGCGATGGCGAGCGGCCGTCCCTGTTTCGCGGGCCAGATCGGCCGCTGCGGCGGGCCGTGCTCGCAGAAGGTCACCATCGAGCAGCATCGCGAGATCGTCGACCAGTTCGTGACCTTCATGGCCAGCCACGACCGGAGCGTCATCACGCGGCTCCAGCGGGAGATGAAGGAGGCCAGCGCCGCCTTCGAATACGAACAGGCCGCGCGGCTTCGGGACCGCATCCAGGCCCTCGAGAACGTGCTCGAGAAGAGCGCGGTCGTGCTCCCGGACGGCGTGGACACCGACGTGTTCGGCATCGAAGAGGACGAGCTGGCGGCCGCCGTCCAGCAGTTCGTGATCCGCGGCGGCCGGGTGCGCGGGGTGCGCAGCTGGGTCGTCGACAAAGAGATCGCCGTCACGACGGGCGAGCTCGTCGAGCAGATGCTCGAAAGCGCATACGAGAGCGAGCCGCCGCCGCGCGAGATCATCGTTCCGGCGCTGCCCGACGACGCGACCGCGCTCGAGACCTGGCTCGCCGCCATGCGGCCGCGCGGGGGAGCGGTGGCCCTGCGCACCGCCCAGCGCGGCGACAAGGCGGCGGTGCTGCAGACGGCGACGCTCAACGCCAAGCAGGCGCTGATGCTCTACAAGAGCCGCCGCTCCTCGGACTACGTGGCGCGCACCCAGGCTCTCAACGACATCCAGGATGCGCTCGGACTGCCCGAGGCGCCGCTCCGGATGGAGTGCTACGACGTCTCGCACCTGGGGGGAACCAACATCGTGGCGTCGATGGTGGTGTTCGAAGACGGCCTGCCCAAGAAGAGCGCGTACCGCAAGTTCGCCGTGAACGGGTACGCGGATGACCTCGAGTCGTTGCACCAGGTGCTCACGCGACGACTGTCGCACCTCGAGGATGACGACATCTCGGGCATCGAGGAGCAAGATCCGGAGGGCGACGCCGAGCTCTCGGACAGCGAGGGCACCGCCGCCGAGCGTCGGCGCCGCCGCTTCGCGTATCGCCCCGGCCTCATCATCGTCGACGGCGGTCAGCCGCAGGTGGAGGCGGCAGCGCGCACCCTCGCCGAGCTCGGGATCGACGACATCCCGATCTGCGGGCTGGCGAAGCGCCTCGAGGAGATCTGGCTGCCCGGCAACGACTTCCCGGTGATCCTCCCGCGCAACAGCGAGGCGCTGTTCATGCTGCAGCGGATCCGCGACGAAGCGCACCGCTTCGCGATCACCTTCCAGCGCGCCAAGCGCAAGAACGACATCGGGTCGGTGCTCGCCGAGGTGCCCGGCCTGGGCCCGGCGCGCGTCAAGACGCTGCTCAAGCACTTCGGGTCGGTCAAGCGATTGAAGCAGGCGACCCCCGATCAGATCGGCGAGGTCCGCGGCATCGGTCCCGCACTTGCCGAAGCCATCGTCGCTAGGCTGAATGGTGACTCGGACCACCCGACCGAGCGTGGCAGGGCGACAGCATCGGACGGTTGACGATCTCCATGACAGACAGTGTGCGTCGCGAGATGCTGGTCGTCACCGGGATGTCGGGCGCCGGCCGCTCGACCGTCGGCAACGCGCTCGAAGACCTCGGTTGGTACGTCGTCGACAACCTCCCGCCGCAGATGCTGCGTCCCATGGTCGACCTGTCGGAGCACAGCGGCGACGCGATTCCGAAGGTCGCCGCCATCATCGATGTGCGCGGCGGCAAGTTGTTCGCAGACGTGCAAGCCGCTCTCGCATCCCTGCGCGACAACGCGAGCGTGCGGGTGGTCTTCCTCGACGCCACCGACGCGGCCCTGGTGAGGCGGTTCGAGCAGGTGCGGCGGCCGCATCCTCTCCAAGGCGATGGCACCTTGCTCGATGGGATCACCGAAGAGCGCACCAGGATGGCCGAGCTGCGATCGCAGAGCGACCTCGTGATCGACACCTCTGACCTCAACATCCACCAGTTGGCCACAGTCGTCGCCGAGCAGTTCTCCGAGGACGGCGACGCCACCCGGGTCACGGTGGTGAGCTTCGGATTCAAGTACGGCCTCCCCTCGGACGCCGACGGCGTCGCCGACGCACGCTTCCTGCCGAACCCGTTCTGGGTTCCCGAGCTGCGCAATCAGAGCGGGCTCGACGAACCCGTGCGCGAGTACGTGCTCGGTTCGGAGGGCGCGCTCGACTTCGTCGATGCGTATGCGGCCGCCCTCGCCCCGGTGCTCGGCGGGTACCGTCGTGAGAACAAGCGGCACGCTACGATCGCTGTGGGGTGCACGGGCGGCAAGCACCGTTCGGTCGCCGTCGCAGAGGAACTGGGACGCCGCCTGCGCGAGTTGCCGGGCGTGACCGTCAACGTGCGGCACCGGGACCTCGGTCGCGAGTGAGAGAACCCCCGAGCTTCGGAGCCACGGGCTCCGGCCATACCGGAAGAAGGAAGATCGCGTGGCATTGACCGCCGACGTCAAAGAAGAACTCGCCAGCGTCGAGGTCGGCAAGACGACGGTTCGGGCAGCCGAACTCGCGGCCCTCCTGCGATTCTCGGGAGGCCTGCACATCATCTCCGGTCGGATCGCCGTCGAGTCGGAGCTGGACTCGCCGCAGATCGCGCGCCGCGTCCGCAAAGACCTGGCGGAGCTCTATGGCGTGCGCAGCGAGGTGTCGGTGATCTCGGGCAGCAACCTGCGTCGCACCAGCACCTACCTGGTCCGCGTGATCGACGGGGGAGAGACCCTCGCGAGGCAGACCGGCCTGCTCGACGCCCGCCGACGTCCGGTGCGCGGCCTGCCGAACCGGCTCACGACGGGCTCGCGAGAAGAACTCGCAGCCGTGTGGCGGGGAGCCTTCCTGGCGCACGGCTCGCTGACCGATCCCGGGCGCTCGGCCGCGCTCGAGGTGAGCTGCCCCGGCAATGAGTCGGCGATGGCGCTCGTCGGCGCCGCGGGCCGGCTCAAGATCTCGGCCAAGGCGCGCGAGGTGCGCGGGGTGCACCGGGTCGTGATCCGCGACGGCGAAGCGATCGGCGGCATGCTCAAGCTCATGGGCGCCGAACGCAGCCTGGCCGCCTGGGAAGAACTCCGGCAGCGGCGCGAAGTGCGCGCTACCGCGAACCGGCTGGTGAACTTCGACGACGCCAACCTGCGGCGATCGGCCCAAGCCGCGGTCGCGGCGTGCTCGCGCGTCGAGCGCGCCCTCGAGCTGCTGGGCGATGATGTTCCGGATCACCTCCGCTATGCCGGCGAGCTGCGACTGCGCTTCCGCGACTCGAGCCTCGACGAACTGGGCCACCACGCTGACCCGCCGATGACGAAGGATGCCGTTGCCGGTCGCATCCGCCGCCTCCTGGCGATGGCAGACAAGCACGCCGCCGACAACGGCCTGCCCGGGACCGACCACGGTCTGCCCGACGACCTGGACTGAACTCCGCTCTGTCTCTTCGCCGCTCACGGGAAGGACGGAGGTTGTCCATCGGTTGCCCTCAATAGACTGAACAAGTCACCAACCGCTAGGAGAAATCGATGGCTGACTACACGCTCCCCGACCTTCCGTACGACTACGCAGCTCTCGAGCCGCACATCAGCGCGAAGATCATGGAGCTCCATCACGACAAGCACCACGCCGCCTACGTGACGGGCGCGAACACCGCCCTCCAGAAGCTCGCAGAGGCCCGCGACTCCGGGGACCTCACCAACGTCAACAAACTCGAAAAAGACCTGGCGTTCAATCTCGGCGGCCACGTGAACCACTCGATCTTCTGGACCAACCTGAGCCCGGACGGCGGCGACAAGCCCACCGGCGAGCTCGCCGCGGCCATCGACGACGGCTTCGGGTCGTTCGACAAGTTCGTCGCCCACTTCACCGCGGCGGCGACTGGGATTCAGGGCTCGGGCTGGGCCGTGCTGTCGTGGGATCCGATCGGCGCGCAGCTGATCATCCAGCAGCTCTTCGACCAGCAGGCCAACTCGGCCATGGGTACGGTCCCGGTCCTGCAGCTGGACATGTGGGAGCACGCCTTCTACCTGGACTACCTGAACGTCAAGGCGGACTACGTCAAGGCGTTCTGGAACATCGCCAACTGGGAGAACGCCGGCCGGCGCTTCACCGCCGCGCGCGAGAAGACCGAAGGCCTGCTGCTACTGTCATAAGCGGCGTCGCGGCCGGGGCTGAGTCCGAGAGGCACTGCAGGCCCGGCCGTCCCCTTTCCACCACACCATGTCCGGCGCTGTCATCGCGCCCATTCGAGGAGAATCTGTGTCTGTCAAGATCGGGATCAACGGCTTCGGCCGCATCGGTCGTAACTTCTTCCGTGCCGCCCTCGCCAAGGGCAGCGACCTCGAGATCGTTGCCGTCAACGACCTCGACAGCCCCGCAGCTCTTGCGCACCTCCTCAAGTACGACACGGTCGGAGGCCGCCTCGACGCCGATGTCTCTGTCGACGGCGACACGATCGTCGTCAACGGCAAGCGCATCAAGGTGCTGGCCGAGCGCGACCCCGCCGCCCTGCCGTGGGGCGAGCTCGGCGTCGACGTGGTCGTCGAGTCGACGGGCCGCTTCACCAAGTCCAGCGACGCGCGTAAGCACATCGAGGCCGGCGCCAAGAAGGTCGTCATCTCGGCTCCCGCGAGCGGTGATGACGTCGCGACCCTGGTGCTCGGCGTCAACGAGGGCACCTACGACTCGGCCAAGCACGACATCATCTCGAACGCGTCCTGCACCACGAACTGCCTCGCGCCGCTCGCGAAGGTCTTCATGGACGAGTTCGGCATCGAGCGCGGTCTCATGACGACCGTCCACGCCTACACGGCCGACCAGAACCTGCAGGATGGCCCGCACAGCGACTGGCGCCGCGCCCGCGCCGCAGCGGCCAACATCATCCCGACGTCGACGGGTGCCGCCAAGGCGCTTGGACTCGTCATCCCCGAACTCATCGGCAAGCTCGACGGCTACGCGCTGCGCGTGCCCGTGATCACGGGGTCGATCACCGACCTCACTCTCGAGACCTCGGCGAACGTCACGGTCGAGCAGATCAATGCCGCCTACAAGAAGGCTGCGGAGGGACCGCTCAAGGGCATCCTGAAGTACACGGAAGACGAGATCGTGTCGTCCGACATCCAGGGCGACCCGCACTCGTCGATCTTCGACGCGGGTCTCACCAAGGTCATCGGCAACACGGTCAAGGTCGCGTCGTGGTACGACAACGAGTGGGGTTACTCCAACCGGCTCGTCGACATCACGGCCTACGTCGCCGACCGCCTGTAGTCGCGCAGATGGCTCTCCGCACCCTCGAGTCGCTGGGGAACCTGCTCGGCAAGCGGGTGATCGTGCGCTGCGATCTGAACGTGCCGCTCGACGGCGGCACGATCACCGATGACGGGCGCATCCGTGCGTCCATCGGGACCATCCAGGAGCTGACCCAGGCCGGCGCGAAAGTCATCGCGATCTCGCACCTGGGCCGTCCCGACGGCGAACCCGACTCGCGCTACAGCCTCTGGCCGGTCGCGAAACGCATGGGCGAGTTGCTCGATGCGCCCGTCGCCTTCGCCGGCGACACCATCGGCGATGAGGCGCATGACACCGTGCACCGGCTGGGCCAGGGGCAGGTCGCCCTGCTCGAGAACCTGCGCTTCGACAAGCACGAGACCTCCAAGGATCACGCGGATCGCGAGAAATTCGCGGCCAAGCTCGCTAAATTCGGTGATGCCTTCGTGTCGGACGGCTTCGGTGTCGTCCACCGCAAGCAGGCGAGCGTGTACGAGCTCGCCCAGGCGCTGCCCTCGGCGGCGGGTCGCCTGGTCGAGGCGGAACTGGGTGTGCTCGAGAAGCTGACGCGCGATCCCGCGAAGCCGTACACGGTGGTGCTCGGCGGCTCGAAGGTCAGCGACAAGCTGGGAGTGATCGACGCGCTGCTCCCGAAGGTCGATCGCCTGCTGATCGGCGGTGGCATGCTATTCACCTTCTTGGCCGCCCAGGGACATCCCATCGGCAAGAGCCTTCTCGACAGCGAGCAGCTGGATACCGTCGCGGGCTACATCAAGCAGGCGGCCGACCGCGGGGTCGAGCTGGTCATCCCGACCGATGTCGTGGTCGCATCGCACTTCGGAGCCGACGCCGAGCACGTGGTCGCGCCCGCGGACGCGATCGAGAAGACCCCGTTCGGCGCCAGTGGGATCGGGCTCGACATCGGCCCGGAGACCTCCGCGCATTTCGCCGAGCTCATCGAGGGCTCCGAGACGGTCTTCTGGAACGGCCCGATGGGCGTGTTCGAGCTGGAACCCTTCGCGGCCGGCACGCGCGCCGTGGCAGAGGCACTCACCAAGGTGAGGGGCCTCGGCGTCGTCGGGGGCGGAGACTCCGCGGCCGCCGTGCGACAGCTCGGTTTCCGCGATGACCAGTTCGGCCACATCTCGACCGGTGGCGGCGCCAGCCTCGAGTTCCTCGAGGGCAAGGAACTCCCCGGCCTGGAGGTGCTCGGATGGCAGTGAACAGCGCAGACAGGACCCCGCTGATCGCGGGCAACTGGAAGATGAATCTCGACCACCTGCAGTCCATCGCCTTCGTGCAGAAGCTGGCCTGGACGCTGAAGGACGCACGTCACGACTTCGCCAAGGTGGAGGTCGCGGTGTTCCCGCCCTTCACCGATCTGCGCTCTGTGCAGACCCTGGTGAATGCGGACGACTTGCCCATCGTGTTCGGCGGTCAGGACCTCTCGGAGCATGACAGCGGCGCCTACACCGGCGAGATCTCGGGTGCGTTCCTCAAAGCCCTCGACTCCCGTTACGTGATCATCGGGCACTCGGAACGCCGGCAGTACCACGGGGAGACCGATGAGCTGATCGCGGCGAAGGTCACCGCGGCGCACCGCAACGATCTGGTGCCGATCGTCTGCGTCGGCGAGACCGCGGACGACCTCGAGACCCATGGCCCCAGCGCCGTACCGGTCGCGCAGCTGCGCGTCGCACTCGGGGGCGCGACCAAGGGCAAGCAGCTCGTGATCGCCTACGAGCCCGTGTGGGCCATCGGATCCGGGCAGGCGGCGACGAGCGAACAGGCTCAGCAGGTCTGTGCGGCCCTCAGAGAGGTGATCGCCGAGGTGCTGGGGGATGAGGCGGCCTCGGCCACTCGCATCCTCTACGGCGGTTCTGTGAAGGCCTCCAACATCGCGGGCTTCATGCGCGAGCCGGACATCGACGGAGCCTTGGTGGGCGGCGCGAGCCTTCTGCTGGACGAGTTCTCGTCGATCGTGCGTTACCAGCAGCACGTCGGCACGTAGACTGTTCGGGCACCTCCAAGCCAGATAGGGATTCGTCGTGGATATTCTTCAGGTCATCGTGCAGGTGATCCTC